>Ga0163179_10002319_pt1 | contig 13334 bp, 18 predicted proteins | sample AtlANTMetagenome_FD_109643 | JGI IMG/M metagenome (GOLD analysis project Ga0163179, IMG submission 109643) | Marine eukaryotic phytoplankton communities from the Atlantic Ocean - Atlantic ANT 2 Metagenome | ecosystem: Environmental > Aquatic > Marine > Oceanic | place: North Atlantic Ocean...
AGGACGAGTTTCAGTTGGGAAAGCATTTTGTCTTCCACCTGATTCTGTTGTAACAGTCATTTAAGTTTTATTAATTTATGTAACAATATTATATAGTAAATATAAAATTTTGTCAAATATCTTTACATTCGGAAGTCCGAACACAATTAAATGATGCTAATGTGTAACATTAATTAAACTTATCAATAAGTTTCTTGAGGTTTAGGGGGAGGTGATGGATTACTAATTCGGTTGAGATAGGGATCATAATTCATAAGTTCATCTATTGTTAGATCACATCCTTTCTGTTGCCAATAATTTAACAAAGCATTATGACTATTCTTATGAAAGATATCAATATGTTCTGGGTGAATAGCAGATCCTAAATCAAGTCTGTAGAGAAATAAAGGAATAGTATAGGTCTTACCAGATCCAAGAATCGTATCTTCGGATGTTGCTCTTGGTTTAATACCACCATCAAGTTTAAATTTATCACCTCGAATATAATTCTTCATAATCTTACTTGCGTGATGTCTTGTAATTAAATAAGCAGCAGCAGAAAAATCATTAATAAAATAATTATGCAATTGAATATGAATATCACCAGTACATATTGTGGTAAGTTGAATACAATCCCAATCCACAGGCAATCTTGCTATAAAATCATTCCATGTAAAACTCCAATGTTTTGCTAAATCTAAAACAACATCATCCTCAAATATAAGTGCATATGGATCATCAGTCTCCTCATAGAAATGTTTAATTGCTTTCAGATGAGACATACAACATCCGATTTCATTTTCACTCATCGTATCTGGTGCTCTACCCTTCAAGAACTGACACACATCATCAGTCCTACCATCATACCCTACAATTCTTGTATGATTTTCTATCTCCCAATACTTAAACTGTGCCTCCATGTAAATACGACGATGTTCATCAGCATCTAAATTCAACCAATAAGAATTAGGAAGTCCCTTTAGTTTATAAATTGATTTATTCTTGTCCATCAGAAATCCTCATCCATGTATCAGGTATTAAGTCTTTAGTATTATGGTCTTTGGTATAACCTATTTTACCAAACCACTGAACAGGTGCTATTACTTTCTTATTCTTATTAGAAGATAACCATGCACCCCACCAAGAGTAAGTTGAATTAGCAATAATAAAATCATTGCATAATGACATTAAACAAAGATCAACTCTATTATCATCATTATCAGAAATAATAAATCTATCGTCAGAAAATAATGATTGTTCGTGACACCATTTAGAATCATCAGAAAAAACAATTACATTTCGTTTATCATCGAAATGTTTAAGTGCAGATTCATAGTAAATCATAGGTAAATTAAAATGATTCTCACTATTAATTATATAATCTCCACGACGAATATGCAATGCTATGGGATTATCTATTGAACGTATCATTTCTTTACAAGGTTCTAATATATCATCTACAAATGTAAACTCACTACGAATTTGATGTTCAATATGTTTGAAATATTTTTCAGTTTGAAAATATCCTTGAAGACTTACATGATCTGGACAATGATCAAATAATTCTTGATCAAAGTGAAAAAATCTTTCTTTAACGACAGGAGCATGTCCGTTATTTAAGAGTCCCGTTTTCGTTTTTAAATTAAAAGAATCAAATAATTCTGTTCGAAGCATATTACCAATACCATCATCTACAGCATTTTGATAATATGGAATACATGTTTCTGCACCAATTTTACTTGAAAGACCTCTAAGTGCAGCATATTGAAACATCTGATTACACAAACGTCCCATTCGACCTAATGCATTAAAACCTATCATACTAATTGTTTCTTTCTAATTTTTAAATAACTCTGATCTTTATAATAGTTCATAAGTTGTTGTCTGTCAAATGTTTTTATTGAACTCCACAACTGATAATTACTATTAAAATTGGGATTTGAGAACCACGAATTATGAGTTCGTGAGTGTTCTAGGTGGTAGACATAATTATGAACTCTACCAATACGATTACCCAGTGTGCTCATACGAAAATAAAATTCATCATCTTCACATCCCCATGATATAAAGTTTTCATTCATCATATAAGAATCAATATACTTTTTACGATTCACAAACTGTGACCATCCGATTGTAGAATTGGATAACATTTTATCTTTGTCTAGTACATTTGTACTTAGAGTATTCATAAATGAATTATAGATATCCATACTATAATTTGCTCTCCATTGATAAATCCCACACTGATAAGGATAAACTACATCTGCTTGATTACTTTCTAATAAATGATATGCCTGTTGATAAGATTCAACAGGCAGAATACAATCGGCATCATAATTTGCAACGAATTCAGTTTCTGATGCAACAATTAAATCATTTAATACTTTGCTTTTACAAAACAAAGGTTCCTCTGATTTATCGTACAAATAACTTAAATTAGAAACATCAACATATTTTTTTATAATTGGTAAAGCTCTAAACAAAAAGTTATTATGAGGTGCCACCTCTTTCACTATAACCTTTGCATCTGTATGTTTTAACAAATAAGAAACAGATGATATAATATTTCTCAATCTATCTTCCGTTTCTATTCTAGTTGGTATTAAGAAAGTTAAATTATGCATTTTCTATTATCCACCTATCAGGAATTAAATCATTCATATTGTAATGAGAATAATTAACACCAAACCAAGGATTGGGTGCAATTATAGGAGATGAAGGGTTTTCAATTAACCATGCACCCCACCAACTCATAGAACTATTTGCGATGATACCACCAACACATAATGACATCATACACAAATCATAATAAGGAATAAAAGATTTAACTCTACCATCATTAGTATCAGCAGTTTGCTCATATAATTGATTCTGTGTTGAAATTAAAAAACGATCATCTTTAAAATTTTCTCTACACCAATCTAGATCATCAGAAAATACAAAGACTGGTTGGTCATCATTGAAATGTTTATCTAATGCATTCTTATAATAACTAACTGGTAATGCAGGATGATTATCTGGTTGATTTATGTAATCACCACGACGAACATGTATGAAAATAGGATCTTGATACTGATTGGTTACATCTAAACATGGTGCCATAATATCATTTTTAAATGTAAAGTCTTTTCTAATATCTTTCTCTATGCTTTTAAAATATTTTTCTGTTTGAAAATAATCATGAAGATTAATGTTATCAGGACACTTATCATAAAAATCTTGATTAAAATGAAAACATCCTGTCTGATAAGACTGTCCATTTACAAATCCAAAATTGCTTTCTTTTACAGAGGACATCTTAAAACAATCAAACAATCCATAATTACTATCACCATAACTCACAGGTTTAGGTATTACCCAATCAAACCCACGATGAGAAGAAATTCCACGCAATCCTGCATATTGAAACATTTGATTCCCCAATCTTCCATTAGATCCTAATCGGTTATATCCTATTGTCATTCACAGTCTCCTTGTAAATAATTTTCCCAGATAAAATCTTCAAGGATTTCCATTTTTTTTGCACGTTCAAGATTATCTTTCACTGCTTCTATTTTACTATAATATATTTCTTCAGACACATCAAACTCTTCAGATAAATTTACAATTCCATCCAAATTAAAATAATTTCCAATATCGGGTGCCCCAAGATAAACTGGAATAGTTCCTGTTGCAAAACAATCTAATATTTTTTCTGTAAAATATGTTTCATATTGTCCATTCTCTATGGCAACAGAAAACATATAATCACACAACCCTTCTTCTTTATTTTCTATTTCATTAAAACCTCTACCAAATAAATCAAGTTGATCACCTATACTCTCCACCCATTGTAATCTTAATCTATGACCCTCACACATATTTTTATTAGAGGAGATCATTGAAATGATTTTTGACTTATCATAAATCTTTGGATCTTTAATCCAAAATCCTTGAGCAGGAACCCACTTATATTTTTCCCCCAAATTAAGTAGTCTCTGATCATGAGTAAAAATAGTATCATAGTTGTCTTCAACTATTTGACGATTACTAATAATACTTTCAACAAGATTTGGTTTGATATATTTTGATTCTAATAACCAAAGATATTTTTTTCCATTTTTACTATCAGTTATTCCTTGATTAATTGTATTGTCGATATAAAAAGTAGCATCTCCACCACTCTTTACCCACTCAATATACTTCGACTCTTTACCATGAACAGAGTATCCTTTATTTCCGTTTGTTAAATGAGTAAAAGTGTCACCTACTAAATTATATTTTTTTCTAATCATCTAATCACCTTTAATAATTCGATTACTGTCAGAGTCAAAATGTTGAGTGCTAAATTCAAATAAATCAGAGTCTTGTAGAGCAAACATTTGATGTCTTAATCCCCTATAAACATGAAATTTATCTCCTTCCATCATTATAAGTGTTTCTGAATTTTCAAAATCGTCATTATCTGAGTATCGAACTAATAATTGTCCTCTTTGTAAGTAGAAAGTTTCATCTTTTAACTTGTGATAATGCCAAGAACATTTTTTACCTTTTACTATATGAAGAAGTTTACCACAATACTCTTCAGTATTAACTATCCATTTTTCATAGCCCCAACCTTTTGGTACTATTTTAATTTCGGAAGAAGTCATTTGAATTAATTCCTTTATCATCTATAAAATAATCTGCATGAGGTTTACCGAGTATCAATTCTTGATACTTACAACCCCAAGATTTAAGTTGATTTTCAGTAATATCAAAAAGTAAAGCAGAAGCTTTAACGGAAGCATTTGGATCACCATCAAATCTACCCATCCCTCTAGCAGTAAAATAAACAATCTCATGACCTTCATCATAAAGTTTATTTACCTTATCTATACGATCTTGCCAAGGTTCCGCTTTAGTGTAATCTCTACCTGTGATTGGGGAACATATCGTTCCATCTATATCTACTACGTACCTCATAAGAAACACTCCCTATATGCTTCCCAATATTCAATAGTTTCTTTTGGAACTACAGTTTCCCACTGACTTAACTTTTGAATTAAATCTGTGGTGTATCTATATCCAAGTATTTCTTTCTCAAGATTAGTTACTAAATCTTGCTTATTTCTTTGTTGATATACAGATGCCTTATTATAAACAACACTATTTGGGAAATAAAATTGTAGTACGTATCCACCCCATATGTCATCCATTCTACCCACATGTGGAAAGACAGAATAGTATGGAATTACTTCTCTTGCTAAAAATGTATTCTGACTATTGAATGGTGAGTAACATAAGAATCCATATGGTTTTTGTATTTTATCAAACTTAACTATAGGTCTAATTCCTAATCTAGCTATCGCATCAATATCAGGATCTCCATCCCATAAATCTGCTTGAATCAAAACCTTTCTTTTTAATTTTCCACCATAACTAACTCTGTGTCTATAAGGAACCATGTCAATTGGATATCCTCTATGCCACACCTCTTTATTATCGGTTACTGACAAAGGATCACATACACCAAGATCACTATTATAAAAATCTATCTCAGCTGTTTGACCAACTATGACATTATCTCCCCATTCATCATAAGGAATATTATCATCATCCACAGTTGCAACGATATCAGCACCTAGATTATATGCTTCAATAAAACCTATATTTCTTCTTTGAATTGAGTTCCACCCAATAGTTTTACTTAGTTTAGGATATTTTTTTTCTTGTTCATCTGGATGTAAGTAGATACATTCTAAAGCCTCATAGTCTCTATGAGGTGTTTTTTTATCACCAACAACTATTAGTGTCCAGTCCTTCTTCCTAGAGAATTTATGCATTGCTAAAGTAGGAGGATTAATTGTTGTTGTTACAATATATTTTTTCATAAGAAGTAAATCATTATTCATTTTAAATATCTATCAACGAAGTGTTTAGTTGTGTAATTATTAATAGCTCTATTATAAGCGTTTATTCTCATATCGTCAAATTCATTGTAATTATTGACAATATGATTTATTTTTTTATCTAAATCTTGTTCATCATCAAAGTACATAAATTCTTTTTCTGGTGTAAACCAATTTTCAATTACATTCCAATCATCTCTTTGACATAGAATTACACATCTTGAGAAAGCAGATTCAAACATTCTCGATTTTACCTGTGGTCCTACACCCTTATCTAAATTTTTAAAAGCCTCATTCTCTAATGCTCTAGGAAAATTCATATGTCCACGATTTGAAGATGTTCCCCACAATCCATGAACAACTGCAATTTTACTTTGAGATAACATTCTTAACTTATCCTGATAAGAACATCTAGGAACATTTCCCATATTATAATGTCCGAATCGAAAATTATATTTCGTAAAAACATTTTGGATGTAACTACTCCAAGAAGGAACTGTATCAATACTACCAAAGTATGATACATCTATAATTTTTTCTTGCTCTATCGGTATCCAATCTTCACTAAAAGGGAAGAATACAAAAGTTCGATTATCAAATAATTCAGCAGTGTAAGGACAAAGTGTTAATATTTTATCTGCCTTTAAATGAAACTGTGCATTTGATGCTGATCCTATACATGAATTAGGTTCTTCTAAAGTAAGAATAATTTTTTCTTTATCATCATATCTACCTGAAAATAAATCACCAGAAAAATCTGCCATGAAGAAATAACAATCTCTCACATCATTCTCATATTTTTCAAAATTCATATAGTATAACGGATCTTCAGTCATACCATTTTCGGGTCTTAAAAAATTTAATACTTTCATAATAATTTTTGAATGTCTTGTGGTTTCAATGCATAAGTTCCAAAGTTAGAAACTGCGATTGATGCTGCTTTATTTGCTAACGGAATTGATTTTTCTATTTGACCTAGAGTTAAGTAAAAGTAAACTAAAGCTGAGAGAAAGGTGTCACCTGCTCCAACAACGTCAAAAACATTGACTTTCTCTGCTGGATATAGTTTACCCATATATTCGCAACCTTTACCACCTCTTGTGATAATTAAATTTTTAGTAGTGCTTTCAAAATTTTTATATTCGTGTTCATTTATTTTAACATACGCATCAATCTCAGGCAATTTATTTTTTTTAGTATCAATAAAAACAGGACCATCAAATGATTGTGTAAATTCTACAATTTTATCTGTAGTTAAAAACCCTTTATTGTAATCAGATATTACAAGTGCATCAAACTTTTCATCTGGTATTTCATACTCTATTGGTTTCAGATCTGGTTCATCGTCAACTCTCAATAATTGTTGATTATATTTTTCATCAATGTATCTTGTCTTAGTAATTGTTTCTTGGTTGGTCATAATATAAACTTCTATTCCAAATGAAGAAAGATTTTGTCTTACATTCCATGCCATCCCCCTCTTAGTTTCTTTTCTATTAAATTTTAATATTGGAACAGGTGCTTCAGGATTAATTCTTTCACAAGATCCATACACATATTCATCAATACAACTATCACCTATTAATAATACTTTCAATTGTGTTCGTGGTGGCATAATTTGATATTCTATCAAAAAAAATTAATTTAGAAGCATAGTAAGAACCTATAACAGATTTTTCTTTCCAGTCAGATCCTACGATCATTACATCTGGTTTAAAATCTTTTACAAGTTGTTCGAGTTCAACATCATTAGAAAAAAATTTAACCTCATCTACTGCCTTTAAATTTTCTAAAAAAAATTTTCTTTCCTCCTGATTATATATGGGTCTTTTCAATCCCTTTTTTTTCTTTACTCTATCATCAGTATCTATACCCACACATAAAAAATCACCCAAACTTTTTGCATAGTTTAGTAGTTCTAAATGTCCTCTATGAAGAAGATCAAAAGTTCCATTAACAAATATTCTTTTCATTTTTGACCCATAGACATAAAAGAATTATTTAAATCTATTCCAGATACAAACACATTCTTATATCCTTTATCATTCATATAATCTCTAATAATTTCTGGTTTAAGAACATGGTTATGTTTTCGATTATTCCAAGGTCTCCAATACTTTTGACTATAGTCAGGAAGATATAAAAATAAAGTTCCACCATCAACTAATCTATCATACCAATAGTTCATTGTGTCTACCCAATCATCAACATGTTCTAAACAATGACTTGAGAATATGTATTCTGGTGGTATTGGTGGTAGATTATTTGAATGCCATTCATCATCAAAACTTAAATCTATAGGATAAGAATTTGGAAAAGACCACTCTTTTTTCATACATCCAATATCATACCCAAAACCTTTACACACATGTCTTGCAAACGGTATAGCAAACTGTGAAGCATTACCTAGAGTTTGAAATTTAGGATAATCAGTATCTTTATAATTAATAATTTCAATCATTGATAATTCCAAGGTAAATTAAATAAGTATCTTGTTTCAGACCAATCACCCCATCTATGATGTAAGAACATTGGTTTATCTTTTACTTTATCAAATAATTCAGATGTTTCAAATAAGTAATTCCATGCAGTTTCTATGAAATTATATGCACCTGCATTTTCAATAACTTTACACCAATCAAATAAGGAATAACCATCAATATGAGTTGCCTCTACAACCCTTGCTCCACCATAATCATCAGGATTAATTGATATTCTTTCACAAATCTCAATTCTAGGTCTTGTACACCAACGACGATTAACTAAAACATATGGTGTATCATCTTTCAGTCCTAGAACTTCATAATAAAGTTTATCTTCTTTTTCTTTATTACGTTTAAACTTAATATGATCTCTCCAATCTTCCCAATCCAAACCTATCCCATTATACTTACTTGCCATAATCGGTCTTGCATCCCAAAAACCTTGAAAGAAAAATAATTCATCTGTAATTTCTGTTGGTGCACCATGAATATACTTATTCTTAAATGGAAATTGGCAAGAATCTGGTAGTGGAGGACCTGTAATAGGTTCTTTATCATCACCCCATGATACCCAATTAAAATTTGGTATGTATTCAGACAACCATTTAAATTCATGAACCACTGGCCACCATATCTGATATCCTTGACTTTCAATATGATAAGCTAACTTTTGAAGAAATAAAATATCTCCTAGTCCGCATGGTTGATATATTAATCCTGTTTTCATTTTAATTAATTTTATTTACCCAATACATCAATAAATCATGTAAAGTAGTTTCAATGTCATACTCTTCTTTGAATCCAGTTAGTTCTGAATGATTAGTAGAATCCCCATGCTGATAATAAATTTCATGTGGTCTCCAGAAAGGTTTATGAATCCTTTGTTCTACATTTTTAAGACCAGACAATTCAATTAACTTATCTGTGAAGAACTGCATCTTACGTGGAGTATCACCACATATATTAAATACATGATTCGTTACCTCTGGATGAATCATCGCAAGATAATATGCTCTAACTGTATCTCTTACATCCATAACAACACGGGTAGTCTCTAAATTACCAATGTTAAGAACTGGTTCCTGTAGACCCTTCATCATTCGAGCAATCTGATATGCATCAGATGATATTGAAAATATTCTTCCTCTACGTGGTCCAGTATGAGAGAAAGCACGAGTAATAAATCCTTTAACAAATCCATTCTTCATTCTTTCCTGTAGATATACATCTGTTGCTGCCTTAGATGCACCATAAGGATTGGCAGGAAGAATCGTATCTTCCCAATGTATCTTCCGTCCATCCTGTCCTACATTTCCATACACTTCTGAAGTGGAACAGAACATCAACTTACAATTATTTTGATGATCTTGAATAACTTGTATTAGATTTGCACTACCCATAACATTAGTATCCATAGTTCCAATAGGATCACGGAAACTTGTAGGTGGATGTGATTGTGCTGCAAGGTGAAATACACCATCAAATTGATTCTCTTCAAACACAGTTCTCATAGAACGATAGTTTGTTAGATCACCATATAAAAATGTAATAGATTCATATACGTCATCAGGAACAACATCACGGATGTCACTCTCCATACCATTAGTACGACGAATCAAACCAAAGATCTTATGACCTTCTTTATGGAGAAGGTTTGCTAAGTGAGCACCTGCGAATCCTGTAATTCCTGTAATTAAAAATTTCATTGTTTATTCATAATAAATTTTGGTTTCTTAGAAAATGGAATATATTGTACATCAGAATGATGAAGACCCTGATACATATAATATTTTTTTGCTTTCAAATTCAACTTATCTAAAATATAATTGATTCCAGTATGGACAGTATGAATCTCTATTGCATTTTCAAAAACTTTACACCAATCAAACAAAGAAAAATTTTCTATGATTCGTAAATTTACTGTGGGATATTCGAAAGTCAAATCATTTAATACATCTGACGTACGAACATCAACACTAGCCATGTTATTTAAAAATACATACTGAGAATTATCAGTCAGTCCTAATATATTATAGTACAAATCTTTTTCTTTTTCAAGGTTTCTGTTAAATCTAAAGTAATCAAACCAATCATGATCACTTGCATGTATCATGTGATATTTTGATTCCATAATTCTTTTACCCTCTAACTTGAAACCATCGGGAGATATAAAAAGAAAGTCCTCAGTTTTTATTACAAATTTTCCACTATAAAAATACTGTTTACCCTCAAAGTCATCACTCAATTTACAAAAATCTATCCCATCCACATAATCTTTTATCCATATAATATCATCTCTTAATGGCCATACAATTCTATATCCACTACTCTTTATAAGATGAGCAAACTTTTGTAAATAAAAAACATCTCCAATACCTATGGGTTGTTTAATTAATGCAGTTTTCATAAAGTCTTTTCAAAAATAGCATCTCCCCAATTTTTTTCCAAACAAAATTCAGTATCAATATGTTTAAATCCAAATTCTTGTAGTAAAAAATTAACCTCATCAAATTTAGGATTGTTATGATAATGAGGATTAAAGAAAGTAACCTCACAATTTATTACTCTAACATTTTCCAAAACTTTAGATGCACCTTTCAAAACCATCAGTTCCGCACCTTGAGTATCAATGTTTAACATATCAAAATCATACCCTAAATCATTTCTTTCTAGAAAAGTATCAACAGTTAAAGAATTTAATTGGATTGTTCCTTTATAACATTCAGATCCCCACCAAGAATTCTTAGCTTTAAGAAGGGAAGACATACCCTTATTACCGACTAAGTGACCTGCATCCCAACCATAATATAAATTAAAATCTAACTTGACATCATCTTTGTCAGAAATAAGTTGATTAAAAGGTAAACTTTTAACCTCTGATACATTCATGATCTTTAGATTTTCTAGAAGTTCATTATACACCTCTGGATTTGCTTCAATCCATACAACTTCATCAACTCCAATATCTTTGTACTGTGATAATTCACCTCCCCTATCAGCTCCAATATGAAGAACTTTATTAATATTCTTTGATAATATACCTTTATTATTAAAAGACATTAATATTCACTTTCCCATACTAGAGTTGATTTAATAGTTGATTCTTCAGATTTTACAGGATAAGCAACAATGTATCCTTGATCTCTATAATGTTCTATAAGAACATGTGTTTTTCCTATTAATTTTTCAATGAAATCACAATTTTCTGCACCAGCAGTTTTCCGATGAATCCAAGGACCACCATCTTCATAATCACCATCTTTATATACTCTCAAATCATCAATGATAAAAATATCTTTTGATATGTCTCTTGTTTTGGAAATTATTTCTAATTCAATTTGTAATGGAATTCTTATTGTTTTATCTTTAACACTATCATAAGGTAAATGTTTATAATCAGAACCAGGAAAATGAGCATCTAACCAAAATAATGTTGGACTATTGTCAAGATCCTCAAGAACATTTATCATTTCATCTTTTGAATATCCATTATATAATTTAACTGTATCCTCAAAAGTTTTTTTTAATTTATCAATATAAAATTTTTCCAATTCTATCCCATAATAATTTTCAAATAATTTACCATTGACAACTACTTTCATACTGTCACCTGTCCCAGTTCCTGATTCTACAAAATTTTTAAGATTAAACTCGTTTACAAGTTTTCCTAATTTAACTGGATGATTAATAATTCCCATTTTTTTAAAAGTTAATTTGTTCTTTTATCCAAATATATGTTTTACGAATACCTTCTTCAAGTGGTTGAGAATAATCCCATCCTAATTTTTCTCTAACAAGATCATTATTAGAATTACGTCCACGAACACCAAGAGGTCCATCAATATGTTCCTTAGATATATTTTTACCTGCAACTTTTGCTGCTGTATCAACTAATTGATTAATAGTAACCATCTCCTCTGAACCAATATTAACAGGTCCTATAAAATCTGAATCCATCAATCTACGTGTTGCTTCAATACACTCATCAATATAGAGGAAAGATCTTGTCTGTTCTCCATCCCCCCATACTTCAATCTTATCATCTTCTTCTGCATATGCTACCTTTCTACAGATTGCTGCTGGTGCTTTTTCTCTACCTCCTTCCCAAGTTCCTTCAGGACCAAAGATATTGTGGTATCTAGCAATTCGTACAGGCATATTATGATTCCTACTATAAGCAAGGTAAAGACGCTCGGAGAAGAGTTTTTCCCATCCGTATTCTGAGTCTGGTGCTGCAGGGTATGCTGATTCTTCACGACAATCTGGATTATTAGGGTCAAGTTGGTTATGCTCTGGGTACATACATGCTGATCCAGAATAGAATATCTTAGTTGGTTGATCTAACTTAGGTCGATTACATTCTGTCCAATCTTTTATTTCTCCATCAAAAGTTTTATTCAACAATCTCTGCTGTTCCAATACATTAAGATTAATAGTAACAGAGTTCTGCATGATCTCTGCGTCATTCTCACCAGTAAATACAAATCCTGCACCACCCATGTCAGCAGCAAACTGATAGATCTCATCGAAGGGTTTGATACATCTATAAGGAACCTCATTATAAAAGTTACCTGAATTTCCTTTATATTGTATTACTCTACGAACGAACTCTACATCACGTAGATCTCCTCGTACAAATTCATTTGCTTCTGTATCAGTAAACTCTGGATACTTTAAGTCAACACCACGCACCCAATAACCTTCAGAACGGAGTCTTTTTACCATGTGACTTCCAATGAAACCACCTGCACCAAGTACAAGTGCAGTTTTTTTAATAGTCATAAAAGTTTGATTAATTTTTTACATAACATGGAACACCAGCAGGGTCTAACCATTTGGTGTATTCAAAATCATCCATAGCAGTCTGCATCTGCATAAAATTATCACAGAGATACATGTCTTTGTATCCATTGTGATTATCCCATTTTTGGATACGATAGTCAGGTTGACCATTCTCTAGGAGTTTCTCCTTTCGAATGTATCGGTATGGTTCATTTTGTAG
>Ga0163179_10002320_pt1 | contig 13328 bp, 14 predicted proteins | sample AtlANTMetagenome_FD_109643 | JGI IMG/M metagenome (GOLD analysis project Ga0163179, IMG submission 109643) | Marine eukaryotic phytoplankton communities from the Atlantic Ocean - Atlantic ANT 2 Metagenome | ecosystem: Environmental > Aquatic > Marine > Oceanic | place: North Atlantic Ocean...
AGCAGCTATCTGCAGAAAAGTTGCAGAGGTTCCAGATGTTGGAGGCCCAGTGGAGGTATGGGGAGACGGGGAACAGACCCGTTCCTTCTTATACATCGACGAGTGTATTGAAGCAACGAGGAGACTCATGGACTCCGACTTTATCGGCCCAGTAAATATTGGTTCAGAAGAGATGGTTACCATTATAGATCTTGTTAAGATTACTGCAAAGGTCGCAGGTAAGGCAGTTTCAAGAAGACACAAGTTAGATGCACCTTTAGGTGTTCGTGGACGTAACTCAAACAATGATCTTGTAAGAGAGAAGTTGGGATGGGATTATGAACAGACACTTGAAGAAGGAATTAGAAAAACCTATGCTTGGATTGAACAACAAGTTGAAGCATCTAAAGTTACTAAATCGGAGAAAGAATTGGTTTCTGCTTAAATTATGAAGGTTACTATATTAGGTTCTAGTGGTCAGATAGGAGCATACCTAACTGAGTACCTTCGTAAGAAGGGACATGAGGTAATAGAGTTTGATCAGAATAATAATTCAGTACAGGATTTAACAAAAATCCCAAACTATAATCTTCATGGTGCAATTATGGAGGCTGACTTTGTTTTCTTCCTTGCATTTGATGTAGGTGGTTCACACTATCTTAAAAAATATCAACATACATTTAAGTTTATTGACAACAATACAAGAATGATGGCGAATGTATTTGGAAAATTATCTGAATTTAAGAAACCATTTGTATTTGCATCATCTCAGATGAGTAACATGAGTTACTCACCTTATGGTGTAATGAAGAGAGTGGGTGAATTGTATACTAAATCCTTAAATGGATTGATCGTCAAGTTCTGGAATGTATATGGAATTGAAAAGGACATGGAGAAAGCACATGTCATTACAGATTTTATTGCTAAAGGATTTGAAACTAGTAACATCGATATGATGACAGATGGAACAGAACAAAGGGAGTTTTTATATGCCGAAGATTGTTGTGAAGCATTGGAAACAATCATGCAAGAGTATGATGCTTTCACTTCTAGTGATGAACTTCATATTACTTCTGGTATCTCTACAAGTATTCTGGGCATTGCACAAACGATTCAATCCTTATTTAAAGAGATTGGTAAAGAGGTGGGTGTTTCCCCGTCACCGTCGAAGGATGAGGTGCAAAAGGACGCTAGAAATGTATCAGACCCATACATTAGAAAATGGTGGGAACCAAAGACATCGATTACCGATGGAATAGAAAAAGTATTTAACGAAATGAAAAAGGAGTATTCGTAATGACTGTATCTTTTAATGGACTTGGTAATGAAGGTAGGATGGGAAATCAAATGTTCCAGTATGCCTTTATTAGAGGTATGTCTAAATTTCATGGATATCAATTTACGATTCCAGAACCAAATGTAGATAGATTTGATAATTATGGATTGTTTGAATGTTTTGAGATGAGTGGTTGTAAAAAAACTGGTACAACCCAATATCAAACAATAGAATGTAGAGATACTTTATTTAATAAAAAATTTCTTGATGGTTGTACTGATAATAGTAATTATTCTGGAGTATTTCAAAGTGAAAAATATTTTTCTAATGTTTCGAGAGAATTGTATAATGATTTTACTTTTAAAAGTGAATTCTATAAACCATGTAAAGATTTTATAGATTCTTTAGGAGGTAGTCAAAATTGTATTTTTCTTCATGTTCGTAGAGGTAATCCTAATATAACAGGAAAGAGAGGTGAGAAGTGGTCTTACCAGATGCTACAAGATTATCATCCATTATGTAAGAAAGAATATTACTTGGAGGCTTTAAGTCACTTTCCTGATGATAAAAAGGTTATTGTCGTTTCTGATTTATTAGAATGGTGTAAACGTCAGGATTGGTTGCAGGACGATAGATTTTATTTGTCGGATTCTTCTTACGAAATTTTTGATGATGGTGCAAGTATTCCTTATATTGATTTGTGTTTGATGTCTTTGTGTGATGGTGGTATAATTGCTAATAGTTCTCTTAGTTGGTGGGGTGCTTGGTTGCAAAATAATAGAGGTAAAATTGTAGCACCATCACCTTGGTATGGCCCAACACATACAGAATTAAAAGATGATGATCTTGTTCCTGATAGATGGACTAAAATCTATAATGATCCTACACCAATTGCTATAGAAGAATGAAAAAAGATCTCAAAAATACAACTTTTATTATTCCTATTCGTATTGAATCTGAAGATAGGTTGAGAAATGTTATTACTATTTGTTGTTTTTTATTAGATAATTTTGACACAAAAATAATAATAAAGGAAGTTGATAAGACTTCTGTATTTAAAGAAAGAGCACTTCCTCAAATCTCAGAGTTTGTGGAAGATTCTATTTCAAATTTAACACATGTTTTTGAAAAAGCAGATCCTATAGATCCTACTTTTTATAGAATGAGATATATTAATGAGATGATTAATATGTGCGATACTGAAGTTATTGGTAATTATGATTGTGATGTATTGCTACCAGTTTCAACTTATATTAAAGTTCAGGATTTAATTGTTAATGATGGTGTTGATGTTGTATATCCATATGGACTCGGTATATATGTTAAGAAAGTTACTACTACAGATGAGATGGTATCTAATTTTCTCATTAATGATTCCGATTTTTCATATTTGGAAAAGCAAATAGTACCAGATAATGCCCATAGTGGTCATTGTCAATTTTTTAAGAGATCTTCTTATATTGAAGCTGGAATGGAAAATGAGAATTTTAAATCTTGGGGCCCAGAAGATAAAGAAAGACTTCATAGATTTACTACTCTGGGATATAATGTTACTAGAGTAGAAGATTATGTTTATCATCTAGAACATGCTAGAGGGCAAGATTCTTATTACAATAATCCATTTCATGCAGATAATTGTAAATTGTGGGAACATCTTCAAGGATTAAGTCCAGATGATTTACGTAACTATTATTCAAGTCAAAAATATTTAAAGAAATATAAATGATTGGATTAAATTATCTTGGTAAGATGGGACAATTGGGAAATCAAATGTTCCAATATGCAGCAATAAAGGGTATTGCTAGAAAACATAATTATGAATTTTGCATTCCAGATCATGATCAGGTTGTTGATGATGGTCTTGGAAACAAATTAAGAATTGAATTGTTTGATGTATTTGATATTAAAAATATCAAACGAGGATTGGTTCAAACAAACAATTTAGTACAGGAAACATCATTCCATTTTCATAAAGAATTGTTTGATGCTTGTCCAGATAGCATTTGTTTAGTAGGTTACTTTCAAACTGAAAAGTATTTTAACCATATAAGAAGTGAAATTAAAAAAGATTTTAAGTTTCTTCCTAGATATGAAGATTCATATAATGAGATAAAGGATTTACTGCATGATCCAGTAGCACTTCATATAAGGAGAGGAGATTTTTTAATTAACTCTGGTAATCATTATAATCTTTCTTTAAAATATTATGAAAATGCACTGAAGGAATTTGATGATGATAGACAAGTAGTAATATTTTCTGATGATACTGATTGGTGTAAGGAGCAAGAGTTGTTTAGTGGTGATAGATTTTTAGTATGTGAAACAAATGACCATTATATTGATCTTTGTATTATGACAAAGTGTTCAGATTTTATTATTGCTAATTCAACTTATTCTTGGTGGGGTGCATGGCTTTGCAATAATCCTAATAAAGTGGTAATATATCCAGATAGGTGGTTTGGTCCAAATAATGAACACAAATCTCTTCAAGATTTATTTCCCAAAACTTGGAAATTAGTAACTTCTTAATATGACAATAGGATACAACAAACTAGGAACAAATGGTAGGTTAGGGAATCAAATGTTTCAATATGCAGGTCTTAGGGGTATAGCTTCTAGGAATGGATATGAATTCTGTATTCCTCCAGAAGATCATCCAACTTATGCTGATTATGCTCTTTTCCTTGCCTTTAAAATGGAAGGAGTTAATACTGGAATTGTTTCTGGAAAAACAATTACTGAATCAGGTTTTGATTTTGATGAAAACCTTTTTAATACTTGCCCAGATAATGTAAATTTAGATGGTTACTTTCAAACTGAAAAGTATTTTCATCATATTGAAAGTCAACTTCGTAAAGATTTTACTTTTAGGGATGAGATATTAGAACCATGTAAAGATTTTATAAACCAGTTTAATGATATTGCTTTTCTTCATATACGTCGAGGAGATAATGTTGGACGTGAGGATTATTATCCAATTCCTCCAACTGAATGGATGATTAATATGGTTGATAAGTATTTTCCAGATAAACCTATTCTAATATGTACAGATGATTTGGAATGGGTTCAATCACAGAGTGTGTTTGATGATGATAAGTTTCAAATATCAGAGACAAGAATGTATTATGATACTCCTGTAATGACTGGTGCTGGTATAGTAACTAAATCTCTTATTCCTTTTTATGATTTGTGTTTGATGAGTTTGTGTAATGGTGGTATCGTTGCTAACTCTTCTATGTCTTGGTGGGCTGCATGGTTGCAATCTTCACCAGATAAAAAAATAGTAACTCAAGATCCTTGGTTTGGTTCTAAACATGCACACCTAGATACAAAAGATATACGTCCATCTTCTTGGATAGTGGAGAGTTTCTCATGACTTGGAATTTAGTAACAGTTGCTTTTGGTGATATAAAATACCGAGACGGACAAAATTTTCTTAATAAAAAAGTAAAAGAACTTGGTGTGAATTCTATCAGGATTTCTGAAAAAGAAATTCTGGGTTCAGATTTGTATAAAGATTATAAGGAAAACGAATGGATGTCAAGTAAAGACAAGTATGGTTGGTGTGCTTATAAACCATATTTTCTTTTAAAGTTAATGAACGAATTGCCTGATGGTGATAGAATTGCTTTATTTGATACTGTAGATATTTTTCATCCCCAATTATTTCAGTATATCGATACGGTTCTTGGGGATAATGATCCATGTCTTTTAGTTTGTGGAAATAGTATTAATAAAAGTCAAACTAAAAGAGATTGTTTTGTTTATATGGATTGTGATGAAGAAGATTATTGGAACTCTAGACAATTAGAAGCTGGTGTTACTTTCTGGAGAGTTTGTGATAAAGCAAAAAGTATTCTTGCCGAATGGTTGGAATGGTGTTTAGATGAAAGAGTCAATGGAGATGAAACTACTTTTTCCAATGAAGCGGAGTTTCCAGAATTTCATGGATTCTGTGGTAAAGATCAATCAATATTAACTAACTTAGCTGTTAGGGAAGGATTGCCTGTAGATGGAGGTGTTATATTAAATTACATTGAGTGTAATGCTGATTACTGGTATGAAAGACATTTCGATCATGGATATAAATTGAATAGGCAGATAGATGATTACCTAATTGATATTCAAAATGAAGTTCCTTATATTAATAAAAGTGATAAAAAGCATAGTATAATACTAACAGTTCATAATAAAGAATGGTTAATAGGTAAAGTTATTGATTCGATTGTGGAGAATACCATTGGAGACTATGAACTTATTGTAGTTGTGGATGGATGTACTGATGATAGTATGAAAGTAGTTATAGATAAAATTGAAGATTTAAAAAATTGGACTTTATGTACTGCTGGTGATGTCTTTGAAACTAAGGCAAATAATATTGGACTCAAGGAAGCAACTGGAGATTATGTAATTATCATCCAAGATGATATGGTAATTGAAGAGTTTGGGTGGAACAGAAGATTACAAAAACCATTCAATGAATTTGATGATGTTTTTGCTGTGACTGCAAATGCTTCTCATAACTGGATATTTAATCAGAATTCAGTTCATGTTAATATGGAAGATGATTTGAGTACATGTTGGTGTGATATTCTTGAATCTACTGATGTAGCTAATCACAGTAATATAGATCGTAATACTTTTGCAATTCGTGGTACAGTTAATCGTGGACCTCTTATGATTGATTTAAAGGATCTCAAAGAACTTGATTATCTAGATGAGGAATATGCTCCACAAGATATGGATGATCATGATCTTATGTTTAGGATGCGTAAAAAGTTAGGAAAGGTTTGTGGTTGCTATTGGATTGGTTATCGTTCAGATTCTTCTTGGGGTGGTACTAGAGTAAGTGGACAACCTGCTCCTTGGTTATTTAAAACACAACACAAGAATAGCAAGATATTCTATAAGAGAAATAAGGAATTTCTTGATGACTATCGTATTGTTGAGAATAGGAAAGTGGCAGAATAATAAAAAGTATGTTAGAATATAAAAAATATTTTTAATTAGATGGATAGAATTAAAGATTACAGTAAACTTAAGTATGATATTATTGGGTGGTTAAAAGACTACTATTATTTTCATGGTATAAAGGCATTTGTGATTGGAGTATCAGGTGGAATTGATTCTGCTGTGGTATCTACTCTATGTGCGGAAACAGAACTTCCTACTTACATTTTAACAATGCCTTTGCATTCAAAGAAAGATAATACTGAATTGTCCGATTTACATGCATATGGATTGGTTAAGAAGTATTCTAATGTGACATTGGTAAATGTGGATTTATCTGAGACTTATGAAACTCTTCTATTCAACATAGATCAGGATTTTGTTAATAATAAACTTGCAAATGCAAATACCAAGTCTCGTCTTAGGATGGTTTCCCTCTATCAGGTTGCAGGATCTGTTGGAGGAATTGTTGTTGGTACAGGTAACAAGGTAGAAGATTATGGAGTTGGCTTTTATACTAAGTATGGTGACGGTGGCGTTGATATTGCTCCGATTGCTGATCTATATAAAACAGAAGTTTGGGAATTAGGAAAACATCTTGGTGTCGATCAACGTATAATTGATGCTCAACCAACTGATGGTCTCTGGGATGATGGAAGGAAAGATGAAGATCAGATTGGTGCTACGTATGAACAGTTAGAAGAAGCAATGGAGTATAGAAGAGGCCCAGCATTAGATATACTAGATGAATTCTATTCTAAAAACTCACATAAAATGAACCCTATCCCTACATTTAAATTATGAAAATTGGATTAATTGGAGCAGGTAGACTCGGACTTTGTTTTGCTCTTCTTGTAGAAAGAGCAGGATATACTGTTGTAGCATCTGATAATCGTGAAGATTATATAAAAGATCTTCGTAAAGGAGTTGTTGGTACAACAGAACCATATGTTCATGATCTTCTTTTGAGTTCTGAGAATATTACATTCACATCAAATAACTGGGATGTAATAGAAGAGTGTGATCTTATATTCACTTTTGTTGCAACACCATCATTAGAAGATGGTAGTTATGATGTTAGTGCAGTAGATAAAGTAGTTCAAGATTTTACTACTTCATCATCAAAACTTAGTGGTAAGTCACTTGTAGTTGGATGTACAACTAATCCTGGTGATTGTGATAGATTCCAAAAGGAGTTGGATTATTTTGGTATGGATGTGTATTATAATCCAGAGTGGATTGCTCAAGGTTCTATCATTAAGGATCTAAGAAATGCTGATATGGTATTGATTGGAGGTTATGGTCACCATGTTCCTGAATTGGAAAAGATTTATTATGGTATTCAAGGGCCAAAAAAAGAACCTTATATCCATTCCATGAGTACTAAGGCTGCAGAGATTACAAAGATTGCAGTTAATTGTTTCCTTACAACTAAGATCAGTTATGCTAATCAGGTTGGTCAGGTGATGGTGAGAGATGGTATGGATAATGAAGTTAGTAACGTATTAAATGCTATTGGTTCTGATTCTAGAATTGGTAATAAGTATCTTAACTTTGGTTTTGGATTTGGAGGCCCTTGTTTCCCTAGAGACAATCGTGCGTTTGCTGCATACTCAAAAGATCTTGGAATTGAATTTAATATAGGTGAGACTACAGATAACTTTAATGATGCTCATTCTAAATTTTTAGTTGAGTATTTCTGTGATAAGAATGTAGAAAAACTTCCATTTTATTTTGATCATATAGCATATAAAAAGGGAACGGACATTTTAACTGAAAGTCAACAATTAAAATTATGTTGTGATTTATTGGAACTGGGTTATATTGTTTATGTTAAATCAGAAGGATTGTTGACAATTGATAAAATTTATAATATAATAGATGATAGTTACCGTGAAAAACTTATATTCGTGGATGATTGGAATTCCATTCATGAACATGTTTTTTCCATAGAATTTTAATGAGGATCTATTATGAAGATGGAAAGTATTGATGATGATAGATGGCAATCAGCTCAAGTTGGTGAACTTCAAGGTTTTGTGAATTATGAAAGTAATCAGGAAATGGTAGATGATACTGGGTATTCTGTTGATGTTATGCTCAATAAGCATTTGGGAATGGATTTGGAAAAGGATTTTGTTGGAAAAGTTGTGTTGGAATCTGGAGGAGGTAAGTTCCCTGCAATTTCTTTTGTTAAGGGATTGAAAAGAGGTATTAATGTTGAACCTCTTTATGATAAATTAAGTGATTTTGATAAAAAATATCAAGAGGATAAAAATATAGAAGTTATTGTGGCTCCTTTTGAAGATGTCCATTGTGATGAAAATACAAGGGTAGATGAAGTGTGGTTCTTTAATGTTTTACAACATGTTAAAAGTCCTGGACTTCAGATTGAAAAGGCAAAATCAATGGCAAATACAATTAGAGTATTTGAACCTTTATTAACTCCTGTTAATAATGAGCATCCTTGGTCATTTACTTTGGATTGGTTTGAGCAATACTTTCCTGGTCTTGTTAAAGAATTTGTTCCAGAGTCACCATTAAAATATAAACCATTTTTTGATTGTAGGTGTGCATACCTTACTTGGAATAAAGAATGATTAATTTTCATATTATAGGAACTGGTGCATGTGGTTTTTTACGTATGCACTACTATCTTCATGATATTATTGATTTAAATTATAAAGGTGGTAGAGGATTAAAATATCAAAATAGTTTTGAATATTGGGATGATGATAGTGGATTACAATGGGACACTGAATCCTTGACTAAAGAAGAGAGATTACGAAGAGTTTCTCTTCATAGTACTACTACGAATATTACTCACTCATATTTAAAGTATGTTCCTGAGTTTTTAGAACTTCATTCTAATATGAAGTTTTTATGTTTGAAAGGTCAAAGAGAACATTCAATTAAATCTTTATCTACATCATGGGGATATCGTAATCCTTGTTATGTTGCTGATAGAACAACTGGATTGGGGCATAATAGATATGCAGTTCCACAATTTCCAAACTTAAGTGATGCTGCAAATGAGATTGAGGCTACTGAAAAGTATTGGGATGAATATTATAATCTTGCGGAAAAATATGCAGATGAGTATCCTGATAATTTTTATATTATTGATGCTCCTAAGTTTTTCTCTGACCATGAATATAGATCTTCTATAATGAAAATAGTAGATCTTAATATAGATGATCAACCTTTATTACCTGTGGATTTTGATAGTTGGAATATTAGTACAACATTGCATGGTGGTTTGGGTAATAATTTATTTCAGATGGCTGAGTGTGTTGCGTTCTGTAAGAAATTTCATCTTCCAGAACCAGTTTTTGGAACTTGGAATCTATGGGAAGGTGGAGGAATATACCCTAGATTTTATAATGCTGATAGATTATTAGGAGGTCATAATGGAACTCATGAAGATGTTGAATCTTTGTTTCCAAATTTAAAATGGTTTGGTGAATCAGAAGCAGATTTTGATACCAAGTTTATGATAAATGATATGTTTATGTTTGGTACTATTGATCATTATGATGAGATAAGGGAAGTATTTTCTGTAACAGATAAGAATAATAAAAATACTGCTGGTCTTCACCTAAGATTTTGTACGCAGGGAGCAGATGATCATGTGAATGGATATGTAGATGATTCTTTTTATGTTGAGTCTTTTAATAAAATTCCTGAAGATGTGACTGTTTATATATTTTCAGATGACAATGAAAAGGCAAGACAAAAACTTATTTGGTTTGAGGAAAGATTTAAACAGAAATTTATTCTTGTTGAAGAGAATGCTTTCCAATCTTTAAAGATGATGGTAGAATGCGAATATCATATCTTACATGTATCTACGTTTAGTTTTTGGGCAGCTTTCTTGGATATTAATCAACCAAATGATAAAGTATTTTGTCCAGAATCTAAGGTAAGAATTCATAGATCCACTATGTTCCCTTATAAAGAATGGCAAATAATATAGTACTAATAAAATCGTATCATGGAGGATTGGGAGATGCTTTACAGTTCTCTACTCTTCCTGAAGAATTTTATAAACAACAGGGGAGAGAGACTTATCTTCTTGATGGTGCTTCCTTTCGTAATAAAGAAATTTATGATTTAGTTTGGGGGTGTAATCCCTATATTAAAGGTGTAATGGATGGTGAATGGAATGCTGGTGATCTACCAGAATTTGATGTACGTAATAATACAGGAAATTGGATTAGTAATTGGGAGTATATTCATGGTTTGGAACCAGTTAATACTAGGCCAAAAATTTATTATAAACCAAAGTTTATAGATGGATTGAATGATTGTGTTATTGTTGATTTATCTTCTATAACTCTAAAGCATGATGGTTCTGAATATGATACAGATCAACTTAATAGATCTTATCTTGAATTTAAAAATAAGAATTCTGATAAGAGATTTATATCTGTCAATTTTAACAAAGGTCTTGTTGGGGATATAAATCAATATAGTCCAGAATGTGACAGCACTATTGACATAGAATCAATTTACCATTATTGTGATATAATGTATTCTGCACACAGTATTTTTTGTCTTCATAGTGGAGCTGTAGTATTAGCAGCTGCAATTCAAAGATATAATAAAGATCTTAGTATCAATTGTGCGGTATACCCAACTCTTTATTCTCAAATAATGGGGTGGGTTAATAATACTACTAAGATGGGTGCATTCTATTATGACTATGTAAATTACATTGTAACTTAACAACATGAAAACAATTATTATATCCTCAGATCATAATGGGGTTGAGAATAAACAACAATTAAAAACCTATCTTAAAGGAGAAGGATATAGGGTTATTGATATTGGGCCATATACTCCTGATGTCAGTGTTGATTATGTTGACTATGCTGCACAATTATCTACTATAGTAGGTAATAAGGAAGCAGATAGAGGTATTCTTCTTTGTGGTACTGGAGTGGGTATGAGTATTGTTGCGAATCGTTTTGCAGGTGTACGTGCTGTTCTTGCTCATAATGAACTTACTGCTGTTAAGTCTAGAGAACATAATGATTCTAATGTTCTTTGTTTAGGTTCTTGGTTATCTTCTCAAGTAGAAATGAGAGAGATGAGTAAGATGTGGTTGGATGAAGCTTGGGGTGAAGGAAGACATGTGAAGAGAGTTGAAAAAATTGATAATCATACTGGAATTGTTCTTACTAATGGTGTATTTGATATTCTTCACAAGGGGCATATAGAACTTCTTAAGTTTTCAAAATTGCAAGGAGATAAACTTATAGTTGCTATTGATTCTGATGAAAGAGTAAAGCAAATTAAAGGTAAAGATAGACCTATTAATAATGAAGAAGATCGTAGAAGAGTTTTAGAGACAAATAGATATATTGATTCAGTGGTTACTTTTAATTCTACAGAAGAACTTAAAAGTTTGTATAGTACTTTATCACCAGATGTTATTGTGAAGGGATCTGAGTGGACTGCTGATGAAGTAAGAGAAAGAGATTTAATTCCACAAAATATACAAGTTAAAGTTTATCCATTGGTTGGAGAATATTCCACTACCAATACTATGCATAAGATTAGAGGTATGGAAACATGCGAGAAGGTTTAAAGTATCTTGTTGTAGGTGATACTATTCTTGATGAAGATATCTATTTGAAAGCAGTAGGCTTGTCTTTAGAATCTCCTACAATCAAAACAACTTATGATAGTAAAAAAATTAATTATGGTGGTGCAGCTAATGTTGCTAGATTCTTAAAAAATTTTGATAGAGATGTTACTTTTCTTACTTCATTAACTTCTAATAATATGACTATATTGAATGATGTTTTTGATTTAAAAGTAAAGTCTTTATTTCAAGGTAAGAATAATACTAAAAATAGATTTTGGATAACTCATGGTGATTCAACTTATAAGTATCTTCAAATTAATGATGTGAATGATGATTCGATTAAATCAACTTTAGATACATATGATATTTCTTCTTATGATATAATTGCTTTTGCTGATTATAGGTGTGGATTTATTACTGATTCCTTTATCAATCACTGTGTTAATTCTGGAAAGATTACATATGCATCTTCACAAATATCAAGTAGAGAATCGAATTATGAACGTTATTCTGAAATAGACTATATTGTTTGTAATGAAAAGGAATCAGAGTTTGTATCTAGAGAAGATAATATATGTGTTACGAAGGGAAGTAGTGGTTGTTCATTTAATGGTCAGGATTATAAAGGTTACTCTGTAGATAAAGTTTGTAATACTATTGGTGCAGGAGATTGTTTTTATGCTGCATTACTGGCAACAGGCGATCCTGATTTTGCTAATAAGAAGGCTTCTGAATTTGTAGCAAGTGAACTGCATGAATAAAGCAATTGAAGATAGTTTATTATTAAACAAAAGTATAAAGGAGAATAATTTAGTTAAACTCACATGGGGTAATGCTAGTGTTCTTTCTGAAGATGGAAAGTATATTGCTATTAAACCATCTGGTGTTGATTTTGATAAACTAAATTATACTTCAATATGCATCATAGAAACTTATACTGGGAAACAAATACAGGGTGGTAAACCTTCTGTAGATACCCCTATACATCTAGAGATATATAAGGCATTCCCAGAAATTAAATCTGTTATTCATAGTCATTCGAAGTTTGCTACTTCATGGGCTCAGGCACTTAGACCAATCCCTATTCTTGGGACGACTCATGCTGATTATTTTTTATCAGACATTCCTCTAGCAAGACAACTTGAAGAGTATGAATTGGAAGAGTATGAAAAAAACCTTGGACAATCAGTGGTTGATTTTTTTCAAATGAATAAGATTAATCCTTTGAATATACCTTCTATACTTTTACCTAGTCATGGTGTTATGACTTTCTCAGATTCTCCTAAAAGAACCTTAGAGTGTGCTATAGTATTAGAAGAAATTGCTGAGATGGCCTATTACACTATGGGTATCAATTCGCAAGTCGAATTAAATGAACTTAGTGATGTTCTTTACACGAAACATTTTGAAAGAAAAAATGGAATCAACAAATACTACGGACAATAATTATGGAAGACAGGAGTTACCTCCTGTTTTAAAGTCTGGAGAAAGATTGAATAAGTATTGGGGATACATTACAAGTGTATTTGC
>Ga0163179_10002323_pt1 | contig 13319 bp, 12 predicted proteins | sample AtlANTMetagenome_FD_109643 | JGI IMG/M metagenome (GOLD analysis project Ga0163179, IMG submission 109643) | Marine eukaryotic phytoplankton communities from the Atlantic Ocean - Atlantic ANT 2 Metagenome | ecosystem: Environmental > Aquatic > Marine > Oceanic | place: North Atlantic Ocean...
AAGTGCGCGGGAATTGTTTCAAGAGGCGGAAGAGATTTTAAGGCAGGCACCCGTAGGTGAATTCAATCATCACCTCGGACACGGGATCGGTCTTTTTCCTCACGAAACGCCACATCTTAATCCTCATTGGGATGATGTGTTTCAAAAGGGTGACGTGTTTACTGCTGAACCGGGGCTTTATGCCCCAGAATTACAGGCAGGTATCCGAATCGAGGATGATTTTCTGGTCACCGATGAAGGCATTGAAAGATTGACACATTTTCCCCACGAACTAATGCTGTAGAATAATCAATAAATCATCGCTTTACGGACAGTCTTATTCGAATGATCGGGGAATACGACTTGGATTCATTGCAAGGTCATCTGCTGATTGCTTCACCACATCTTCCCGATCCGAACTTTTACAAGTCGGTGGTACTCGTCGTCGAACATCAGGAAGACGGCGCTCTCGGATTGATTTTGAATCGAGTGGGTACCATGTGTTTGGATGAAGTCTGGCGCGCGGTTTGTGATACGGATTGTTCTCTTCATGATCAATTGCGAGTGGGGGGGCCCGTGGATGGCCCCCTGATGGCATTGCACTGCGATATGGATTTAGAGGGGCATGAGGTTGTACCCGGGGTGTACTTTACCTCAGAGCGAGATTCGCTTGAATCGTTGGTTCAACGAGACGATTCTGTCTGTCGGATTTTCAGCGGCTATGCTGGTTGGGGAGGTGGACAGCTGGATCGCGAGATGGAGGTTGGCGGTTGGTTGACGATGCCCGCGTCTTTCGATCATGTGTTTGACATTGATGAAGAGTCACTTTGGCAAAAAGTGATGAATGCCATCGGTGAGGAAATCACCCGAAATGCCTTGGGGTTGCCTGATCTGCCAAGCGATCCCAGTTGCAATTAGCGTTTGCGTTTAGGTGGGTTTCCAAATGCAACCGGCCCAAGACCAACCGACTCCAAATCCGATGAGCATGTTGTTTTGCTGCGGTTGAAGTCGGTTCTGTTTTCGTAAATCTGAAATCAAGATGGGGAGTGTCGAGCTGACAGTGTTACCGCAGTCTTCAAGGCAAATCGGTAACTGCTCATCGTCAAGCTGCAATCGCTCTTGCAGTTGTTGTAACATCTTGAGTGTTGCCTGATGCATCAGATACAAGCCGATATCTTCTCGCGACAGTTCAGCCTTCTCCAGGATCCCGGCCACCACCTGGGGGACCGCACCCACCGTGAAGTTCATTAAGCTTGGGCCGTCCATGTAGAGTGCACTGTCCCAACGCTTGCGATGGCGTGGGCGATGCGCATTTTTTTCTGGGCGAGCCCCCCCAGACGTAACCAACAGCGTGTCGGCCCCGCTCCCATCCGTGCCGTATTGAAACGTACTCAGCGTTATCTCGTCCGAGGCGTCGATCAAGGTTGCCGCTGCAGCGTCGCTAAATATCGTGCGCAGACTGCGATCGTCTTTGACGATGTATTTCGAATACGTTTCTGCGGTTATCAAAAGCACGCGTTTGACGGAGCCTGTGCGGATAAGGCCATCGGCTACTGCTAGACCGTAGACATATCCGGAGCAACCGAGATTGAAGTCCATCGCTCCCGTATTTTGAGATAATCCGAGACGCTCCTGGAGTAAGCAAGCAGTCGTGGGGAGTGGATAATCTGGCGTCTGTGTACACAACAACAAAAAGTCAATCGAAGACGGGGCAATGTCATTCTCAGTGAAAAGCTTTTCGGCAGCTTGAACAGCCAAATCCGAAGCACATTCGTCTTCGGCGGCAATGTAACGCTGGCCAATGCCTGTCTTCGTGTAAATCAGGTCGAGATTCCATTCTGGGAATTCTTGTGCGAGTGCCGCATTGGTTTCCACTCGAGACGGAAAATGAACGGCGATGGGACCGATGGAAGCGTATTGCACGTCGAAAATGTCGCAGCAGGAATAATGTCGATGGATCGAAAGTGATTCGCATCGGCGAAGTGATAGCGTCGCGGAATCGCTTTCCAGGGAATTTGGGAAAGCGACTATTGTAGCTGATTTCCCTTGGACCGAAACGCTAATCACTGTTCAAGAATCTATTGACCGAGAACAGTTAACATCGATACACTCCGCCCACTTTGCCAGGCTCGGATCACCGACCGGATGGGTGAACGCAGTTCGGACATAAAGCCCATGAGGATAATTGGGTTGCAAACACAAAAAGACACAGAATTCGTTGATATTCATTGCCATTTCTTGCCTGAGATGGATGACGGAGCGGTGAGCTGGGGAGAGGCGATCTCGATGGCTCGTATGGCGGTGAATGACGGATTTACGCGGTTAATCCTTACGCCACATCAGCTTGGCAACTACCGACTCAATACGGCAGAACGAATTCGTCGTCAGACCGAGAAATTTCAATCTCAACTCAGCGCTGCCGGTATTCCCCTCGAGGTTCGTGTGGGGGGAGATGTTCGTGTGGAGCCTGATCTGCTTGAGCAGCTTGATGATGGAAACGTATTGTCGTTGGCGGACCACTCGCGCCATCTATTATTGGAGCTGCCGCATGAACTCTATTTCCCGATTGAACAGTTGGTCTCGGAACTTGAGCATCGCGGTTATCAGGCGATTCTCTCCCATCCGGAACGAAATCAAGGTATTCTCGCTCAACCTGAAATTATCTCCAACTTAATAAGTGTCGGTTGCTTGATGCAAGTTACCGCGGGGAGCTTTGTCGGTGCATTTGGCTCTCCATCGAAAAGGTTGGCCGAGCGGATGTTGGCGGAAGGTGCAATTCACTTCGTTGCGACGGACGCTCATGGAATTCGGTTTCGTCGTCCAAATATAAGCCGTGCCTTTGAGACGATTGCGAAGTTGGCCAGTCTCGATGTTGCTCAAGAGCTGTGCTCCATCAATCCGAGTCGAGTCTACAGTGGCCAGGCTGTCGCTATCGGTAACGACCAACCTAGGCTTGAGACTGAGACACGTCGTTGGTTCAGTTTCGGCCGACGCGCCTAATCTTCAGCAGTCGATTCTGTCGAACTTATTTTCACGATATTCAATTCGAAATAAATGGCAGCTACCTATGCGAGTCAAGGATAGACGCATCGATGGGCCGTTACCCGTTCAGACGTGTGCTGTCCTGCTGTGTTTGGTAGCGGGTTGGATAGCGAATTGGCCAGTGGGGGCCTTTGCGCAATCGCAGTGGCCTGATCAGCGTCGCGATGGCGAGGTTTTGTATCACGCAAATTTTCGATTAGACGCCCACGCACCTCTGTTGGACGAACTGTCGAGTCTACGGCAGGAAGTACCGGGTCGTCTGGGACTGCGACCGACTCGGGGTCCGATTCACGTTTATTTGTTTTCTAACCAAAATGTTTATGAATCCTATCTGAGGCAATATTTTCCGGGGGTTCCCTATCGTCGAGCTCTGTTCATTAAAGAACGTGGACCAGGCATGGTGTTTGTCTATCACAGTTCGGAGTTCGCAATTGATTTGAGACACGAATTCACCCATGCCATCTTGCACGCCAATCTGCCGATGGTGCCCCTTTGGTTAGATGAAGGTCTGGCGGAATACTTTGAGGTCCCCATCAGCAAACGCCAGGCTCAGAATCCACATCTTAGAAGCGTTCGCTGGCGACTTCGTCTCAGGCAGATCCCGGATCTGGAACGGCTCGAGCAGTTTAGTGAGCTCTCTGAAATGAAACGCGATGATTATCGAGATGCCTGGGCTTGGGTGCATTTTATGCTGAACGGACCGCAGGAAGCTCAGGCAGAGCTGAAAAGCTATCTTGCCGACGTGCAAAGCCATATTCCGCCAGGGAGCCTCCGGCTTCGTTTGCAGAGGCGATTGCCAAACCTAACCTCGGATTTCGTCCAGCACTTTGAATCGCTTGGTGACTGATTCGTCAGTCACTGACAGTCCTTGAAGTATTCGTCGGACGATGGAAATAACTTTTTCTACCTACGACACCGTTAAATTCCCTGACGAAGTTGAGAATTGAGTGATGGATTTAGCAAGGAAACCGGCGGTTGTCTTTGATCTCGAAAGTGTGATCGATACATCCTGCTGGTCTTGCGAATTGGGCTTTCAGGCCGTCGAACGCTTGGCTCAAGAGCGATTTGGTATCGATGCCTTCGCCTCTCGTTGTGGTAGCTTCAGTAATTCTCTTCATGTCGATGATTACTTCTCTCGAGTTCTTGCCGGGATCGGTCAACAGGTGACGCGGCAAGATGTGAGGGATTTTAGTCGGTGTTTCGAGCAACACGGTCAAGTTGAAGGTGTCAGTCGGAACACGGTCCAAATCCTCTCGGATTTACGGGAGGCCTATTTGCTCTTCGCGGTTGTCAGAGGCGCTCCCGAGCAAGCGCGAGGTCGGGCTCAGCAGATCGGAGTCGAACGTTGGGTCGATCGCGTCGTTCTTCCCGAGTACTGGGGGCCTGGATTCGCCCTACCCCATCCTCGCGCGTTTCTCAGTATCCAGAACTGTCGGGGGTTGTCGCCCCGGCACTGCACCTTTGTCGCCCCACCGGAGCATGAAGGTTTCGATGCCGCGCGTCGATTGGGATGGTCCACACTGACCGTTAGCCGAGCGGACGCTGACTGTGGTGATAGCATTGATGGTGATGTCCTCTCGATTCGGCGTTTCCCCCATCTGTTGGTCCGGCGAGTCGCCGCGTGAATTCTCGATCCTGGTAAGGCAGGTAATCTGTGCCAGGGGTGTCACTGTCGACTCTATCTTGAGGCATGGTTGTGCCGACAATGGGTAGGTAGCAGGGTCCTGCAAGTTGAATGGTGAAGGAGCATTGAAGTGTCGGCGAAGCATTTTTTTGATTCGGTTTATCTGACAAGGTTTTCACAGCCGAAGTGTGACCGCGTCCTTTACCGTTTCGTAAAGAAACACCGCGTCTCAAATCTGATTGAAATCGGTATCAGTGACCTTCAACGCTCGCTTCGAATGATCCGCTTAGCCGGCCATGCTTCTCGCGGAGAAACTGAAGTACGATATACCGGAATCGATCTCTTTGAAGCCCGATCAAGCGATCAGTCTGCGATGACGTTGAAGGAAACTCATCGGAGTTTCACGCAGTCGGGAGCGACGGTTCGCTTGATTCCTGGTGATCCTGTTGCAGCCTTATGCCGATATGCGAACCATTTATCAGGTTCTGAGTTACTGATTCTTTCTGATATCGTCGACCAAGATCTGGGGTCAGCATGGTATTACCTGCCCCGCATGTTGTCGCCTAACGCTGTTGTTTTCCTGGAATCGGCTGATGCAGGTTCAGGCCAATCTCGCTTTCAAATGATTTCTGCGGATGAAGTAAAGCGTCGGGCAGAGGCTGCTGAACGGTCGGAAAAAAGGGCCGCCTGATCTGCGGCAACTGGTCTCGCGAGCAGCTTCAATCTATCGATCCCTTGACGTCGTTTTGGGAGATGGGACTTTGAATGACGGTGGTGGCGTCGTCTTGTAGCTCTCCTTGGGTTGAGAATTCTCCTCCCCCCTCTTTTGCGATTGGGAGGCGGTCATTCTGCGAGTCTTGCCTCATGTGTCCCGTGAATTCACTTGAATTAGTAATTTCGCTCGTCGACGGTTGGAGATGGGAGTCACCGGTTCGAGTGGGCACCGGTCGGCTTTTCCAAGAGTTCCATGGTGTTGGCGAGGGCGTCGATGTTGGCGATGACGTCCTAAACCTGCCCTTGGGATGCCTCGCAGATTTGAATTTCGGTCGATATAATCAAGGATTACGTCCACGCCGATGATGGGCGTACTAAGATTAACGGTGCGGTCGGTTCGTTGCGTTTGAATGGCCCAGGTTCGGACGACCGCTCTGCAGAAGTCTCGGGTTTCAAGAAGGGACGAAGTTTTCGATGAGTGATGCACCCCGTACGATGTTTCAGAAAGTCTGGGACAACCATGTTGTTCATGCGGAAGACGGACAACAGACAATTCTCTATATCGACCTGCAACTCGTTCATGAAGTGACGAGTCCACAGGCCTTCGAGGGACTGCGTATTTCAGGACGGAAAGTTCGTCGCCCCGAGAAGACGATTGCCACACCTGACCACAATATTCCGACGTCAGATCGACACCTGCCGATCGCTGATCCTGTTTCGCGTCAGCAAGTCGACACGTTGCGTGCCAACTGTAAAGAGTTTGGTGTTCGTCTCTACGATCTCAATGATGTCAAACAGGGAATCGTTCACATCATCGGGCCTGAGCTGGGCCTGACTCAGCCTGGGATGACGATCGTGTGCGGTGATAGCCATACCGCCACGCATGGTGCTTTCGGCGCTCTCGCGTTTGGAATTGGAACCAGCGAAGTTGAACACGTTTTGGCGACTCAGACTCTTTTGCAGTCGCGGCCCAAAACTTTTGAGTTGCGTGTCGATGGAGAGTTAGGAGCTGGCGTTACGGCGAAAGACCTGATTCTGTATCTGATTGGTGAAATCAGCACGCAAGGCGGTACTGGTTACGTTTTGGAATATACCGGTACGGCAATCCAGGCTTTGAGCATGGAAGAGAGAATGACGGTTTGTAACATGTCAATCGAGGCCGGCGCACGAGCTGGGATGATTGCTCCCGATGATACGACCTACCAATATCTGGAGGGTCGTGAGTTCGCACCGAAAGGTTCCGATTTTGAGAAGGAAGTTGAGCAGTGGCGACGGCTTCCGTCGGACGCTGATGCGGCTTACGATCGAACCCAAATCTTTGCCGCTGCCGACATCGCGCCCCAAGTCACCTGGGGGACAAACCCCGGACAGGTAATCCCGGTGATTAACCGAATTCCAGATCCGGCTGAACATGACGGCGACATTGACCGTAAAACGGCCGAGAGAGCTTTGGAATACATGGGGATCGAGGCAGGCACACCAATGACGGACGTCTCTGTCGACCGTGTCTTTATCGGTTCCTGCACCAACGCTCGTATCGAAGATCTCCGTGCTGCCGCGTCTGTCGTTCGTGGGCACCAGGTTTCAAATTCAGTGAACGCCATGGTGGTCCCGGGAAGTGGTCAGGTGAAGGAGCAAGCCGAGTCGGAGGGATTGGATAAGGTATTCGAGGCTGCCGGATTCGACTGGCGCGATGCTGGTTGCAGTATGTGTCTCGCGATGAACCCCGATAAATTGACGCCTGGAGAACGCTGTGCGTCGACGAGCAACCGGAATTTTGAAGGACGTCAAGGCAAGGGTGGTCGAACCCATCTTTGTTCACCAGAGATGGCTGCCGCTGCCGCGGTTACAGGTCATTTCGTGGATGTGCGAGATTGGGTTTTTAAATAGTCCCAACGCAACATCGGCTCGTTCAACTCATACAAGCTTTTGATCAATACAGGTGACTTCAAGATGGACCAATTCGTACATCACACCGGACTCGTCGCGACCATGGATCGCGCCAACGTGGACACGGACCAGATTATTCCCAAGCAATTCCTTAAACGAATCGAACGAACCGGTTTCGGAGAGTTTCTCTTCTGGGACTGGCGTTTTGACGATGACGGGAACGTAAACTCCGATTTCGAATTGAATCGACCTGAGTTTGCCAACGCCAGTGTTCTCGTCGCGCGAAACAATTTTGGTTCTGGTTCTAGTCGCGAGCATGCCGTTTGGGCACTCGCGGATTACGGTTTCAAGACAGTGTTGGCACCAAGCTTTGCTGATATTTTCTTCAATAACTGTTTCAAGAACGGTGTCCTACCCGTGGTGCTCGATGAAGAGGTGATCAGCGACATCTTTGCCCGAGTTGAAAAAAATACCGGCTATCAGCTCACTGTTGATCTCGAAAAACAACAAGTCACTGACGAACATGGTTTGGCCGCTAAGTTCGAGGTTGAGCCGGCGCGGCGCGAACGAATGTTGCAGGGGCTCGACGACATCGCAATGACGTTGCAGAGCGAAGAGCTGATTTCAAAATACGAAGCCGAGCACGGGATCTCGTAATCTGACGGTTTTCCATTGGAGAATCTTGCATGGCCAAAACGATCCTGAGGTTGTGGACACGAACGCTGGCTGTTGGCTTGATCGCTACCGGAGTGGTCTGCGGTCAAGATTTACAACCAAGAGTGATCCTCGCAAATCTCGATCGCCCCTGTGGTGTAGCCATTCATCCTGATTCGGGCGAACTCTACCTGTCTGAGGGTGGTGCCGGACGGATTATCCGCGTTGTTGATAACGAAGATGAATTGGCCGAGCAGAGCGTGGTGGCCGAGGGGTTTGGGCAGGCTGGCGTTGGCCTTGCTGAGAGCCTCACATTAGGACCCTGTGGTCTGCTCTTTCTGAATAAGTCGAACCTATTGATTGCTGCCAACGGTTCGGATGAAAATCAACGTGGGTTGTTGATCGCCACATTAACAGATCAATCCGATCCGGTTCTAAACGCTGCCGATTTGCCGCGCCTTGCTCTTCCCCAAGATTCAAAGGGAGCTCTCTATTCGCTCGCCTCCAGTGGTCCGATCGTGTTTGCCTCAATGGTCGGCACTCAAGGCGCCGATCAAATTCTGGCCTCGGCGATCCGTGACGGATCTAATCTAGATAAGGCTGAATCCTTCGAGCCCTTAAAATCGGTCGTTTCCGTCTCAGTGCCCCCGGATCGTCATTCGCCGACTGCGATCACGGTTAGCCCACGGGGAGAGTTGGTGACGGCTGTTTCCGAAGGTGTGGAGTCAGGAGCTCAGAGCCAATTAGCATTTTTTCGAGTCTCGGATAACGCGATCCTCACTCGACTGAATGTTGATCTGACCAACATTGTTGCCCTTGCCTATGGGGTGCCTCAAGATCGAGCAAAAGTTCGTGCCTTGTATGCACTCGATTATGGACAACGCGAATCTGGACAGGGTGGGCTGTTCAGGCTTGATGCTGTGCTTCAAGAAAATCGGCTGGGTGTGAAGGCGGTAAAAATTTCGGCGTTGGAGCGACCCACGGCAATGGCGGTTGGTAAGCGAGGCATAATTTACGTCACGCTTCAGGGCAGCGATGGAAAGACGGGTAAGCTCGTGGGATTCGCTGACGGGCTTTGAGGGTAGCTCTATAATCAGTTTAAAATGCATAATACGATCTCTAGCTGGTATCTGGTCATTTTTGTGATAGCGTAGGTGGATAGCCGACTTCTTCCCCTAGCCGTTTACGATGACACCTCATGACTGACGAAACATCTCCTCAGGACGAATCGACCAAACAGCCCGTTGAGAATCAGCCTGCCGGCGAAGAGACAACGGAGAACGTACAACAGGATTCCTCAACGCCCAGAGGTCCCCGTGTCTTTGGACGCTTTGCGGTTTGGATTGTTGTTGTGCCGTTCATCTTCTACTTGACCGGCACCATGGTTGGTCCCTATATCGAGACGTTGCGCGAACATCTTGTCCGAGGCACGCTCGATGACTATCACCACGGTGATGAAAGCACCTTGCCGCAGGACGAAGAGATACCTCTTTCTGAACTTGAAAAGGAAATCGATCCGAACGAACGCTTTTTGTTCGGCTTACTTCCGCTCAATCGAGACGCATATCCCTATACCTACTCGTTCACCATCGCTGGCACCACGTTGTTGATGCTGATATTTGGATGGGGCTACTTCAAAGCACCCTTCAAAATTAGTTTCTTGTCGATTGTGGTTGGTGTCGTTGGCGTCGTGGCGTGGATCGCACTGGCTGAATTGGATAAAAATTTTCTCGGCATCAGTGATCTGGTTTCGAGTGGTCGAACCGCGTTCAATCCATTCGAAATACTGAAGGGTGATCCGACCTGGATGTGGCAATTCTTGATCATTCGTTTCTTTGGTCTGTCCGTCGTCGTGCCGATCACCGAAGAGTTTTTCGTGCGTGGTTTCCTGATGCGTTACGTTGAGGATCCCGATTGGGATGAACTTCCGCTAGGCAAGGCGAAAGATTGGGTGTGGTTTGTGCCGACGATTTACGGCCTTGTCGCTCATCTAACGGAACCACTGGCGGCCATCTTCTGGTTTTCCATGGTCTCTTGGATGTACAAGCGAACGGGCAGTATTTGGGATTGCGTGGTCGCCCATATGGTCACGAATTTCTTACTGGGGCTGTATGTCTGTTACTTCGGGGCCTGGTACCTCTGGTAATGCGAAGAGAATTCTGAAGCGGGCGGAATCTGTGGCCGCCCGCTCGGCCGGTGTGTCGAAAAACAGCCTAAATCCTCGTTTCCCTCGGGGAGCAAGCTGCTAGACTTTCATCAGGGTTCCGGCAATTGGCGGGATCCTGGCGTCAAGCACGCGGATCTCCATGAGGTGGGCTCGCGATGAAGTCCCCTCCGCTTTTCTGGATGATCTTGCTCATGCTGCGAGCCTGCTGTTGAAAAAATGATTTTGTGAAAGACATTCCATGAACTACCGCCGCGCGTCCGTCATTTCCCTCACGCTATCTTGTCTGCTTGTTGCTCCCTGGTTTGCCCCTGCGGAAGAACAGCAGATTTGTCGTTTCCACGATCATCGTTCCGCCTTTGGAATCGATTTTGAAGGAGACGGACGTAAGTACGCACCTGATCGGCAGGTCGATATCAAACACATCAAGATCGATGTGACACCTGATTTTTCAAAGCGGACGGTGAGTGGCACGACAACGCTCAAGTTTGCGCCAATTTCCAAGCCGCTCTCCGAGTTGAAGCTCGATGCCATCAATCTCACGGTGGACGACGTCCGTAGTGACGTTGAGATCGCAGAGGTCACTAATACAGGTGAAAACCTCTTGATCCGTTTTAAGCAAGCGATTCCGGTTGATGAAGATCGTTTTGTGGAGATTGATCACGCAGCCGAGCCCACTCGAGGTTTGTATTTTCGAACGCCCGAGATGGGTTACCCCGAGGGTGATACCCATGTCTGGACACAGGGCGAAGCTCACGAAGCAAGATTCTGGTTTCCCTGTTTCGACTATCCGAATGAACGGTCCTCGACCGAAATGATCTGCCACGTCCCGCCCGATATGATTGTGCTTTCGAATGGGCGGCGAGTTTCTGAGTCGATTGGCGAGTCGGGTTTAAAGCGTGTCCATTGGTTGCAAGAAAAGCCTCACGTGAATTATCTGATCTGTTTGGTTGCTGGGCACTTCAAGAAACTTGAAAAAACAGCAAACGATATTCCCCTGGGCTTTTATGTACAGCCAAGCCTTTACGAGCATGCTGCCAACTCCTTCCGGGATACTGCCCAGATTATGGAGTACCTCGAAAGTGAAATTGGCGTGCCCTACCCTTGGGAAAAATACGATCAGGTTACGATTCGAGACTTTGTCGCGGGCGGCATGGAAAACACGACCCTTACGACATTGACCCACCGTACGATCTTCACGGAGGCGACCGAGAACATTCGGCAAACCCGAAACCTGGATGCCCACGAGTTGGCTCACCAATGGTTTGGCGATCTGCTCACGTGCAAGGATTGGAGTCAATTGTGGTTGAACGAAGGCTTTGCGACTTACTACACCCATCTCTATGAAGGGCATAAATATGGTAACGATGCCATGCTCTACGGTCTCTATCGGGATGCGAAGTCAAGAGTTCTTCCGCGTAGTACCGATAAACGACCCATGGTGTTTAAAGGATACAAAAATGCGATGGAGCAGTTTGATTACCGTGCATATCCAAAGGGGAGTTGGGTGCTTCATATGCTGCGGTCGCAACTAGGCCCCGAACTGTTTCGGCATTGCATTCGTGACTATCTAGCTCGGTATCAATTTCAGAGTGTTGTTTCCGACGACTTGCGGCAGTGTTTTGAGCGAAATTCCGGTCGGACCTTTGATCGCTTTTTCGATCAATGGGTTTATCACGCTGGTAGTCCGACCTTGAAGATTAGCTATCGCTGGCTCAGTGCAGAAAAGCTCGCCAAGATCACGATCGAACAAACTCAACCCGTCGACGACCATTTTCTGCTTTTCGAGTTCCCCACAACGTTGAGATTCGTTGTGGGATCCGAGGTGATTGATCAACCGATTCAAGTCAGCCAGAAGAAAGAAGATTTCTTCGTCTCGCTTCCTGGACAGCCGACGATCGTGCGTTTTGATCCGGAATACAGTGTTCTTGCAAAAGTTGACTTCAATAAATCGGATGAGTTGCTTTTTGCCCAATTGGAACGAGCTGACGATGTGGTTGGGCGATTGCTCGCAGCAGATTCTCTCGCAAAAAGGAAGACTCAAAAGTCCGTCGATCAGTTGCAAAAGGCTTTGCAGGAAGATCCTTTTTTCGGTGTTCGAGCGACCGCCGCGGAGGCACTTGGGAAAATTCACGATGACCATGCCTTTCAGGCATTGACTGCATCTCGCAACCAAGAAGATGCTCGAGTCCGATTAGCTGTCGTGACACAAATCGCAAAATTCTATCGACCTGAGGCCGAGGAAGTTCTGCATCAGATTCTCGAAAACGAAAAGAACCCTGCGATTCAGATCGCTGCACTCCGTGGCTTGGGGCGATTCAATACCGAGCCGACTCGGGCATTGTTGGCTGAATATCTCGATGTTCCTTCGTTCCGGAATGAACTCGCCGACGCCGCCATTGCAGCGATTGGTATGCAGCGGAATCCTGGTGACCGGTTTTTGTTGAGAGAGACGATCCGTGAGCAGCAAGATCGATTCACCTCGCGCGGTATATCCTCGGCGTTAGGCACGCTGGCGGCGATCAGTCATGGGCAGGAGGATGTCGTCGAAGAGCGAAATCTGATGCTTGAATTCGTAAATCACCCCAAGGAAACGGTTCAGATCGGCGCTATTCGAGCGCTCGGGCGACTCGGTGATCCTGCAGCACAGTCTGTTTTGGAAACTCTGGCGATTAAGGACGGGCCTTCGAGTCGAGTGGCCTCGGCCGCCGAAGACGCGTTGAAGAAGGTGCAAGAATCCAGGCCGACTGCGCCAACTGAGGTGGTGGAACTTCGCAAAGAAATCACCGAGGTTAAGGAAAGGAATCAGAGACTAGGGAAAGACATCGAAGAACTCAAGAGTATGTTGGAGACCCTCGTGAAGGCTTCGAAGCAGCCAACTAACGATTCCGAGGACAAAGACCCAGAGGAAGAAGTGGAGGCAGCTTCCTCCGAATAATCTTACACATGGTTGCGTAGGCCCAATTCTTTTGGATGTGGGTTCAGATACGCCTGTTGCTCCAGGTACGGTTCGCCTTGGACCCGCACATGGTGACGAAGCAAGGTGAGGGGGACGACCAGGGGGAGCAGCCCTTGCCGATAATCCTCGATCGACTCAACTAACTCACTTCGGCTCGACAAGTCGAGATTGTCAGAGACGTATCCCAGCATGTGCTGAAGCACGTTGGTGTTCTTCTTCGTCGTTGCGATGTGCTGCAGCGTTTGCATGAAGGTCATTTCGTATTCTTTTCGGAATTGTGAGCGTTCGACCTG
>Ga0163179_10002324_pt1 | contig 13319 bp, 24 predicted proteins | sample AtlANTMetagenome_FD_109643 | JGI IMG/M metagenome (GOLD analysis project Ga0163179, IMG submission 109643) | Marine eukaryotic phytoplankton communities from the Atlantic Ocean - Atlantic ANT 2 Metagenome | ecosystem: Environmental > Aquatic > Marine > Oceanic | place: North Atlantic Ocean...
GCTAATTAGCTGGTGTAAACACCATAAAATTCCCTTTGTTAAAGATCCAACCAATCAAAACCTAGCATACATGAGAAATCTAATCAGGCATAGGATCATGCCTCAGTGTAAAAAGGTTAACCCCGGTTTAACAAAAGTGCTGGTAAAAAAGATTAAAAATTCTTCTGAACATTCTGCTTAAGGTTTTATAAAATATTAATATGAAAAAAGGCGAATTAGTAACATTAAGATATAAACTGCAATCGCCTGACCTGGTGTTAGCCTACGGAATAGCCCCGAAGGATACATGGGCAAACCCTGGGGTCGTTGTTAGAGGTGTATATGAGGGCCAAATTCGAATGCTAGATCCAGTTACTGGCAAATCATATGCAACTGAAATTACGCCTGTTGTTGATATTATGATTATTGGTAAGTTAATTCAAGAGGTACCAATTAAGATTCTACAAAAGGCAGAGGGTTAAAAGTGGATAAAGAAAGTATGCAGGATCCTGAAGTTGATTTGCTTATTATCGAGTCTTTAGGCTTTGAGTTTAAAGATGCTAAAGAAATTGCAAAAGAAATTGAAATTGATGTTGATATTGTTATAAATACCTTGAACGACCTATCCGAACAGGGAATGGCAATTGAAAAAAAAGGGCTACTATATAGGATAAGCCCTGAAGAAGACGAATAAGATTTCCGGCCGATAGCTCAATCAGGTCAGAGCAACTGTCTCATAAACAGTAGGTTCTGGGTTCAAGTCCCAGTCGGCCGACCATTTGAAGAGTGTATATAATAAAGGATTATGATGAAGTTAAAGTCTAGTGTTTGTTTTGATGACGTGTTACTAACACCTCGATATTCTGATATTAAGTCTAGAAAAGAAATTGACTTATCTTTGAATATGGAAAATATAAGCTACACACCCTCCATCCCAATTGTGTCCAGCCCTATGGATACTATTACTGAGTCTGAAATGGCATTGCAAATGATTAGGCTTGGAGGGATTGGGATAATCCACCGATATAATACAATTGAGCAACAAAGACTAATAGTCTCTGATGTTTGTGAGGCGCTAATAAACGAAAATCATGCGTCCACTTCCGCAGTTGCTGCAGCAATTGGTGTGTCTGGAGATTACTTAGATAGAGCTACCACTCTTTATGATGCCGGCGCTCGTATTTTATGTGTTGATATTGCTCATGGTCATCACATTTTAATGAAAAATGCGTTAGCAGAATTACGAGGAGTTTTTGGAAATAGTGTACATATTATGGCAGGTAATGTTGCCACGCTCCAAGCCTTTAATGATCTTGCTGACTGGGGTGCAGACTCCATTCGAGTTGGCATTGGCGGAGGATCTATTTGTTCTACAAGGATCCAAACCGGCCACGGTATGCCAACCCTCCAGTCTGTAATGAATTGCTCACTCTCTGACCGCGATGCTATTTTAATTGCTGATGGAGGGATTAAGACCAGTGGCGATATTGTAAAGGCTTTAGCCGCTGGTGCTGATATGGTGATGCTAGGTTCCCTACTTTCAGGTACGACAGAGACTCCTGGAGACATTTTATGCGATTCTTCTAATGGATATTCATATACAGTTACAACTACCTATGATGGCCTTACTACCTATGCCCCTGAAGAAGATAATAACGTCACAAAATATAAGAGCTATAGAGGCATGGCATCAAAAGAAGCTCAAGTTGAATGGAGAGGATACCAGTCTTCTGAAGAAGGCGTGGCTACAACAGTACCATTTAAAGGCCCAGTTAAGCCAATTATCACCAGCTTAGTAAAAGGTATTAAGTCAGGATTATCTTATTCAGGCGTAACGACAGTAAGGGAACTACAGGCAATTGCTGAGTTTACCAGGCAAACCTATTCAGGCGTTTCAGAAAGTTCAACTCATATTTTTAATGTCTCTTAACTTTACATTTTAGCAGTAGTTGTCCATATTTATTATTATGAAGTATGGTATTAATAATGCTAGTAAGCTATTGCGCCTCTACATAAGAGAGGCTTTAAAGCTTGACCTTGACGTAGGCGATATAATATTGACTGGCAGGTTTAAGAATAAACGCACTGTAGTAAAAAATATAGGTACAGACGATAAAGGCCAGCCGACAGTAAATGGTATGAAAGCTTTATCATTTCGAATAGAGAAATTAATGCCTAAAGATCAATGGTCAAAAGAATCTAAAGAAGAAAAAGACGAGTAGTACCTAAAAATAATTTTTCTACCCATATTTAAGATATATCATGGCAATAAGAATCATGGAGTCTTAGATGGGTCGTCTATTATTTTGGTGTGTTTTTTTTCTTTTTTCTTTAACTTCTTGTGCACACCTTAGGCCACCTCCGACGCTAGACCAGCAAAGAGTCGAAATCTCTAATCAAATCTCTAATGCATTTGTAAGAATACAAGTTGTACGAAGCTACGAAATACTAGCATGCTTAGAAGAAAATACCGACGTTTGTAAAACCATAGTTCAAATGTCAAAAGCAACTAGTTTTGGTTCAGGCGGAATAATTCGTCACAACGAAAAAACTTCTGAGATCTTAACAGCTGCTCATGTAGTGGACGATTTTGATAAATTGTCTCCACTTACGCTTGAGGCAACTATTGGATTTTTATCTGAGTTTTCTCGTATGACCGGCATGCCTCTTGACGAAATTAAGTTTCGCATAAGGGCTAATCACTTAAAGGTGGTAGGACTAAAGACAGTAATTTATGCTGTTGCCAGCGATGGCGAAGCATACCCTGTCCAGGGATCAAACTGCAAAGCTGCCACTGATGCGTGTATTGTTATAACCCCAAAAATAAAAGGTATTGTGCCAATTAAAATCTCAAGTTCCCCTCCACAAATTGGTGATAAAGTCTTAATAGCCTCCGGCCCTTTTGGCTACGCCATTCCAGGCATGATGGTGCCAATATTCGAAGGAATATATAGCGGTATGACCCCAGACAAAAAAGATTATTATACTTTGCAAGTTGTCCCTGGATCATCTGGCTCTTTAGTTGTAAATGCCAGTGGTGAAGTGGTGGGGATAGTATCCATGTTTATTACTGGATCATTTTGTCCTCCGAGGCTAGGGTGTCAAGTACTACCTTCCGGAATAATGGTCTCAGTACCTTTATCAATTATTGAAGATTTAGTTTATCCTAAGGGGAAATAACTGTAGTCTTTATATATGACATTGCAAATGTGAGAGGTATGCAATGCTGTCAGCATTAGTTCAGGTAACGCTAGGTTTTTTATACGCAAATTTATTCGAGTGGCTATGGCATAAATATGTTTTTCATGGCTTAGGGAAGAAAAAGAAAAGTCGCTTTAGTTCTCATTGGAGAAAGCACCATCGTGCTGTAAGAAAAAACTCTTATATCGATGAAGCCTATAAAGAGTTTTCTGGGTTCACAAAAGATCCTATGCGCGAAGTTTATGAGCTTTTATTCGCGGCCTTAGTTCACTCTCCTTTATTTTTGATTTTTCCTTACTTTGCTGGGTGGCTCTGGATTCACGCTGGCCTATATTTCTACATTCATCGAAAATCACACTTAGATCCAGCATGGGCAAAAAGATGGGTACCATGGCACTATGATCACCATATGGGAAAAAACCAAGATGCAAATTGGTGCGTCACCTTTCCTGTTTGGGACTATATTTTAGGTACTAGGTTATACTTCTTAAGTTCAAAAGATTACAATAAAACCAACAAGTAATTAGCGAGGTTTATATGATTCGTGTTGGTGATTTAGTTAGCCCTTTTTTTAATATGAGCATTATCGGAAAGGTCGTTTCTATCGAGGAAAATAGTGCAAACAAGGTAACATATACCACCACTGGGCCAACATCGCTTATTAGGGTTGCGGTGGTTCAAGTTGATTTGCCAGGTGGCAAGCATACTCTTCGAAAGTTTAAGGTTGAAGATCTTTTAAAGGCTGATCGGTAATTTTATTAGGCAATCTTAAAATGAAGACTAATACAGGAAAAGATTTTTGGGATAACCAGTTTTATAGACTAGGGCTATGGGTTGAAAAAAAAGGTTATTCTATCAAGTGCTATACTGATGCTGACGATAGGCTTGACTTTGAGACGACAACAATACACATCGACTCCAGACAGCATGCTGAAAATCGATTTTATACTTTGTTGCATGAGTGTGGTCATTTACTAATCTCAAACTCGTATAAACAGTTTCAAAAGGATCATCCTGTATACGCAGCCTCCTCAGATACTAGAAAAAGCAAAGGAAAAGCATACCAAGTCTCCTTAGTTGCCGAAGAAATTGAGGCCTGGAAAAGAGGCCGCCGGCTAGCTAAAAGGCTTAAACTGCATGTTAACAATAAGAAATTTAATAAAGTAATGTCCGACTGTGTTATGACATATATTGCAGACGCAGCGGTGATTGTGAGGTAAATATGGATAACGAAAAACTAGTATTAGGAATTAAGCTAAAAGACATACTTTTGTCTACAATAAATGATTACGCAGCTGAAAACCCCCAATGCAACCTTGATTCATTTACAGCAAGGGAAACCTTGTCTTTATTTATTATGTCATATCTTTCTCCTTACATCGAAGAGTACGAAGATGAAATTAACTCATTATGGTTTATGTTAGAAGAAATTAGAAATTCGAACGCCGCAATCAAAAGCCCTGAGTTTAATTCTGAGGTCGACAAAATGGTTGAGATGCAAATTGCAAGCTTAAGGTTAATGCAAAATCTAAAAGGAGAAGCATGAACTTTTGGAAAGTTTCTATTTTGCGAAAAGATGAAACAGCAGATTCCTTCATCATTAAATCTCCGTACACAAAATCTAGATCAAAAGAAATTTTGCTAAGCGTTCATCCGGAATATAAAAAAATGTCTTTTAAAAAAATCTCACGCCCGAGCTGGTGTAAACCATGGGAGGATGAATGTTAGTAGGAGACTTAGTAAAGTACGTAGACTGGGATACCACCGCAGGCTTTGGCGCGCCGATAGAGCGCATTGCAATAATAGTTGACATTCCGGAATCTAAATGTTTGCCTCCAATTATGGATATTCTTTTACCTAATGAGATTATAACTGTGCATTCTGATGAGGTAGAACATGTCAAAGACTAATCCTTACTCAATATTAGGGGTCGATAAGTCTGCTAGCGATTCTGAGATCAAGAAAGCATATAGGAAGCTAGCACTTAAGTTTCATCCGGATAGAAACCAAGGTGACTCAAGTGCCGAAACAAAGTTTAAAGAAATCTCTCAGGCTTATGAAATCTTAAGTGACCCAGAGAAAAAGAAAAACTTTGATATGTTTGGAAATCCAGAAGGCCCGGCCCAAGGATTCCATGGTCAAGGAGGATTTTCCTCTAGCGGATCTCCTTTTGATATTTTTGATATGTTTGGAGACGTCTTCGGCCACCCCCACCAACGCCGGCGCCCACAAAAAAATAAACCAGGTAAGGACATAAAGGTCGCACTAAATATTACCTTTGAAGACTCTATATTTGGTTGCCAAAGAGACATAAAAATAAAAACCAATGTTGGTTGTGAAAGTTGCGATCACACCGGATCTGTAACTAGGAAAACGCATCGTTGTCAAACCTGCGGAGGCACAGGTTTTGTTACAATTCGGCAAGGGTTTATGAGGGCAAATGCTCAATGCCCTGACTGCAACGGGAGAGGGCAAGTGCCTGAGCAAAAGTGCACTGCGTGCAATGGCATAGGTCAAAAACCCGGTGTTGAGTCAATAAAAGTTTCTGTTCCACCAGGCGTTGATGACGGAAGTACACTGCGTGTTATAGGAAAAGGCCATCTAAACAAGTATGCAACAAACAGAGGAAATTTATTTATTACACTTCGTGTTCCAGAACATAAAGAGTTTACAAAAGATGGTCGCCATATTCATAGCACTGTTGCTATGCCGTTTAATGTTGCAGCTTTAGGAGGGGTACTTCCTGTTAACACTGTTCATGGTGTACAAACCGTTAAAATTGTCCCCGGTACAAAATGCAACTCGACGCTAAGGCTAAAAAGAAAAGGCGTGCCAGGAAATGGTCCTCGCCCTGCCGGTCACCACTTGGTTCATTTGGTCGTAAGTGTTCCAGAATCTATAACTAATGAGCAAAAAGAACTGATACGTAAACTGAACCTATAGTATATTTCTTTGAATCTCTCATCCATATTTATTTTATGAGGAATAAGAGGATGTCTAAGTTTAGATTAAAAATTGGCGACTTTGTTTTTGTCGATAGCACCAGTGGAAGCTCTTCCCTTAAAGACTGGCAAGGCCGTGGCTTTGGTGTGGTAACCGCAGTTGAAAGTATGGATTGCGATGACGTTCCTTTTGCTCAGGTTTTAGTAAACGGTGAACTTCGATGGGTCTTAACAGATGATATATCAAAAGACCCACTTGGCAATCGGTGGTTTTTATATGTTTTAGAATGCTCTGATAAAACCTTATATACTGGTATTACGACAGACCCAAAACGCCGGCTTCACGAGCATAACTTTACAAAAAGAGGTGCAAAGTATACTAGGGCACGCCGACCTAGCAAGATTATTTTTTGTGAAGAATATGAAAGTAGATCATCCGCTGCAAAAGCTGAGTTTCGATTTCGTAACTTTCCAAGGCAAAAAAAATTAGATATAGTTCAAGGAAGACTTGACATTAACGCTATTTCCAAGGCCTGAAACGCAGCGATTGAAATAGAAATAAGCCACCCTACAAATATTCCAAAGCTTCCAATCTTAAGACCTGTAATTACTGCGCCGATGTTTTGTTGTGCTATTTTCATGATAGCGCAAATTATACGCATATTATCAATACTGTAAATTACAATTTAATCAAGCCAACTAAAAAGTTTAAATGTATCCCTAAGACCCACAAGTATAAAGTAGTTATAGGGATTGTTAGCACCTTACATAAAAAGTTGCTTTTTGCCTTAAACAAAAATAGCACACAAATATTAACAATAAAAACCTTGTATAGTAAAAAAACAGTTGGGCTAATTGTTATCAAGTAATCCATGAATGGGTTAGCTTCTTTTGCCAACCCTAACGATACCCATACATACGTAAAAACTGCATCTAATAAATTCAGAAATATTAAGAGTTTTAAGCATATTATATGCAGCTTGTCGCTAGTTAATTTCATACTATAGGATACCGGCCTTCTATATTACATATCCTGCAAATGTTTATCAAATTTAACTATTCAATGAATACACAGTATGATTTAACTTGTTTATAGTCTTTTAAAGAGGCTGATATGATGATGTCTGTTGCAATAATGATAGCCTCCGCGGCTATAGCCATATGTGTTTTTGCAATTATGCAACCACGCCAAACTCCGGTTTTACCAGGTCAAAGGTGGGTTATGCCTGGACTTGGTTCTATTTTAATAGTCGAAACGTTAGGTCCTGGGGCATCTTTTGGATCAAAACAAGGAAAGTCAATAAACGTTAGGTACCGAACAACTGACGGTACTTGCGGTTTTTGTACCAAAGGTGAAGTAGTATCCTCAGGTCGATTAGTTCCATATAACGGACAGCTGACTAGGGAGCAGTATATAGAGAAAATCTTAGATGCTGCAAAGAGCAAAAAAGAAAATGAAAAATCCTGGAAACCCTATACTCCCCCTCCAGGATGGGTTGGGAAATATAATCAAGGCCCTATTATAGATGCGGAAATTATCGATACCAAAAAGTATAGAAGGTACCCTACTGGTTATCCACTTGATCATTCGAAAAAGTAATTAAAGAAATTAAAACAGCTAAGTAAAGTAATAGGACTGAGTTTGCAAAGTCCCATATGTTAACTGGCCTAAAGTTGACAGGTATTATTTCATATGCTGCAGGTATGCCAATAACGATGATTGCAATGCATGATGCTGCTTTGATTAGTTTAGCAAGCCTAGATTTTATTTTTTCTAACATAACTACTAAGTATATCTACCATTTATACAATTGTGAATAAAAAGTTATCCTTATAAAGGGTTTTATGAAAGGTGATTTGTTGCAAATAAAGCATGTGCCAAAAGCATGGGGCTATGAAAAGTGGATAGCTAATAAACCTGAGTATTGTGGTAAGCTATTAAAAATCAATGCAGGCCATCATACTTCGTGGCACTTTCATAAATTAAAAGATGAAGTGTTTTATTTGCAATCAGGTAAACTAAAAGTGCTATATTCTGATGGCACAAATATTGAATTAGCTAATGAAATTACTTTAAATCCTGGAGATGCTTTTCATGTATATAGAGGTCTTAAACACAGGATTATTGCCTTAGAAGACTCTGAGCTTTTTGAGTTCTCTACTCAGCATTTTGATAGTGATTCTCATAGATTAATGGAAGGGAGATAATAAAACAATGGATGGCTCAAACCTTATATGGTTTTTTATTCTTGGTTTTGCTTTGGCTTATATGATTCGGCGGGTCTTTGATACTCTAGATGTAGCAACAAGGCAAAATTCTCTTAAGGAAGCTGAGGCTCGAAGGATTCGTAGGATTAATGAATTATATGGTCGAAAAAATGAAGAGGATAAATAGCTTCTTTCTTATCCCTATGTTACTTGCGATTAGCTGTAGCGGTGGTAAAATCATAGATGATAAGCAAAATAATTTAGAGTTGAAGCCGGTACTGCCGGCTTTATCTGTAGGCGAGTGCCTAGTACAAAGTTGCGAATGTCACATAGAGCCTGAAGATGAGGAGTGCTTATTTCCTAAAAATGTTATTTCTTCAAACTCTCAAATATTATACACAGAACCTGATGTTTATCCACCAATAGCTGGATTGTGGTTAGAGCAAGCAACAAGGCACCTGACTTATGGAAAGTCGTGGATTGGAACTGCACCTGGTAATGGTGAAGTTGATCTAAAACACCGCCATAAAAAGCGACACACCGCAGTTTTTATTCATGAAAAGTATGATTATGAAAAATATCCGGATATTGTTATTTGGCTTCATGGTCACCATGGCTTTAATAAATTTGGCGTGCGCATATTTCGACATTTAGATCAGCTTTTTGAAAATGGTGGCAACCCAGTAGTTATTGCAATAGAGCAGCCATGGTCATCATGGACAAAGACGCCTACATCAAGAAACGGAACTGGTCCATTTTCGAAATTATCAGACTTTAGCCGCTGGTTAGACTATATGTTTGACGTAATACATGAGCTTGGTATTTTACCAGAAAAGATACTTTCAAAAAACATAACCCTTATAGGTCATTCAGCAGGTGGTTCTGGCATAATGTCGATGGCGCGTTCAGGAGTTCTTTCAAGTTTACGTCCTGGAAAAATAATATTTTCTGACTCAACATATGGCAGGTGGTTCGATGTAACATATGACAAATACATATCGACAGCTCCTTATACACAAGTATATGTGTTGACTCAAAAACATGGCCGGCCCTGGAAAAGCATGAATAGATTTTTTGCAGAAAAGCGTAGGGCTGGCGTTGCTGTGACTAGTAATGTACTGCATGTTCCAACTAAATTAACCCACAAACAAATAGGGGATAACTCTGTGTTATATCCCGGTGGCCCTTTTAAATAGGTGATTTAATATGACCATTGTAGAGATCTTATGTGCCGGCATTTTGTCATTAGGCATCGGCGGTTCTGTTGATCGCGGCGAGTATGCATGTAAGCATGTTCCTCAAATTGTTAAGCTATCCAAAGAAATGAATTTTCGTCCTGAGCTAATGATTTCATTAATTCATTATGAGAGTAGGTGGTATCCTCATGTTGTTTCTAGAGCAAAGGCTTGTGGGCTAACGCAAGTTTTACCAAAATATACAGGTGGAAAGCCATACCCAAGAGGGGCTGGAAATCCTGTTTTGACATGTGAACAATTAAAAGATCCTGTTACAAGCATCGATGCCGGTGCACGAGCACTAAGGTACTGGCTTCACCGATATGGTAGAGGCAGCGAAAAGATTGGTTTGTGTGGGTACAATGCCGGATTTAGGTGCAGGCCTAAAAAAGACGTCGCCGGAAAATACGTCTTGCCTAAGGCTGGAAAGCAAGGTATGGCATACTCAAAGAATGTTAGGCGTATGGCAAACCGCTTACGTCGCTACGTTCGTCTTAACACACCTAAAGATTAACTTACCTTGACATGCCTATATATTTAAAATAGATAACGTAGGAATAACGCATGTCACCTGATAAGTTAAGAGAGCTCCTTTTAGATAGATTGTATCAAAACTCGCCTAGTATCGAAGGAAACAATATGGCGGATACAATTCTAGGTGCCCCGTGGAAACCATGGTATGGCAAGGCCTGGGATTATACAAGGATGGGGTGGCGTCTTCTAGTTCATCAATACATATGGGATGGAGAAAAAACGTTCAAAAAACTATCAGGCGAAAGAAGGTTTTTTGATATTGGGTGTTCTAAGCTTGATAATGACAACGTTTCTGATAAGTACCCACAGCCAGCCAGTGTTCGTCCACATAAGATTGATGTAATGGTTGCTACTTGTGATGTTGATAATCATAGATCTTTAGTAATTACAAATAGTTTACCTGAAGATCTTAAATACTTTAAAGATGTGGACGATTATAGATTCATTTATCGAGACGAAGAAGGCAGCGTCTTAGCGTGGCATGCAGCTTATGCAACCGCTGCTTTACCATGTTTTCAGCGCTTAGAGTTTCCTCATCCTTCAACGCTAAAAAAAGGTCAACACTCAACTAGAGTTGTTGACGGGGCTGCTACTACAGGCCTAATGACTCAAATCGTAGAACACAATATGTCTACTGTTTTTGTTTTAAACTTAAATGAGTCTGATGAAACCAGGGCTGAGGCACTGAATATAAACAAAAAGCCTACCTACAGAACCGGTGGCTTGCTTAACTATGTCTTTAATTCTTTTATGTCAATGATGTATAATGCAGCATCAATGGATATTCGGTGGGCTATTGAAAATGATGGCTTTACACTAGATCAATACATAGAAATTAAACCATCAATGCAAAGTTCACCTGCAAACAGTGATCAATTGTGGTGGTCAGAAGAACCACTAGGCACCTTAGATTTTCTAAAGCTAGATAGGGATGCGACAAAAAAAGGTTTTTGGTTTGGCTACGACGTTATAAATTGGCGACTAGATTATCTTGTAGAAAACAACCCAAAACTAATTTCAGAGATTGAATCAAAAGGCGTTACTTTGATTATGAGTGGTGGTGGTGCAAGAGGGTCAATTTTAGCAGGAGGGGTATTTGCATTCATAGAACGATTTGGCCCAGGCGTCATTAAGGCAATGGGAGGCATATCTATGGGTGGTATTATATCAATTATGATGGCTGAAATACTAGGAACCTGTGAGGATTTTTGCGGCAACCATTATGATCCGCTTCCATCCAGTCCGGACGGGGCTGACGACAGGTTTTAAGCAGGACCATCTGCCGATGGTTTCTTATCAGCACCAGACCCTGCATCTTTTTCTTCAAGCGCGCCTTCTTCAACTTCATCAACCTCGAAGTACCCGTCTGCATAATCATCGTCATAATATCCTCCACCATGCCCACCGCCGCCATAGTCTTTACCCTGGTATTGGCTTGGTGTACCTTGCTTTTTTCTTTTATAGGTTTTGTTAAACCCTAATTTTTCTACAAGTACGTTTCGGATAATTCCCCTAAGTCTTCTTTCTGTGATTCTCATTTTACTGTAACTCCATTTAACAATGATTGCAATTGCAATTTCTACTTACTAATTATATTGTAAGTCACCAAATTGTGAAGGGGTAATGTATGATAGGCAACTCTATAGATGCTGATTTATTAAAAGCAATTATCAATCGTTGTATTGCTATGGCACTGGGAGGAACCTTGAATATTTCCAACATAGATAAAGATGCAAAGAATATAGAGTATTGTCCGGTTTGGACTCTTTCGTCATCTGGTAAAAAAACTCTTTTAAAAATTAAGGTTAGAATGAAAGGTGATTCTAAATTTTTAGATATATCAACACCTGACTTAGGAAATACTGGCCTCACCATCCGCGAAATGCTAGAGTACTTAGATAGATCTGATGCATGTCGAGTGACAGCAAATAGAATAAAATAACCGATTTGTAAATCCATATGCAATACAGTATAATTGTATATGTCATATCGCCATCCCAACGAAATGAAGGCAAATCAAGAGCTAATGGAGAAGTGCACGCATGATGCCGTCCATGCAGCTTTAAACGAAATAATCCCTTCAGCCATGGAAGAAATGGAGTCTGTCTTAGAGCAAAAAATGTGTGACCTAAGGTCTTCCATAATAGAGCTTAATAAAACAAAAAGCCCGCCTGTTCCGCAACATCAGGATTTTACAAAGGGCATATATATTGGGCTTGGTATTGGTGTATGTCTTTTCATAGGACTAATTACAGGACTGCTGGTAGCGCAAATATTATAGCTCTTGTACAACGTCTTTTCTATTAATATATTTTTAATATGCATCGTAAAAGCTGTATCGATGTGCGGTAATAAATTCAGCTATGTACATTTCTTTTCTTGTGTTTATATTAAGGAAGAAATATTTGCAATTAATCAAGGAGACTTTAACTAATGGGCAAAATTATTGGAATTGACTTAGGAACGACAAACAGCTGTGTCGCTGTAATGGAGGGAAAGCAACCAAAGGTAATTATCAATGCTGATGGTGAGCGTACTACCCCATCCGTCGTCGGGTTTGCTGGTACCGATGAAAGGTCCGTAGGCATGTCGGCAAAACGCCAGGCAATTACAAATCCAGAAAATACAATCTATTCTGCAAAAAGATTTATGGGTGTACCTTTTAATGACATGAAAGAAGAGGCCTCAAAGGTGCCATATGACGTTGTAAGAGGCAACGATGGTATGTGCCTAATTGTTATTGATGGAAAAAAGTACACACCTCAGGAGGTAAGCGCGCAGGTTCTTACTAAACTAAAAGAATCTGCTGAACAGTACTTAGGGGAAAAAGTAACTGAAGCTGTAATTACTGTGCCGGCATACTTTAACGATTCGCAACGCCAAGCAACAAAAGATGCTGGTAAAATTGCTGGCCTTGAGGTTAAAAGAATTATTAATGAACCTACCGCTGCTGCATTAGCATATGGAATTGATCAAAACAAAGAACAAAAAGTTGCAGTATTTGATTTAGGCGGTGGCACTTTCGATGTCTCTGTACTTGAGATTGATGATAATGTGATCGAGGTTCTTTCCACGAATGGCGATACCCACCTTGGAGGCGATGATGTTGATCAGGTTATTATTGATTGGATGTTAGCGTCTTTTAAGAAAGATACCGGCCTCGATATTTCCGGTGACGCGACTGTTATGCAAAGAGTAAAGGAAGCTGCAGAAAAAACAA
>Ga0163179_10002326_pt1 | contig 13315 bp, 8 predicted proteins | sample AtlANTMetagenome_FD_109643 | JGI IMG/M metagenome (GOLD analysis project Ga0163179, IMG submission 109643) | Marine eukaryotic phytoplankton communities from the Atlantic Ocean - Atlantic ANT 2 Metagenome | ecosystem: Environmental > Aquatic > Marine > Oceanic | place: North Atlantic Ocean...
AGTGACACTATTGCCAGCAGTTGCAGTAAATGTGCCTTCTTCATAATCGTCTAGTGTATTTGCCGCTGTAGCATCTACGCCACTGCCTAGTTCTATTCCAGCGGGTGTAGAAATAACACCAGAAGCGTGTATCCGTGTCGCAGTATAAGTTCCAGTTCCAGTGGCTGTTATTGGTGAAAGAGAAGTTGTGCCTGATTGAAAGTTAAAATCAAATGGTCTACTACCTGCACTTGTGTTTAGATAAGGAGTTCCAGCATACCAAGTTGTATCATTTTCTTCATTGAAAAGAAAAATACCTTGCCCTCTAACACGAGCGTCATAACCAGTATCACTCTTTAAAGCCATTGCACCATGCGTATAACCATAGCCAGCTCCAGTTACATTTAATATTGGCTCTGATGTAGCTGATTTAATAGACATTACTTCATCTAGTGTTTGTGCCGCCCCTGCCGCCACAGTAGGTGCATGATAAAAAACAATATCATCACCCATCTGAATAAGTTTACCAGCGGAGTTGGTAACAGCCGTGTAACTTGATCCGTTGAAGTATGAGTTTTTAGAAAAACCGTTATGACTTATAGCATAATCTTGAGTGCCTACTGTTAAGTATGCACTATTGGCAGAAGGAATTGAAGTTGTGCCAATACCAACATTGCCACTACTATTAATAATCAATCTATATGCACTAGCAGTATTATCCATAACACCAAAACTATTTCCTAAGCCTGCGCCAGTACTATTGTTACCTACATATAAACCATATTCACGTCCGCCTGTGTGTGTATTTTGTAATATAAGTCCCGAACGATTGCCATCACTGCCGGCATATATAATTTTTGCTTGAACAACATCTCCAGAAGTGCCTCTTACTGTTAAAGTTTTGTCTGGACTAGTTGTACCAATACCAACATAACCATCTTCTTTAATTGTCAAAACAGTTGATGTTGAAGATCCGTCGTAAATATCAAAATCAATATCACTGCCATCACGCTTCATACGAAAATATTTGTTGTTTGCGGCGTTTGTTAAATAGATTTCAGAATCATCTGCTCTTATTTCTGCAAAATCAGTTGAGTAAAGTCCAACTGATGCTGTAAGTGTACCAGTTACTGAAACGCCAGTGTTGGTAGTTTCTAATTTGGTATTACTTGCATATTTTAATTTCAAAACACCATTGGCACTTTCAAGCGTTCCACTAGAGTTGTTACTATTAGATATATAGAGATAATTTGATTTAAGATAAAGTGGCGCTGAACTAATAGACGTAATTAAACTTGAACTACCATTATGATATATTCTTAAATCAGAGCCAGTACCAAAAACTGCTTCTTTATTATCACCAAATGCAAGATTACCACTACCGTCGAAGTTAAAATTGCTACCATCAAACATGTTATAGGCTACAACATCTACTAGATCACCGTTGTACAGGTTGTCAGTGAATACAACACTGCTTCCTGTGGTTGCTTGATAGTCTTTACCTGAGCCTTCTTGTTGTTTAACACCATTAACAAATACTTCAACTACATTATTTCCTGCACTGTAACTTAGTGTATTGCCATTTACGTCTGCACCACTTACGCTGGTTACTGTAGCTGATATTTCATATGTGTATTTTGCATAAGCACTTGTGGCTCCACCACTGCTACCTGCAATACTAATAGTTTTGGTTGCACCAGTACCACTAGCAGTAACACCAGCACCAACAAAGTTAAGTGTGGTAGCCGCGGTTGATAAGGCACTGCCTTCATCTTGAACAGTAATCTCGCCGCCGGCGGCTACCCAACTATAATCACTGCCGTTCCAACTTAGCACATAACCGCTGGTTGGGTTTGATTGATTCAAGTGTGTGTCAACATCACTATTTGTATATCCAGCTGGAACAGTTGCCCAATCATAATCTGCACCATCCCATTTTAGATACTCTCCAGTATTAGCTGTGCTTTGATTTAAATGTGCGTCGACGTCTGCATTGGCATATCCTGCACCTAAATCTGTATAGGTGGATCCGTCGTTTGTAAATTGCCATTTGTCAGTGGTTTCATTCCAACGCAAACTTACATTTGTGCTAGTACCACGTTCTACTTCTATACCAGCATTTTGACTGGGTGTTCCTGCTTCGTTGTTGTTGAGAACTATAATATTATCATCAACTGTCAATGTTTCTGTGTTTAATGTTGTGGTTGTTCCGTTGACTGTGAGGTTGCCTGTAACTGTTACATTACCCCCAAATGTTGGACTGCCACTATCAATTTGATCTGCACCAATAGCCAATTGTGATTGATGTTGTGTAACCATAGCTTGTGTTATATGGTTATTGTGCATTGTAAATGTTTTTGTACTAAAATCAAGTGTGGTATGCAGTTTTGCCGCAGTAATTTCACCATCAGATATATCTGCTACTGTGATAGCACCTGTTGCGATCAAATCTGCTGTAACTGCATCAATTTGAATTGAATTTGTTTTTAGTTTATTAATTGGCATGTATACATCCTAGTCTGCTATACATATTTAGTTTTTTATACAGTCACATTAGCCTGATAAAAGTATTGACTAGACCCAGTAGATTCATTAACATCAAAATAAAAGTCCTTGTATGAACCTGAGACTGAACTTGTTATTCCTGTCCCTGATATAGTAAGTGTCTGACTAAAAGGTGAAGTTACAACAATAGTATCACCAGTCGACATGTTTTCAAATATCGATCTTAGAGTTGATTGCAGAGCAGTACCTTGACTTAAATACATTCTTATATAAAGCTGATTGTTTGAAGTTGTACTATCCGAAGTATTTCTCCATTGACTGATAGAAATACCCGAGTCACTAATATATTCACCAAATGTATATGTACCTGTAATTACCCTATCATATATGTAAACTTTGCCTGCATTTGCATTTCCATTAATAGTTGTCCCATATGCAGGTACTACTATTGTATCACCTGATATTTTAGTGGAATTCATTCCATATCTCATCTGATTGTTGTACGGAGTTGGAGGTTCTAACTTTTTTACCTGTGTCCAATTAGTTTTTGTAGAATCAGTTGTAGTCCAAAGATAAACAGATCCTCTCTGAGAGTAGCCAGTAACACCATCATATGGAGATCCAACTAAAGCAACATTTCCTGCTTCATTCAATGCTACAACTCTACCATGACCATCATCATTAACATAATCATCAGCTTGTAATTTAGCTTTGCTTGTCCATGTATTTCCTGTTCTTGTGTATACATAGGAAAATCCTGGACCAGTATAATTACTACCTCCATTCATTCCACAAATTAGAGTGTCTGCAGGATCACCGCTAAAATGTATATCATATCCAAATGAATCATCATTATCTGAATCTGCTCCCACAAGTGTTTGTGTATATGCCCAGTTAGTACCTGTTCTCTTGTACATAAACACACAACCAGTTCCTGCGCCGCCAGATGCACCGTCTCCCCAAGTGTAGTTCATATTATGCACAGCCGCCCAATCACCTTTAATTGCTGTGGCAGTTCCTAATGAGGCTTCTTGTCTTGTTGTTAAATAACCAGATTCTCCAAAATCTATTTCCTGTTGGTGGCTCCATGTTGAGCCTGATCTAGTATATACATGAGCCGATCCCGCATGATTTTGATTTGCTCCTGTATTTGGATTGGTGTGATCTCTACCATACTCGCCTATTAGCAACGATTCGTCACTCGATGAACCAACATCTAAGGAAACATGAAATCCAAAGTAGTAATATTCACCAGCACTTGGCGCACTTATTATTTGCTGTTGACTCCATGTGCTACCTGATCTTACAAATACAGTTACCCGTCCTTGATTTCTATCTGAACCACTTGTAGGACCTAGATATGATCCTACAGCAAGAGTATCTCCTTGTAGTGCTAAAGAACACCCAAAGCCATCGCCTGCTACTGAATTACTTGGTTGTAGAGTTGCTTGCAAACTCCAAATACCTGATGTTTTTTTATAAACAAATACTTTACCTGCATATACACCACCGAAAAATTGACCTGGTGAGCCAACGGCTACTGTATCACTATCTACATCTGTAGCATATCCAAACCATTGATTTGCACCGGAATTTGAGTCATTCAATGGAGTTTCAAATGGATTAGACCAATCAGGTGCATCTCCACGTGGGCCGATCCATCCACCACCAAACATTGTAGCTTTTGCTCCTAGTATAGGCATGTAATTTCCTTATGCAAATTGTGTGACTGTTCCATAAACCTCAAACGTGCCTGATCCTGTTTTTAGTATACTGTAAGTATAAAAATCTGTTGAACTAGCATTACCTGAAGTTGGCGCAGATCCTCCTGCATACATAGGAGTAACTGAAGTACCATCAACGTTTACAGAACTAATATAATACGGAGTGGTTCCATTCTTAAAGAATATAGCGACAGTTCTGATTTCATTTGTTGACATAGTACTATCAAGTGTTGTAGAGCCATCACCTCTAATATTAAGCGTTCTGTTGGCGGCTTGATTCTGTGTAAGTCGTTTTATTTCATAATCTTTAGAATCAAAATTTGATGTACCACTTGTTGATGTATCAGCACTAGTAACTTCTTTAACACTTCCAACATATGAAGCATCAGTTTTCATATCACCTGCAAGTTGTAATGCTGTGCTTGTAGATGAAGGATCCATATAGTAACTGGTGTTTGTAACAGAATAAAAATATTTGGTTCTCACTGACCCTGTAGTTCCAGTTACAACATTACCTAATCCATCTACTCCGAATAAAAATGTTCCTGATGAATTTTCTGCTTTAACTTGATAATGACCTGTACCTGCTCTACTGTTTTGAAATGTTAATGTACTTCCATCTTCATAGATATTCACCGAACCGCTACTAGGAGCACTTGGAGTTGCTGATGTTGTTGTAATTGTTAAAATATCTGTTGCGGATCCGCCTCCGCCTCCACCACCTATGTTTACCCAGCTTCCGTTTTGAAAAGCAAAGACAGCATCTAAATCACTATCATAAACGATATCGCCATCAGCGGCTGATATATTACCTCTGTTTGTTGTTGTGACATTGTACAATCTTAGAGGACTTTGGTTTACATGCACTCTACTATTGGTTGCCGCTTGTAGTGTAATGCTACTTGCACTTGTTAATATCGGTGCACCTGCTTGACTACTGGTAATTGAACCTGTTACAGAAAGATTATCATCTACTGTTACAGTTGTTCCGCTACTGCTAATTGTACTTGCATTAAAACTTATATCGCCTGTACTTGCACTAGGACCTAGTATTTTTATTGTGCCATTCATTGAACTGTGTGCATTACAATAGTAGTATAATTCACCAGGAGCGTCCATTGGAGGTGTAAATGTTACTGTACCCGTTCCATTATTATTAATTACACCAGAGGTATATAAAGCTCCTCCTGCACTGTTTTGACTTTGTATTCTAAAAGGATGACTACTGCTAATATTTGCAAAATTATATCTTATGCCTCTGGTCAAGTAAAGTGTAGGATTATTTGTTGCACCGCTGAAAAAATGATTACCTCCAGCAAATATATAGTTAGGTGATGAACTTCCTGATAAACTAAAAGTATACTCAATGGTATTGTTGTTTACATCTAAATTTCCACCTAGTTGTGGTGTTGTATCGTTGACTAGGTCAAATGTCTGAGGAGCACCAATATCTTCATATGTTGAACCATCATTAGTAAATTGCCACTTGTCTGTTGTTTCATTCCATCTAATACTGACATTTGAACTTGTTCCACGCTCTACTTCAATACCTGAGTTTTCACTTGGTGTTCCAGTTACGTCATGATTTAAAACCACTGTATTATCACTAACAGTTAGTGTTGTAGTATTGATAGTTGTGGTTGTTCCGTTAACTGTCAGATTTCCATCAACTGTTAGTCCATCAGTAGTGAGAGTGCCTATGATATTTGCACCAGTATTTGTTGTTTCAAACTTTTTCACACCAGCATAGTAAATGTCAACAGCGCCTGTTTGCCTACCTGTAATTCTATCACTATTACCTGCTCTTATATCTATATCTCTGGATGAAATAATTTGCATCATACCAGTTGAATTGTTTGTCCATTGTATTATGCCATTGCCACTAGTAGCTTTGTATATTCTAAAATCAGTACCGAAAATAAGAGTATCATCTGCGCCTGCATTTGCACTTTCGCCAAATTCAATATTAGAACCATTGGTATCTAATACTCCACCCAGTTGTGGACTAGAATCATCTACTACATCATTCATGCTTCCGCCGCCGCCACTATTAATTGTTATTGTTTTGGTTGCGCCAGTACCACTAGCTGTTACACCTGTTCCAACAAAATTTAATGTCGTTGCATCTGTTGATAAAGTTGACCCTTCGTCTTGAATAGTTAATGTACTTCCACTGCTTACTGATTGCCATTTAAAACTAGTGGTTCCGTGATCATAATATAGATAATGACCATCATTACTAGCACTTACACTAGCAATATCTGCCAAGTCTTGTACGTGAACATCTGTGATAGTACCACTTGCTGTTAGGTCAGTGGTTTGAATCATATTTGCTACATACTTGACACCACTACCGTGTGTATAATCTTCACCTGCGAATTGAAAATCTGCTTTATCTCTTACTCTACTCATACTGGCAAATACCTTATGTCTATCTGTTGTCCATTCAATGGAGCACTACCAAATGTAAGTGTTGTTCCACTTACACTATAATCAGCTGGTGTTAGTATAAGTCCATCCAGTATTACTAGTATACTATGATCACTATGATCTGCTGGAATTGTATATGTAGCTAAACTACCGTTTCCTGTGTATTGGTTGCTTGTGTAGGTTAAATTTAATTTTGCATTAGTTACTGTACCGTCGCTTGGTGCACCAATATTATTGATTATTCCATAGCCTCTTGCTTCAACTATTTGTCCATTGCTAGGTGTACCTCCAAGTGTTACACTTGTGCCACTTAGTGTGATATTACTGTTGAGCTGTGGAACTCCATCTACAAAGATTAGTAAATTTGATTTTGTACCTGGATCTTGACTAAGTGTAAAACTTGCTGTGCCGCCGTTTGCTGTAAACTCATCTACAAAACTATTTGTAGAATTAATACTACTAGGGCCTATTAAGCCAGGTTCATATTTACTTGTGCTTTGATTGTAAATTAAAACTCTATTTCCTGCCAGTCCGGTGTTGACAACATCACTTAGATCACTTATACTTTTTGTTGCAAAGTCCGTATTAAAGTCGCCAGTAGCATATCTATTTCCGACTACAAATTTTGTATTGGCATTGTCCCATATTAGTACTTGACCATCAACAATACTTGTAGTGTCTACATTGTTTAAATCTTGTATATTTTTTGCAGAAAAATCTGTATCAAATTTACTAGATGAATAAGCAAGTTGAGGTGTAAATTTAGATGCACCGTCCCATACTAATACTTCTCCTGTGTTTGGCGCAAAAGATCCTGATATATCTACATCACTTAATTCGCCAATACTGTTGGTGCTTAAACTGGTTACGGTACCAGCACTTCCGCTTACATTACCAGTTACGTTTCCTGTTAAGTCGCCATGTACTCTTGCAGTAACTATATCTCTGTTGAAAGTCCATCTATTATTACCAGCTGTATAAAGTATTGTAGCGTTTGCACCATCTACTGTGATACCTGCACCATCGGCATCTAGTGAAGTAGCCGAACCACTAGCTATAGTAATATTAAGGTCATCTACGTCTAATTGGGTACTATTTATAGTGGTGGTAGTTCCGTTCACGGTCAAGTTACCATCAATAACTGCATTACCCGCCATATGCAAATCTTTCCACTTTTTAGCTGTACTACCTATATCTCTAAAGTTATTTTGATCTGGTATGAGATCTGTTGTTGTATTGGTCGCAACGGCATTAAGAGTAAGTTGATTATTAGCATCATCGTAGTTAACAGTGATGTTATTACCAGCTTGTATTAATGTCGCAACCTGATCATCTATACTTTCTGGAGTTGCGTATAGATTGGTTGTACCTTGTACAACATCATCACTATCAAATGCTGTATTGACACGGATCAAGGCTTCCCAACTACCAGAAGTTGCATTGTACTGCCAACCTCTGCCTAGTGCTAAAAATGTTTGTCCATTAACTGGATTTGTTGGAAAATTTATTGCCATATGTATATCCTAGATTGTTATACATATTTATGTTTAACTCGACTACTCTTTAGCGGCTTCTGCTTCTGCATTACGTTGTTCAGCTGTTTTGACTACACCTAAATCAAACGCTTGAGTAACTTGTGCATCAGTGCCTACTGCTATTGCTATATCGTTTTCGTTGCAGTGTTTCATCAGTAAAGCACATATTTCATCAGTGGCTTTTCTAGCTCTATTATAGATGGCATTTTCCATCCAGTCTTTGGGATCAGCACCTACATAGCTTAGTGACTTTATCTGAGTGTCTGTTAGTGTAACTGTATAATCTGTCATGTTTTTTCCTTATTTTATCCTAATAAATGTCCTGCGAAAAATCCCCAGTGTCCGCTACCCATATGGAATGGATTGCTTCCACTTGCATGTACTCCGTATAAACGAACATAGTCTCCGGAACTCAACTTTATTGTTGTTGAATAATGTTTAGTTTCCCAACCATTATTTGTGTTCCCAGTTGGTTCCCATCTCACATAGTAGGTGCCGCCGTTGACTAACAAACTTAACCCTCCTAAAGAGTTTAAAGAATCCCAATATACTTCGAAAAGATATACTCCGTCCACAGGAGCAGTGAATCTACCATTACTGAAATCATTGTTATTGTCGTGTTGTTCTGTCCAATTAGCAGATTCTAAGACACCATTAGCAGTGTAATCAGTACTACTGTACGCTCTAAAACTTGGCTGATTAGGCATCATAACCTGACCATATCTGTCGATGGTCATTTGTGTAGTTAACGAGCCAGCATGAGCAGTTTGAAATTCCATGTGTGCGGCATAGTTAGCGGCACTATCATCTTGTAGGTTATTTTTTACTGCCGCATTAACTGAATCTCGCTTGTCTCTAAAAAGATATCCGCTTTTGTGTCCACCTGCTGTACCGTTATAAACAACTGAAATATTATCTGCTGATGTTGAATTATTAGAATCTGAAATAACTTTCAATCCGGCGGCATTGGTAAGACGCAGTTTTTCTTGTAGGAGTGCGCCGCCAGCTCCAGATGTTCCTCCCTGTCGAACTTTGAATAACATATCACCAGTATAGTTAGAGGTTCCTTTAAAACTTATTCTACCAGCAGGATCACCACTGTCATCATAGTGTCTAAAGTCAAGCATGGCTTCATCTGTACTAGCAAATGCTCCATCAGTTTGAATTAGTACCTTACCTCCGCCACTACCTGTTAAACTTCTAATTCGTAGCTTATAATCGGTAATACCACCACCAATGCTAACATTACCAGCTGAAGTTACCCAAATTGAAGGAGTTCCATTTGAGCTCAAAGCAATTGAATTTGAACCAGAATTATAAAAACCTGTACCAGCATCACCTACACTAAAAGCAACACTACTAGCATTTGAACCTAACACTTTTACTTGATTATCTGCTGTTATGGATCCGCTAACATCAATACCGCTTGTGTTTACTTTGAGTCGTTCTACTGTTGCCGACATAAAAACTAAATCAGTATTGGTCTGTTGAATAGCGGCTTGTTGTATGTCTGCAGATGATGTACCATGTCCAAAGAAAATATATCTATTGTCTGCTAAATTATCAGAAGTAATACTTAGACCACCACCATTACTTACTTTGAATGCTTGATTAACAAAAGAGGGTAATGTGCTAGGGTCAATTCCAATACCAACTTTACCACTTCCGAGTATTGTCATTCTTGTTGTACTTGAACCACTACTATTTCTTGTTTGAAACCCTATCTTATGTTCGTTATTGGATCCTATTCTTTGTGCATATATAGTAGCTCCGGGATTACTATTTGAACCTAAAGATATGGCAGATCCTGTGTTTATGTTTGCGTTAGAATTAAGAAACTGATTATAAACACCTAAGTCAGATTCTGCATCAGTATTTGAGCTATCACTTGTTGCTATTGACACACCTGTTATAGCAATACCAGTTGCTGTAGTTTCAAATTTAGGTGAGTTGTTGAAATATAATGTTTGTCCTGCACCAGCATTGGTTTGTATACTTGTTTTAGTTCCATCAGCATTTTTTATATAGGTCGTGCCTGATCGTAGTATCAAACTACCTGTACCAGTGTCATCTATAAAACTATCTGCACCACTGTGATAGATTTCTAAATCTCCATCATCACCCAACTTAATTTTATCAGCATCACCCATTGCCAGTGTTTGTGCAGTGTTTGTGTCCACTGTAATAGTTGTGCCTTGAACAGTTAGGTTACCTGCCATTGTTACATCACCTGTAAAGGTTCCGCCACTACTAGAACTTACTACATCAGCTAAAGTAAATGTGTGTTGTGCAATAATTGTAATTTCATCGCTAACAGCCGCACCAACACCTAGCACAATACTAGTGCCGCTGGTTGCAGTATAATCACCAGGTGCTAGTAGAATACCATTTTGATAAACGTCTACAAAACCTGGTGTGTATGAAGCACTAAAAGTTGTCTGACTGGCTGTAGCAGTAAATGTATATAACTGCCGTCTGCCCTGCTCTAAACCCTGTCCAATATATGGCATTAACTATCACCCGGCGCATCTGGCACATCATTTAATCTATCTTTTGCAGTTCTTACTATGCCCAAATCATATGCTTGTGTAATTTGTGCATCTTCTCCAGTTGCGATAGCTATATCATTTGCGTTGCAATGTGCAACCAACACTGATATAATTTGTGATTTTAGAACATTGGCTTTGTTTTTAATAATAGCATCTGCCCACACATCCAAATCATCTGCAATATCATATTGCAAACATTTTTGTTCTCTGTCTGAGATAGTAACTGTTATGTCTGGCATGTTTTCTCCTATTCGTATTATTTAACCTAAAAAGTATACCCAATAACCAGAGTATGGCGAATATACTTGGAATGAACCAGTTTGAGCGACATATACACCTATTTGTACATAATCAGTATTAGTCATATAAACTGCAACACTATGGCTGTTCATTTTGTCATTTGTATCTCCACCATAGTTAATAATATGTCCACCAAACTGATTACTGCCATTTTTATATACATTTGCATATCCATAAGGACTGCTGTTTGAACCTGTGGTAGAATAAATTTCAGGGTTAACCAAATACCAACCTGCTACGGGAGCGTAAAATCTACCACTATCATCTATGGTATTAGCACCAGAGTTTTGTTGCCATGCCGCCGGAGTATACCAATTATTAAAAATATTATGAGCGTTACCATTTAAAGTAATCCAAGTGTTAGAAGTAGAAACATTTCTTCTATATCCAATTGGTTGATTAGGTGTTGAAATTTCACCATCTTTAGATATTTCCATTTTTGTTGAAACAGAATTATTGTTTCCTGAACTTGTTTGCAACTGAATATAAGATCCAGCCGCCGCTCCAACAATATTAATGCCACCCCAACTTTTGGAAGTATCACGTTTACTGCCATTTACCATATCTCTTTGTGTAGATAATTGCAAACTTGTACCGTCGAAGTTGATAAATGCACTATTTGCTGTACCGCTAGTTGAATCTAATTCTATTTGTGGACCACCACTAGCACTGGTTTTGATATGCAATATATTTGATGGACTAGTTTCTCCAATACCAACATCACCGCCCTCAGCTTGTAATGTAATTTGATAAGCCGCATTTGAACTGATTGTTTTACCTTGTATGTTTAGCAAACCACCAGTTGTAGTCCCTAACAGTAATTGTAAATTGTCTGCTGTGTTTCTAATAGAACTAGCATATTGTGCCGCAGTTCCATGATCTACTTGTAATTTGTACCCAGGACTAGTAGTATTAATACCAACATTGCCTGCTGAACTAATACGCATACGTTCTGTCGCTACAACATTAAGAGGTCTTGTAATAAATGCTAAACTACTTTCTGTATCACCTACATCTGAGATAGCGGCAATACCACTTGCCCCATTAGCATAGTTTTCACCATCTGTTATAAAACCAATACCAGTTGCACAAGTGGAGTCATTTGTAGCGTTTCTGACTAAAACATCAGCCCATGTATTATAATCTGAGGCTGAAAAATTTGTTGTTCTTATACTCTGAACCCAAAGTTTAGGCCCACCCGACACTCCTCCAGAAAGATCACCTATACTCATTCGTCCATTGCTGTCAACCGTTAATCTATATTCTGAATTAGTTCTATCATATAAGATAAAAGCACCTGACCCAGCGTTACTGCCATCATCTGCACCTATACTAAAGTCAGCAGTTGCATCGCTATCTGTAAATCTCACAAATGCGTTTCCTGTACTTCCTTTGACATTTAAAATATCAACACTACCATTTACTTGAAGTGGATACCCAGGACTAGTAGTATTAATACCAACTCTATTGTTTACTTTGTCTACCACTAGTGTACTTGTGTCTACGGTTATTGTGTCTACTGTTAATGCACCTGTAACATCGACATCACCGCCAAATGTGCCGCCTGCACTTTTACTTACAGTGTCTTCAACTGAGATTGGGGTAGATTTTCCAATGTAAGCCATATATGTATCCTATCTATTATACATATTTATATTGACTATTCTTTATCAGCGGCTTCTTTTTCTGCATCTGCATTTTGCTGGACTGCTGTTTTAACTATACCTAAATCATATGCTTGAGTTACTTGTGCATCTTCACCTGTAGCAATATCTATACTGTTAGCATTACAGTGAGATACTAGCAATGAAATAATTTCTAATTTGACAATTCTAGCACGATTGGTTACTACATTGTCAGTCCAATCTTCGATGTCAATCATTACTGTTTCGAGTGCTTTTTTCTCTGTGTCTGTTAAACTAATTGTAATATCTGGCATATTTTTCTCCGTTTGTATTATTTACCCTAGTAGGTATCCGCCCCAACTACTGTACCTACTGCCTGTGCCGCTTCCATAAAGATACAATGTACTACTGCTATTACCAACACTGTCAGCAGTTACATAATCACCTGCATTTAGGTTAACAGTCATTGAAACACTACAACCGTTCCACTGATGCCCGTTACTACTTCCGCCGCCACTGTGTTCATTACTGTATGTTATTGCGACTCCATTAACTTTAAGTCTATTGTGAAAGTCATTTGTACTAGGGTTAGTAAACATACTGTGGTAATAGAAGTGGTACATGCCAGCTACAGGAGCAGTAAATCTACCATTGGTATTATTATAATG
>Ga0163179_10002327_pt1 | contig 13314 bp, 13 predicted proteins | sample AtlANTMetagenome_FD_109643 | JGI IMG/M metagenome (GOLD analysis project Ga0163179, IMG submission 109643) | Marine eukaryotic phytoplankton communities from the Atlantic Ocean - Atlantic ANT 2 Metagenome | ecosystem: Environmental > Aquatic > Marine > Oceanic | place: North Atlantic Ocean...
AACCTGCTGACCACCGATATAAAGCGCGACGCCTACCCCCACAGCAGCGATGAGCTCTACGACTGGCCCCGGAATAATCTGCGACATCGCCGCCCTAAGCTGGGCCTCGTACACCTTATGATTCTGCGCATCGAAGCGTTCAGACATGCGATCTTCCGCGTCGAAAGACTGAACGATTCGAATGCCCACCAGGGTTTCTTGCGTGATGGAGGACAGCCCGGCAATATGATCTAAAGAAGCCTTCGCGCTCTCCCTAAGCCGACGGCCAAAGCGATCAATCGGGATAGCCACAAACGGGAGCACGCATATCGCGACAGCCGCGAGTGTCGGGTTCATCGCGAATGCTGCGCCGATGAGAATCGCGAGCGTCAACGGCTTCTGCACAGCGGTCGCAAAACTGCTCACACCATACTGCAGTGTGTTGACATCGTTGACGAGCCGGCTCACCTGTTCACCCGTCGGCATCCGCTGGTGCCAAGGCACGCCTAAACGAAGGTACTGGCGATAAAGATCCGTACGTACCTGTTCGACCACTCGAAATGCGATGCGTCGCGTAATGAAACCCCGCGTGACGTTCACCAACCCATTGAGTGCGTACAAGCCGCCAACCGCGAAAGGCATCAACTTAAGCGCCCGCTGATCCTTTTCGATCAGCACATCGTCGAGCACCCGCTCGATTAGAAATACAAGGGCACCGGGAATCGCTGAAGCGATCGTCATCAACACAGTCCCAGCGACCAATCCACCCAAGTAAGGGCGGAACAATTCGACAAACCGCTTACCGGTAGGGCTCAAACGCATTGGCGAAGCCTAACCCACTAGTCGCAATAACCAGGGAGACCCTCTGATTCTCCTTGGACACACCACCAAGAATCGTCGTGCGACTCCGGTCCTGCATAAGGGTCTAAAGACATCCCATCAGCATCCTGCAGTTCGAAATGCAGATGCGGAGTAGTACTCGTCCCACTCGATCCGACACGCCCCAAAACCGCTCCTTGCTCTACCCAGTCTCCTACACTGACTGCGACAGAACCCTTCTGCATGTGCCAATACAGCGTTCGGTGACCCGTGCTGTGCTCTAAGGTTACAAAATTGGACCGCTGTTCATAGCCGTCGCAGTCCACTTCGCCTGTCTCCACGTCACCATGACAGCGATCATAGTTGCCATCCTCGGTGTCGAAAACCACACCGTCGGCAGCAGCCCAGATTTCCGTGCTGCCAGCATCCATCGCCTCGAAACCCGACTCGAGCAGGTAGTCCACGCCGTCGTGCTCGTCGTAGCACCAAGGAAAACTCCTGCCGTCATAATCGAGGCAATTGACCCGCCAAATGCCGTCATAGACTTGTGGGTCATGATCAATCGCGAGTACTTGGCCGAACAACTCGGGCTCCGCCAACGGAAGCGCAAACGATAGCGGCGCATCCAACGGCATCTCTACATCCAATGACGTAGCGTCACAGCCCAAAACCACCACGCAACTGGTAGCCAAAAGCACAAAATCACGCCTCATTTGCCAGATCCTTCCGGCGTCAGCGGTTCATGCAGTTCGTAGACCTGCCACCTCGAGGCGCAGCGCTCCAAGGCATCTCGGGCGACGACTGTATTCGGCCCCGCACGCTTATCCCACCACCCATCGAGCTTTCGGGTTGGACCGGACCGCCAAGGCCGTACATACAGCGCATGGTCGCGATCAGGGTAGGTATTCCACACATCGAACTGGCTGTCCCGGCCGGCACCAGGCAAGGTCGTCGCTGGGATGCCGGCATAAAACCAGATCCACGACGCCTCTTGATATCGCTCCGTGTAGACAGACTCTATCCCCCAAGCCTCGACCGACTCCGCCAATGTCTGGCCTCCGATCAGGCGCAAGGTGGGATCACTCGGCAAACGCCACAAAGGGTAGACGGCGTGTATCAGAACGAGCGCGCTCAACGCGGCGCTAAAGCCCGCACCGATCCACGACGCTCGGCGCCATTTGGGGCCGAGATAGCCGAGTCCCATCGCCGCCGAGACATAAGCGGGCGCGGCCCAGTTAGCCTCGGCTTTAGAGACGACCGCAGCACACAAAAACAACAGGAAAACCGGGACCGACGCGACCCACAACAAACGCGTTGGTCCGCCTTCCTTCCAGCCCGCAACAAAGAACAGCACGACAGGAACAAACAGTACCGGCCCCACCAACCCCCATTGCCCGAAGAAGAATTCCAAGCCACCGGCCAAGCCGACCACGCCCCCGCCGAAACCATGGTCCAGTTGGAAACGCAGCGAGATTCCATCGTTTTCGAGCAGCCAAAGCACGTGCGGTGCGACGCAAAGGCCGAATACGGCCACCGCCAACCAAGGCCACCGCGTCCGTAAACTCTCCAAACGCCCTACCAAAAGTATCGGCAGCAAAAACCAGCCCGTGAGCTTTGAAAGCGCGGCAATTGCGCAGCCCAAACCAGCCAACAGCCAGCCCCAGCCCCCTACAAGCGCGCCCAGCAGACCAAGGCTCCATCCGAAAAGCAAAGGCACATCAGGTGTCGCCAACTGCCCGCCGAGACATACAAGCGGCATCGACACGAACGCAAACACTGAAAGCCAGGGCCGACGTGAACCCAGCGCGATCACGCAACCCGTCAGCGTCCCGAGCAACAACACACCAAAACGAACACCCAGCTCCGTATCGCCAAGAACCGCTGTGGAAGCACGGATTACCCACGCGATGCCCGGGGGATGGTCGTAGTAGCCGAAGGCTAGTCGCTGCCCCCAAGTCCAGTAATACGCCTCATCAGCGGCGAGCCCAATACTGGCGGCCCAGACGAGTCGCAGTCCAAAGCAAACCAACAAAAACAAGATAGGACCCCGTGCCGCCTCGACGGGTTCCAGCCACGATCCGGACATCCCCGGTTCGATCGTGCGCACTGGCCCCCTGCGACCACGGATCAAACGCAGCACAGGTCCCGTCTCCGGAGCCTGGTCGCTCAAGACACATCTCCCTCAAAACGCCCTGCGAGTCGCAGCAAAGGCACCCGCCAGACCGCCTCACGGGCGATACGCGAGTTCATCTTGCTCTGGCCGGCAATCCGCTCTGTGAACACAATCGGGACCTCAGAGATTTCAAAGCCCAAGCTGGCGGCGCGCCAAGTCGTCTCAATCTGAAACACATAGCCCTCAGAACCTACCGTTTGAAGCGCAATCGACTGTAGCGCTTCGGCAGACCAACACTTGAAGCCGCCAGTGAGGTCCTTGTAAGGAAGCCCTAGCCAAAAACGCGCGTAAAAGGTCCCACCACGAGAGATCAAGCGACGAATAAGCGGCCAATTTCGCGTCCCGCCGCCTGGGACATACCGGGAGCCCAAACGCAAGGCACCGGGGGCTGCAATTAGGCGCGGTAGGTCCGCTGTGTCATGGCTCAAGTCAGCGTCCATTTGGCAGATTGGGTCGAGCCCCAACTCCAACGCCTTCGCAAACCCCGCACGATACGCCGCCCCCAAACCCGCTTTACCACTGCGATGCAAGACGGTGATGCCCCCCAAGGCGTCGTTCAGTGATTCAGCGATGGCTCCTGTCCCATCGGGCGAGGCGTCGTCCACGACCACGACATGCGCGTCCGGAACGGATGCACGGATGCCGCGAATCAGCGTCTCAAGATTTTCCGCTTCATCGTAGGTCGGTACGACTACACCTGGGGGCATTGACCTCTCCTCGTACCTGGCAGCTATCCTAACGGGAGCAAGTCCAACAACGCGTGAGCCGCTCGATCTGAACCACCAGGATCGCCAAGCGCCTCTCGGCAGCGCACCAAGCCCTGCCGCACGGCTGTGTCGTCGCCCACACGCATCAAATCAGCGGCCATTTTTTCAATATCGAGTACTTGAATGTGCTCGGGGACGATCCCCTCACCTGCAAGAATATTGGGGAGACCGATATGATTCACGCCTGTGACCAACATCCGTCCCGCGGCGTACGTTACCGGGTGCACCGCATACGCGATCACCATCGGCACATCTAACAACGCGAGTTCCAAAGAAGCCGTCCCACTCGCGGTCAACGCAGCTTCCGCGTCGGTCACCGCCGCGATCAAGCCGTCGACAACCTCGACGCCTTCCGCGGCCTCCGCTTCGGCAAGCCATTCCATCGGTACAGTCGCAGACCGACCCACTCGAAAACAGGCGTCGGGCTGATGCACACGCACAGCCTCTGCGACTTTCAAAAACGTAGGCAAGAGTCGCTGGACCTCATGCTGTCGCGACCCCGGCAATAACGCGTAGCGCCCCGGTTTAGCTAAACGCCGCACCCCAGAGAGTCGATCTACGGCGGGGTGCCCCACGAACTTCGCATCGAGCCCATGCGGCGCATAAATCGGCGGCTCAAACGGGAATAGGCAAAGCAGCCGATCTAAACTTTCAGCGATAGATTTGGCGCGACCTGCGCGCCAGGCCCAAACCTGTGGACCGACATACCCGACTGTAGGGATACCGAGTTTGCGGCACCGTTTCGCGAGCGGCAGATGGAAATCAGGCCCATCCACGAACACCACAAGATCGGCACCATCTCGCTTGATACTGTCCATTAAGGCCCAGCTGGCCTGACGAATCGCGCCAAGATTACCCAACACTTCCCAAAGCCCATTCGAAGCCACATCTTCAACGGACCCGATGGGCTCAACCCCTACATCACGCATCATGGGGCCTGCGATGCCCCGCACACGAATCGGGCGCTCCGCCCGCAGTGAATCAACCAGCGCCGCGGCTAACGCGTCACCGGACGCCTCAACGGCGCTCACCACGAGTTCAAACGGTCTTTCAGTCCCCCGCACTTTCGGATCTCCAGGCTAAAGTCGGCGCTCAATATCGTCTTGAACCGCTTCCGCCATTCGGAGCGCGCGGAGCGCATGCTGTCCCGTCACCGGAAAATCTGACTCGCCACGGACCGCGGCCAATAGGGCATCATGCTCCGCATCCAATGCATCGCCCTCGGGGACATCGATCTGTTCTCCCTCAAGCTGCCCATCTGCCCAACGGACACGTTCTACCCGTCCTTCGCGGAGATTTAGGTTCCAATAGGCGCGCTCCGTAACAGCGCGCATCGTCCGAACACTTCGACGTGCGACGCGGCTAGCAGTCAACGTCGCGACCCCACCAGTGCCCGTCTCAATACGTGCATGCGCGATATCAAATCCATCGTTGCGCACGGCCAAACCATTGGCCTTCACATCTACGATCGCACCATCGAGCAACCAGCCGACCAAATCTAGGTCATGAACCATGAGGTCGCGGAGCACATCAACGTCCGTCCCGCGGGACAACGGGGGCGCGATGCGTTCGGATTGTATGAATTGCACTGGGGCTTCCATCCGCACGCTCATCGCGCGAACGGCCGGATTGAACCGCTCAATATGTCCACAAAAACAATGCGGGTGCGCAGCGAGCGCCTGCGCCTCTGATGCTGTTGCAGCAAGCGGTTTTTCCACGAGCACAGGGATGCCACGTTCGAGCAACGGCGCCGCAACCTCCGCGTGTGAACGGGTCGGCACAGCCACGATCGCGAAATCAATACCGCGCAGCGAATCTTCATAGCCTCGGACCGGGTCAATCCGCCTGACTCGGACACCCGCACGTGCGTCGAGCTTTGTCGCGTGGAGTCCGCCCATATGTCCTACGCCGATAACGGCGCCAACGAGAGCGCGCGTCAACCGTTATCTCCACGCCCCTCGGATCGGGCGGCACGGCAGACACCGCGCTGACTCGCCTCGATGAACGCGAGCATCTCGTGCACTTCCGAAATCCCATCGTGTACGCTGCGCGCCTCATTGATGGCCATGCGCAGCGGGTTTCCGTCCAAAAACAGCGACCGATAAACCGCCTTCAACGGCTGCAACGCATCGACATCAAAGCCCGCACGGCGAAGACCAATAATATTCAGACCAAAAAGTCGCGCGCGGTCACCCTGCGCAATGGTGAAGGGCGGAACGTCCTGGGCAGCCATCGCACCCGCTCCAATCATCGCCAGTCGACCGACACGCGCAAACTGGTGAACGCCAGCCATTCCGCCAAGCACCGCTCCATCTTCGACGATAACGTGTCCCGCCAGTGCAGCACTATTCGCGAAAATACACCCGGACCCGACGACACAGTCGTGAGCAACATGGCTATTGGCCATCAAGATGTTGTTGTCACCTATTCGTGTGACGCCTCCACCGCTCACCGTGCCACGGCTAATCGTGACCCCTTCTCTGATCAGATTGTTCGCCCCAATCTCGAGGAACGTTTCTTCCCCGTCGTATTTGAGGTCTTGTGGGTCAGACCCGACAGATGCAAAGGAAAAGATACGTGTTCCCTCACCGATCGTGGTCGGGCCTTCAACAGCAGCGTGCGCGTCAAGACGGACACCAGCCGCAAGGGTGACGCGTGCGCCAACGACCGCGTAGGGACCTATCTCTACGTTCTCCGCGACCGACGCTTCGGGGTGAACGACTGCAGTTGGATGGATGGCCATGCGGTCTCCGGGCGGACCCGATACGGGGAGCCAACGACGGAGCGGAGTTGCTCACAAATCGCCGCTTCGGCTACGGAGCGTACCCGTAACCACGCGCTTGAGCAAGGACGGGATTGTCCCTGAGAATTCGATATGCCTTACGAACGTCCCACGCCCCCGGAAGAAGCGCTCCACTATGTGCTCGTCATTCTTGATTCCTGTCGCTTTGACAGCTTTATGGCGGCGAAACCTAAAATCATCTCGCGGCTCGGACCTGTCGAGCGAAGATGGAGCTACGCAAGCTGGACATCGCCGTCCCATTTCAACCTGCTGATGGGGCTCCTGCCTCACCGCAGTCCCCAGCATGTCTACGCATCAGACGCCTACAAACAAGACTTCGCGAAATACACCGAGCGCCTTGGAATCCAGGACATGGGCTTCGCACGCATGCTGCCAAGTTTGTACCTTCCAACCTTTTTACGAAACGTGCTCGGCTACGAGACACACGCCCGAACGTCACTTCCGGTACTGAACCCCGCGACGCCGCTCAACCGCGACTTCGACACGTTTCAGCTCATGCCCAAGCACAACGACATGGCGGCCATGTTCCCCACGATGCGTTTTGGCGACAGACCCACATTTCATATTTTGAATGTCGGGGAAACCCACTACCCCTATGCCTTACCGAACGAAGCGCCCCAAGACTGGCCCAGGGTTTCAGGCGTCAATGGGGTGTTCAAGAGGCTGGACAGCGACCTTCGAGAAGGACGACTGGTCCACGGGAATGAAGCCCGACAGGTCTTCGACGACGCCAAGCTGGAGCGTTTGAGAGAGCGACAGATAGACACGGTTCGCTATGTTGACGGCCTTTTCGAACAGCTCTTCGATCTCTTGCCTCCGCGCACCTATGTCACGGTGACCGCGGACCACGGCGAATTATTCGGCGAGGAAGGCTACTTCGGGCACGGCCCAATCCAGCACCGCAAGGTGTTCGAGGTCCCCTTTGTCGAAGGCAGACTGCGGTAATTTCGTGGTCACCGCCGCTCCCCTAAGCCCCTAAGACCGAGCCCGCTCGCGCATCGCCTCATCGGGGATCGTCGCCACCACCTCGCCCTTAGCCACCTGACGCCCATCTACCTCTGCGACCGCGGCAAACTTCCAAATACGCCGCTTTTCATAAATCTTTTCGCAAGAGATCTCGACGCGATCACCTGGACGAACGGGATGCTTAAAACGCACACGATCAATCCCCATCAGATAGACCGCCTGCCCGCTTTCGTCGGGGTTGGCTGATAGCGCAACGATACCCGCCGCTTGCGCAAAGGCCTCAATCAACAACACACCAGGGAAAATAGGTTCACCCGGAAAATGCCCCTGAAATTGCGGCTCATTAGCGGTCACGCATTTGATCGCACGAACGGACTGCCCGGGTACGAGTTCTTCCACCCGATCGATCATCAAGAACGGGTACCTATGTGGCAAAAGGTCGAGTATGGCTTGAATATCCATCAGGACTCCCCATCCGTAGATGGTGTTGATCGGTCTTTTGCTTCCATCAGCGCTTCTACACGACGCACACGTCTGAGTAGTTCCGGAAGCTCTTGAAAAGAAAGCGCTGACCGTCGCCACTGACCGTGCTCGAAAGCGGGCAACCCAGAGACATGCGCGCCATCCGGCGTATCGCGTGTCACCACACCACACGCGCCAACCCGCACACCAGCGCCAACTTCGAGATGGCCTAGGACCGTCCCCCTCGCAGCGAGGATCGTAAAGGCACCAAGCTTCGAAGAGCCAGCTACACCACTGTAAGCGACCATCAGGTTGTGCGGTCCAACTTCAGCGGCATGACCTACTTGCACGAGATTATCGAGCTTTGCGCCGGCTCGAACGACAGTGTCCGCCATAGCTGCGCGATCTACACAAGTGTTCGCGCCGAGTTCCACGTCGTCTTCGATCACCGCGCGACCGACCTGGGGGATCTTGATGTGTCCGTCGGCAGTTGGTGCGAAGCCGAAGCCTTCCGCCCCCACCACAGCGCCAGGATTGAGAACCACGCGGTCCCCAACAAAGCAGCCATCGCAGACCACGGCTGTAGACATGACGCGCGTGTCTCGGCCGACATGTGCGTTCGCTCCGATATGCGCCCCTGCGTAGATGATCGAACCCGCGCCGACAGTGGCACCGGCTCCGACAGTCGCGAGCGCCCGTATTTCGGCCCCTTCGACATTGGCAGAAGGATCAACCACCGCAGACGGATGCACACCAGGGACCGCGGGGACCGGAGGGTTAAATAAGGTCAGTGCGCGCGCAAACGCGGCGTACGGGTCCTCTACCCTAATGACTGTCGCGCCTTTTGCCGGGGTGTCGAGCCCCACCAAGATCGCACCGGCATGGGTATCGGCGAGGTGTCGGGCATACCGGCGGTTCGAGACGAAGCTCAACGAGACCGCTGTGGCGTCAGTGATCCCTTGAACGCCGGACAACACGGTGTCGCCGTGACCTCCACGGCCCACCTCGAGAACGCCGCCCAGTGCTTCGCAGAGCGCGGCGATCGTAAAGCCCTTATCGGTTGTTGCGCCGGCCAATATGCTGCGCCCCCGCTGCTCGAAATCAGCCGCCGTAGGCCTTGTCGTACCGCGTCACCAACTCTGCGGTGAGATCTGCCACGCCTTTCGTGTAGATAGCGCCACCCTCGGACACCTCGATCACCAAGTTGTACTTCTTGTCTTCAGCGATCTGAGTAACCACGGTCCGCATCTTCTCGATCAGCTTGTCCATTTCCTGCATGTACTGCGCCTGCATTTCCTGCTCGGACTGCATGTAGGCTTGCTGATACTGATAGGCGAGCGTCTGGTATTGTCCCGTCTTTTCTGCGAGCGCTTGTTCGGAAAGAATCGCTTGCTGACTCTCGATTTCCTGCTGCATCGCCATCAACTGCTTCTGCATCTTCTCGATGTTCTTGCGCTTCTCTGCGAACATCCCCTCAAGGCGAGCCTTCGTCATCGAAGCCTCCTTGACCTGGTTGAGCGCGGACTGGAAATCGACGGTCGCGATCTTGGTCTCAGCAACGGCAGCACCGGGAGCGAGAAGCCCAACGGCAACAAAGATCAAAGCGAACGAACGAAGGAACCGAAAAAGGTCGCGGGCCATTATGCCTCCAAAGCGATGCCGGGTCCTATCACGAACCAGCGGTGGCGCCATGTTCCGGACGAGAGGTCTACTGACACATGGACGACGTCAGCGATTCCTTTCCCAGAGAAGTTGCAAACCTTCCAACGTCAGAAAGTCGGCGACAGCGTCGATCTCCTGACTTTCCTGCCCGATCAACCGAGACAGACCACCCGTGGCGACACAACGCGTCACCCCACCAAGCTCAACCTTGCATCGCTTAGCAACGCCATCGACAAGCCCGACATAGCCGTAAAACAAGCCAGACTGCATAGATGCCACCGTATTGGTACCGATGACATCATCTGGGCGGTCGACGCGGACGCGGGGTAACTTTGCGGTGCGTTCAAAGAGCGCTTCGGCCGAGATCTGAAAACCCGGGCAGATCACACCACCGATGTAATCACCCTTTTTGTTCACACAGTCGAAAGTGGTCGCGGTTCCGAAATCGACGACCAGGACCGGCCCACCATAGCGCTCAAACGCTGCGACTGAATTCACGATTCGATCCGCACCCACTTCTCGCGGGTTGTCCGTTCGGACGCGCATCCCGGAACGAATGCCTCGGCCGACCACAAAGGCTTCGATATTAAGATAACGGCGGATACCCTTTTCAATGCTGTAGAGCGTGTTCGGAACAACGCAAGAGATGGCGGCTCCGTGCACATCGGATGCAGAGACATTTCTGTGCCCAAGCAGTTGAAGCATCAACAATCCGAACTCATCGGTCGTGCGTTCCAACGTAGAGATACGCCAATGCTCGACGACACCGGTATCATTCATCAATCCGACAACCGTGTTGGTGTTCCCAACATCCACGACGAGCAACATCACCACCTCTCCACGGGCTCGACATCACCCGAGAGTACCGGCACAACCTGACCCTCACCAGTCTGAATCAACAATGCGCCATCCGACCGTAAATTCACCGCACGCCCTCTGATCCCCTCAACGGTCACTTCACGCCCCATCATACTGCAATAGCTCCGCCAGGTTTCTAAGAGCCGTGAGCGGTCAGTCCAAATGTTAGGCACCCACTCTTCGATGGAACGTACAATCGACGCGAGCAATTGGGCACGATCTGTATCGGCCCCGCGATGCAACCACAGACTCGTGGCATTCGGGAGCTCCGCAGGAAAACCTTGCTGATTCACATTGAGCCCAACGCCCAAAACCAGAAATTCTACCTTTGTCCCATTGGCTTGAACCTCCGAAAGGACGCCAGCCATTTTTTTCCCTTCAGCGTCGAGCACGTCATTGGGCCACTTGACGTGAAAGTCGACGCAACGGGCGACGGCTAACGACGCCGCGAGCCCAACAAGTGGCGCGACACTGAGCGGCACATCGGGCCGAAGTACCAACGAAAAATATAGATTGAGCCCTCGCGGAGAGTTCCAGCGTCGATCAAGCCGCCCCCTACCCGCGGTCTGCGCGTCGGCAACCACCAATGTGCCGTGAGGCGCGCCTTCTTCCGCCAAGGTCCAGGCCTCGCGGTTTGTGGACCCCGTCTCTGGAAAATAGTGGAGCGGGCGGTCTGGGAACTGTTTCCCCAACGCGCTCCCATAGGCCATCGCAGCGTTCAATCGAACTCCAGCGAAAGATCGACCCATCGCGATTGATGAATCAGCCCGCCGATGCTCACTTGGTCGGGACATATCCCTTTTTCCCGAAGCTGGACCAAGCGTTCAACCGTCATGTTGCCGCTGGCCTCCGTACGGACTTTGCCCTTCAAAGCCGCGACAGCTTCCCGAAGCCGGTCATCATCCATATTGTCCAACAACACACAATCGGCTCCTGCTTCCGCCGCTTCCAGAGCTTGTTCGAGCGTATCGGCCTCGACCTCGATCGCGAGCAGATGGTGCGCCGCAGCGCGCGCTCGGGCGACGGCCTCTGACACGCCACCGCAAGCTTTGAGATGGTTGTCCTTAATCAACACGCCGTCGTACAACGCAAACCGGTGGTTCTGGCCCCCACCAGCCCGTACCGCTGCCTTTTCGAGCGTACGATGGAGCGGGGTTGTCTTCCGCGTATCGATGACAGCAAATGCACCTTGCGCGGCGTCTACGTGTGCTCGAGTGGTGGTGGCGATCCCTGAAAGACGCATCAGGAAGTTGAGGGCCAAACGCTCACCGGTCAACACAGCCCGGGCGTTCCCGGATACCCGACCCACGACGGTCCCCTTCTCCACCGCCGTACCATTCGGAACGACGATCTCGTACTGAACCCCCATCTCCGTAAAGACGGCAACTGCGGCCTCTTGTCCCGCGACGATCAGACGTTGTTTCGCAAGTACCCGGCCCGAACTCAAAGACTCTGCGTCAATGCAGGCTTCTGTGGTCACGTCGCCGCTACCTACGTCCTCTTGAAGGGCCAAACGAACCAGCGTTTGCAAATCCACGACGTCTCCAATCAGCTCGTGAGTTTGGCGAGCGAATCTGCCAATCGGTCTCGTTGATCTTGTGCTGCAGTGAGCTTCCCACGGGTCTCTTCAACCAAATGCGCGGGTGCACGCTCGACGTAACTCTTATTCGAAAGACGCTTTTCGAGGAACTTGACGTCGTTTTCTGCCGTCGCAAGCTCGCGCTCAAGACGTTCCTTTTCGGCGTCTAAATCGATGGCGTCATCCAGCGGAATGTACATTTGGCTCTCACCAACCACACCTGTCGCGACCATGCCCTCTGGACGCGCGCCCGCAGACAGTGCTTGCACGTTCGCCAGGTTGGCCAACGCGGCCTCATGCTGGGCAAGCACCGCGTGAAGCGGCCCATCAACCACCAAAGAAAGCGGCACCTTGGGCGCAATATTCGACTCCGCACGGATGCGTCGTACCGTGTTGATAGCGTCTTGTAGAGCTCGGATCTCTTCAAGCACCGCCGCGTCAGCTGGGTAGTCCTCTACACGCGGATATTCAGCCAACATGACCGTGCCTTCAGTGCCTGGAAGGCGCTGCCAGATCTCTTCGGTCAAAAAGGGCATGATCGGATGTGCCAGTCTAGCCAACGCACCGAACATCTCAACGAGCGTGCGACGTGCATCTCGACGCGCCTCTTCCGACTCATCGCCGTAAAGTACGCCCTTCACTAGCTCCAGATACCAGTCGCAGAGTTCATCCCACGTGAACGCGTAGATCTCTGACGCCGCATCATTGAAACGGTACTCATCAAGCGCCTTGCGGACCCTGCCCACAGCAGCACCCATTCGCGCGCGGATCCAGTGGTCGTAAACAGACGGCGATTCTGGTTCGCCGACCACGTCCTCGAGGTCATCCCCCAAGTTCATGTGAAGGAAACGGTAGGCCTGCCAGATCTTGTTCGTAAACCGTTTGGCGACCTCTACACGCTCGTCATTCCAGAGCATGTCGTTGCCCTGAGTACAGATATGCGCGAGGACAAAACGAAACGCGTCGTTGCCGTACTTCTCAATCGTATCGAGAGGATCGACCACGTTCCCCTTGGTCTTCGACATCTTTTGGCCGTGCTTGTCGCGGATCAGGCCATGAATACAGACGTCCGCGAAGGGCACAGAGCCCGTGTGATGTACGCCCGAGAAGATCATGCGGGCAACCCAGAAGAAGATGATGTCGAAACCCGTGACCAGGACGCTGGTGGGATACCACTTCTGAAATTCTGGGGTCTGCTCTGGCCAGCCCATGACTGAAAAGGGCCAGAGCGCCGAACTGAACCACG
>Ga0163179_10002328_pt1 | contig 13311 bp, 5 predicted proteins | sample AtlANTMetagenome_FD_109643 | JGI IMG/M metagenome (GOLD analysis project Ga0163179, IMG submission 109643) | Marine eukaryotic phytoplankton communities from the Atlantic Ocean - Atlantic ANT 2 Metagenome | ecosystem: Environmental > Aquatic > Marine > Oceanic | place: North Atlantic Ocean...
CAAATGGCGATTCTGACTTACCTGTGCAATCCTGCGGCTTTTCAAGCCTACAGGGAACTTTACTAAAATGGGAATAGGACGCTCGCGAGGAAGCCAATTAGTCCCAGCATCATTGCCATTCGAAGACTTCGTTGAGCTGCGTAATCTTCGCCTCTATAGAGCTTAGGTTTGACTGAAACCAAGACGAGCATGGCAGGGCATTGCAGCAACAAGAGTTCCATCGGCAATAGTTCACGCGCATATGGAGCCACAATTGGAATGAAGGACATGATGATTAGAATTTGTGCGATTGCTCGTGCACGATTAGCACCAACGAGTTTTGGAAGTGTTTCGCGATCAACATCACCAGCTTCATCCTCGATATCTTTGACAATTTCTCTAGCTGCGTTGACCAGCATCGCGACTGAAGCAACAATCCAGACCAGAGGGTTTGCAATACCATTTACGGCAGCCGCACCAAAAACGATGACGATGCCGACCAATAGGGATACGGCTAGATTACCCATCAATCCCTTGTGTTTCAGCATAAATGAGGCTGGGACAACCATTTCGTAATGGAACATTAGAAGAAACGCTAGGAACCAAATACCGATACTCGGTAGCCAACCAGTGAGGTTTTCAGAGTAAAGGGCGGCAATAGTCATTGCAGCGAGTAATGAGAATATCGAGAATAAAAATGCGGCTCTCCCAACCGCCTTAGCCTGAACCAATGTGAGTGCACCACTGGGAATTGGTCGTTCGGGGTGGTTTAGCGCATCAATTTCACAATCAAATACATCATTGAAAGCATTCCATGCACCCATGAATGTTGCTACGCAGCATGCGTGTAACAACACCAAAACAGATTCTGTAGTGGTGAAATCTGTTTTCACCATCAAAGCACCAACCACAACGGTAGATGCTCCGACAAGCGTGTTACTGCCCCGGAGTAACTGCCAAACAGGATGGGCCATTGTGATCTGCCCTACGCAGACAATACTTGAGTCTACGCCGTGGCTTTTGTCGGTCCAGAATCACCTAGATATCGGCTGGAAAGCGACCAAATGCAAACACTGTATCTGGCCCCACGGAAGAAATCGCGGACACTTCCAACTTTCTCGAATCGAGTATCTTTAGCCAGAATATTTCCAACCTGATTCATTGTCGCACCCCAACTGAATCTCTCATTGAGGTGATCAAATACTTCTACGGTATTGGCACGACCTCTTTCTGCGAGGAATTTGTGTACTTCTTCACGAAGACGCTTGGTTCGACTCACGCTTTCGCCTCCAAACTGCGTCGGTGGACATGTCTCCAAGCATTCGTTCTAGTCAGGGGGCGCCAGGTACCTGTGGTTTGTAATCCACTTGCGTGTACCAATGCGCCGTCTTTCGGGCTTCGTGGGCGCCTTGTCGCCATGAGTGAGGCAAAAGCCACCACGTTGTTCTGTTGCAATTTTTGTTGTTGCATGGTAATCTCCAGTGTGGGATTGCCTATGAATAAAAGGAGGTCACTGTAAATGAATGTGAATATGAAAAAGTCGCGCAGTCATGTGTTTTTCAGATTCATCTTTTCATGAAACTGAATGTAGTTGAGCATTGACGTAGCGTTCTGTTGATATACGGGCATTCAGTCGCCCTCAACACGCTCGTATGGTGTAGCGGCCCATCATGGTGGACTCTCAATCCATCGACCCGGATTCGAATTCCGGTACGAGCATCTCTCAGTACATTGTGGTAATTTTGATGAGTGTGCCCCGAGTCGAACGGCCATGGGCGACTGGCGTAGTTTCGACATTGCGAATCCAACCGAGGAACATGCGATGATTCGCGAGATGGTTCGCGATTTCGTAAAAGAGGAAGTTGAACCTCAAGCGCTTGAGTATGATCGTGATGAAAAATTCAATCTAGATTTGTTCCGGAAACTTGGAGATTATGGTCTATTAGGCATTACAGTCGCTGAAGAATATGGTGGGGCAAACATGGATGCGACTGCGGTCGCCATAGTCAACGAGGAATTATCGTATTCCGACCCCGGATTTTGTCTTGCCTACCTTGCACATTCTCAATTGACGGTGAATAACTTGGCCTTCAATGGATCAGATGAACAGAAGCAACGGTACCTGCCGGGACTTTGTTCTGGCGAGTTGGTTGGTTGCATGGCGATGTCTGAGCCCGATTATGGGACTGATGTTCTAGGCATGGCAACCAATGCAGTGCTTCAAGAGGATGGCAATTGGTGCATCAATGGTCGTAAAATGTGGATTACAAACGGAGTTGTCGATGAGGAAGGTACGCCTGCAGACCTCGTCTGGTTGTATGCGCGAACGGGGACTACCGAACGTGGTCGGCCAGAAATTTCCACTTTCATCGTTGAGAAAGGCATGCCTGGATACAAATCTGGTCAGAAAATCATTGACAAGTTAGGGATGAGAGCTTCAAATACAGCAGAGTTGGTATTTGAAGATTGTATTGTCCCTGCAGAGAACTTGGTTGGGGAACCCGGTAGTTCGATGCATCACATGATGCGAAACCTAGAGATTGAGCGTGTAGCATTAGCGGCTCAGGCTATCGGCATTTCTCGTCGATGCCTGGCAGACATGTCCCGTTATGCGGGGGAGAGGGAAGCCTTTGGTAAGCCCATTCGCGATTTCGGTCAAATACAGCGTCACATTGGAGAATCATGGGCTGAATATCGTGCAATGCGCGCCTACGTTTACGAAACCTGCCGCGTTCTTGATTTGGATTCTGGGGGGCAGCGTCTTGACTCAGATGGCGTCAAACTGTTTGCGACAACAGCGGCAAAGAATATCGCAGATCGAGCCATACAGGTTATGGGTGGATATGGATACGTTGGTGAGTACGTAGTTGAGCGTTTGTGGAGAGATGCGAAGTTACTGGAAATTGGTGGTGGGACACTTGAGAGTCACCAGAAAAACATCACGAGAGATTTGTCTAAGAATCCAGACCCCATCGAGGACTAATCATGGATTCGAATCATGAGTCGCTGGACCGTGATGCTTTCCTCGAAGTTCTTGGCCTGAAGGAGGTCGATCGTGCTGGTTGGAAGCGTAAAGGTCTGACAGGTGTGGAATCTGTCGCAGATCACTCTTGGGGTGTTGCTTTCTTGGCAATGCAAATCTGCCCACCAGATCTAGATCGACTCCGTCTGATTGAGATGGCAATATGTCATGATATTGCAGAAGTTAGAATTGGGGATATTACTCCTCACGATGGCGTCCCTGCAGAAGAGAAAGTTCGTATTGAAACAGAAGCTATGCATGATTTGTCTAAGGGTTTTCCTCAAGGAAATCGTATGCTAGAACTCTATCGGGAATATGAGGCTGGAGTAACAGCCGAAGCGAGATTTCTCAAACTGTGTGATAAATTGGATATGGCATTTCAGTCCTATGTATATCAATCTAGAACAGAGAATGATCTTCGAAATTTCAGGAAAACTGCCAATCGCCTTGTGGTTGAATACGGATATCCTGATTTGTTAGATGGTTCGGCAGAATAGTATGGGCTAGTTAGACGTGAAATTGGTGGTAGTCCCGGGAGGATTCGAACCTCCGTCCCCTGGACCAAAACCAGAGATGATGGACCGCTACACAACGGGACTCCGACCCTCCGGGTGCGGCTTTGATTTTTGAACGGTCCGCCGACGCATCGACGAGAAAAGTCAAGGATTGGTGGCCGGCTCGCGGCGCTATGCGCCGCGCAAGCCTATCGATCGGATTGGTGATTTTATTCGTTATTGGCTCGTATGCGCCACTTTTTACCCCTCCTCAACCTATAGTCGAAGTCGCCTCAGAGACTGAGCCAATGGAATCTACTGAATTGGGCTTCCCCACCAGTGCAGTTTTTTCGCCGAGTCTAGAACATTGGGCGACAATCGATGTTGCGGAGCCAATGGTATTGACCCGTGATTTACGAGCCTTACATGATTGGCAAATCGAACAGGGCCTCTTGCCAGAACAGGCCCCAGGAAATCTTGACGATGTTTTTGTATCAAGTGGAATTGTTGAGCATCGCCGCGTAAAGATGCCAGGGTCTTTGGTTGCAAAGTTGGCAGGTGTCGAAGGTGTCTTTGCCGTGTTTGAGGACAATACTGGACCAGAGCCTGTAGGTGCATTACCTGGTGACCCAAATTCAGTCAAAAGTGGCCAAATTCATGGGGCGATTGATGCATGGGATCGAGGTTACAATGGGAGCGGTGTACGTGTTGCAGTTGCAGATTCTGGGATAGATTTCGCTCATCCTGACCTCAATGGTACACAAGCGATTTTGGATGATCCAAGTTCTCCTTACGATGGTTGGGGAATCATGCATGACCCCATTTCATTGATGCGTTGGCAGAGGGATGGTTTAGCATATCCAGCGGCAGGCAATTCGTGGTGGTTAGACACGACCAGCGTAGATAGTGATGCAGACAATGATTCACTGTTGGATAATATGGGTTGGGGCATCAGTGGGGCTCCTCTTTCGATATCAGGTGTTTACCACTTTGGTGAACACTCTGATTCAAAACTCATCCAGCGCGCCGGAGGCACGGTTCATGTTCTGGTGATTGATACCCTGATTTCCGGGGTCTACGACACCATCCTCATCGACATTAATCGAGATGGGAACTTCGGTGATGAATCACCAGTCAACAAGACTCAACCGACATACGGCAGAGATACCAATGGAGATGGGTTCTGGGACCAAAGTGCAGGGCTACTGTGGTGGATTTCAGATGGAATGAATGGCGTACCTTATGGCGATATTTATGCAGCCAGAAACGGTTACCAAAATCGAATCGCGGGAGCGGGTGACTTGGTGTTACTCATGCTCAATGATGCATCAGAAGCAGGTGGCAATCATGGGACGCTTTGTGCTTCAGCGGTTTCAGCACAAGGAGTCATTGGAAACGGAGCCGTTCTTGGAATGGCGCCAGGTGCAGATTTGATCGCTGTTTCGAATCTCTATGCCGGGGGTTCATGGTTGGACTCATTCCGTTTTATTTCTGAAGGATATGATGGCAACGCCAGTACCTCACACGACCAAGGTCAGATTGGTTCTTTCTCATTCGGTAACTCCGCTGCGCATGATGATGGAGCCGATTATTGGTCGCTTTACCTCGATTGGCTCACCAGAGTACACTCTCCACAGACGACCTATTTCGTGGCTGTTGGCAATGGAGGGCATGGGTATGGTACGACAGCCTCGCCCGGGGGTGCACATGGTGTCATCTCAGTGGGTGCATTTTCATCGAAAGGGAGTACTTGGGGTGAATCAGCATCTTGGTCCAACAGAGGTCCCAATTCGGTCAGCCGATTGGATCCAGATATTGTTGCAGTGGGGTGGTCAGCAACGGGTGATCGGACACTGAATGAAGTCACAAACGCGAACAACGCTTACACAACATGGAGCGGGACATCACTTGCAACTCCTATTGCTGCTGGACTTGCTGCCTTGATGTATGAAGCCTGGTCAAATGCAACCGGTACATGGCCAGATTCGCAAACTTTCCGAGATTTGGTTATGTCAACCGCCGATGATCGCGGCTATGATCCGCTCGTCCAGGGTGCTGGCTGGATGAATGCAAGTCGAGCCGTGGAGGCCATTGATGGGTTGGAGGGTTCATTGTTGGTGAGTCCTGCCTCTTGGATGACAGGAGAAAACGAAGGTGCCCATCGAGATGGGAATCTTAATTTCATCTTACCCGGTCAAAACCAGACGACCCAACTATCACTTTCAAACACAGGTCCAGAGCCCATGTTCGTCACTCTCACTCCATCAGAGCTGGCACCTTTGACTGGCCAACACATGATTTGGAACAGTACTGCTGAAGGAAACAATGCGACATGGGACGGTCACCAATCTCGCCCCGATTGGGCGTTTCCATTACACATTGATGGAGATGCAAACTTTTCTCTTCCTCCTTCGGCTACTTTGATTCGAGCACGCGCAGTGATGGAGGGAGAAGGATTTGATGGCGATCAAAACTTGCAGTCTGAAAACCGTCTTTATTTGCGTATATATCGTTGGACAGATACCGACAATGACGGCAATTGGACCACAGATTTAGACAATGATAACTATGTCGACGATGGGGAGTGGACCGAATCCAATGAGTTGGAAATGATCACTGAACACGTCTATGAATCTGGTCAAGTCGAGGCACGTGTTGGTAATCCACACAATTGGGACGGCGATGGGCTCATAGTAGCCTTGTGGAGAGAACACATTCGTGACCCGAACAAAGACCCCCTTCACATCGAATTTGATTGGACTGCATTTGGGCCCACAAATGATTCATGGATTTCGGCACCCGCGAATATGACCCTTGCGCCTTATTCTTCATCGATTGTGAATGTTACCATCGATGTTCCTTCGACCGCTAGAGGGGGTCTGAAACAGCATGGTTTGCGAATTGATGCCGCAACCAATAATACAACTCATGCCTGGTCTTGGCCAGTGATTACAAATGTCGGATTTAATGGTCCCTTCTCAATCAATCCTTTGCCTACAGATGGAAATGTGAGTAACCAGACTCTGTACGACGAAACGTGGTTACAAGGTGCACAACGCTGGGGTTGGAGAGCAGAATCTGGTGATTGGAAGTTCTTGACCATGGATTGGCCATCATCTCTTTCTGGAAACGGGTCCATTCTGGTTGATGTTGACTGGCCAGACAACCCATTCACCGATGTCGATATCCACTGGATGAGTGAATCAGATCACCCCTTCTATGTTGATGATCCAGCTGCATATGGTCCGCGTACGGTGGTATTGGAAACGGGTTCAGTTGGGCAACACCAGGGTAGTGGAAAATATGCACACTACACCAATGGGGGAGGGAGTCGAGAAATTATCATCGCAGACGATTCACCCGGAACCAAGCAAATGTTACTACATTCAGCGATGCATGGTGTGAATACCAATGACAATCCATTGAACATCAGTGTCGGTTACATCACACCATTGGATTCAGGGTTGACGACTACATTGGCTGATTGGACTCAACAGAGCGGTGTATCTACACATCGAATTGGTTCTACCATGGAATTGGATATTGATAGCATCACTGCAAATGGATTCACAATTCCGCAGTATCTGTCCAGCGAAACAGCTTACCAAGACGACCCAGCAGATGTCACATCTTCATCTTATATCCGGGCCTTTACAGCGAATTCAAACGAATTGATTGAGTTGGAAATCGGCTGCCATCAATCTGGTATTGACTTGGATTTATTTTTGTATCGTGATAAAAATGGAAATGGAGTTTTGGATTGGGGTAACGAACAGGTTGGCAGTTCAGGGAACTGCAATTGCGATGAATCGATTTCCTACACCGGAGGTCAGTCTGGACAATACTGGGCAGTGGTCCATGGTTACGATTTGCGTAGCTCAAACACCACATTCTGGTTGAGATGGACAGAAATTGGTGGAAATGACCTCGGAATCACTGATTTCGTGGCTCTAAACGCGACAGAAATTCAGACTCTATATCCAAATGGCTCGAACGCTCTGGCGGGTGCAATACCAGAGACCGTGCTCGAGTTGAATCTGACTTGGAACCGCCCATCAAGTGCTGGGGTTTGGGGTGGTTTTGTTGATTTGACTCTGGATAGTGGGGGGTTGATACGCCTACCCTATTCATTCACGTTGATTGACCCTGCACCTGAACTTTCCTTTTCATTGCCCAACGGGACCCGAACAAACCAATCTCTGGATATCTCGATGCTTGCATTTGATCAGGGTACAGGTTTCAACCTGAGTGGATTGAATTTCGACTTTGATTCACATGTTAGTGGAAACTTACCTATGGGTGCCACACTTGAGGCCACGATGATTGATGATGAGTTCCGCACAGACTTGAAGGAACTGTGGACATATTGGAATTCAAATCGATTGGCTGTGCAAGGAAATCACCATTCGATAGTAAATGGCAACATCTCACTAGAGGCTGAGAATTCGATGCACATTCATCCAGGTGATGGGCCCGATTGGCAATTCTCGAATGGCTCTAATGGGTATTCTGGGCTAGGTTACATGGCCACTAATTCCGATGGTTATGATTCGGGTAACCAGACCTCAGGTTCCCAATTGTCTTGGGACGTGGAGTTCGCATCCGCAGGCGAGTATTGGATTTGGGTACGAATGCAGCAGAATGGCGAGGATGCAAATTCCATCCATGTTGGACTCGATGGTGAGATACACCCTCTTGCAGAACACGGTATATCTACCAATGCGAGTGGTTGGAATTGGGTGGGGCTGTATGCCAATCATTCGACAAATCACCCTATTTCACTCAATGTCACATCCCCGGGTCGGCACACTATTGACCTCTGGGTGCGAGAATCAGGTGTCGATGTGGATCGCATCATTTTGACAAACGACTCTCAATGGATGCCGATTGATATACCGAGTAATTTACCGTCAGCATCTCCATTGCGGACAGACCTCACTTTGCGTTCCGCGTGGCTGAATTGGAGTTTGCCCAGTGACAATCGCTGGCATGATTACGACTCTGAAATACTTGATATTACCAACAGAATGGATCAAGCTCATTTGGTCATCGAACATGACAACATCGCGCCTCCAATCGCAATACACAATTGGAGAATGTTCACCAATCAAGCGAACTTGACAGATACATGGGTGATGACTGATCCCGAAGCAAATCTGTGGGTCAACGGAACTGAGGTCGAAATTGATTCAGAAGGCAGAGCCAATCTTGAATTGATGCTTCACCCGACAATTTGGGGTCAATCGCCTCAATCCCAGCAAGGCCAATCGAACATGTGGGATACCTCGACTTGGTCTTGGTATGGAATGAATGAATTCAATCTGACATCTGTCGATCCGGCAGGAAATTGGAATCATGTGAATCTCAGTATGGTCTATGACCCCTGGGCTGTTTCAAACGATGGTCTGACTCCACAACTTTCCTTTGATTCAATACGCTTGCTTGAGTGGGGGGATGCGCATGTCCCCGTTCAACCGAATCCATACAGTATGAATCATGGAGAAATTATCGTCACGCGATTGTTCGATGGTCACGAAATTTGTTTGAGTGCATTCGCACCATCTGGGGAACTAATGGAAATCCAATGCCAGATTGATACGGCCCCACCTTGGGATGAACCGGTTGGTTCAAATCGACCTGTAATGGAAGAAAACCGTTTCTTGTTTAATTTTACAGAATGGCCTGATGATTTGTATGAGTTGGAACTTAGGGTGACAGATTGGGCCAACAATACTGGTTCGCACTATGCTAGTATTTTGATCGATCGAACCGCTCCAATGATCAATATTCAATCGCCATTATCCAATCAAACATTGTTCGATCACCACCTCGAAATTCAGTGGAATATTAGTGAAACTAGTTTCCAGTGGGTCGAACTTAATGGAATTGTGATTTGGTCAGGTGGCCAATATGGTGAAAATAATTCCAATTGGCTAAACGGTAGTCAACATTTTCAATTTGACTTGAATCGGACTGGTAATCATACTGTATGTGTTTATGCCAGAGATTTGGCAGGTTCCTGGCCCACGGGTGCATCTGGTCCCAATTCAAATCAAAGTTGTATTGAAGTTCATCTTCCCGAAGAGACATATTGGCCTACATTGGATGCTCCTTGGAATTCTACGCATGTGAACACCACACGTGTATGGGTAGAGGTTTCTTTAGGACCCGATCAGTCTTATCAGTGGTGGCATAATCACTCCACAGGTACACTGGACACATCGCATTTTGAAATCGTGAATGGTTCAGTGATGATCCCCATAGATTTGAATTTGGGAGCCAATGAATTGGTATTCCATTTGGAGGCACTTGAACGAACATTTGTCTATGAATTGAATGTGTTCTTGGATTTAGATTCGCCCGATATGGTCGTGAATAGTCCCGATGATGGTTTCGCAACCTTCCAATCTATAGCAAATGTCGAAGGTGTTTGTGAAGTGGGTTTACCAGTATATGTCAATGTAAGTGGTCTTTATTCTCAATCGAATTGTACTGACAATGGAACATTCGAAATAGAAGCTAGTTTGCCTTTGCTTGAGGGAACTTGGCCCATGGTCACTCATCAAGTTGATTTGGCGGGGAATCGAATGGTCGATGCGCGTCTCGTCATTGTAGATCAGACCGCGCCTTCGGCCAATCTGGTGTGGAATATGACGGAATGTGAGCGCCAACCAACAGCCCCAGCCTGGGGTACTCCGCGTCTAGCAGAATGTGTTGTATCGGCTGATTTATCCATCCTCAGTCAAGATGTGGTTGCCTGGTCGATTGTAATTTCAAATGACGATATTGATGCGCTTGTCGAGTATGGAGATGGTGCTGATTTTGATGGGTTGCAACCACGGAAATTTGTGGCTGAAGGGGGTGTTGGGACATGGACAGCAACAGTCGAATTGACCGACGCCGCTGGTAATAGGCAACGTTTCGTCATTAGTACAGATCTTAACGCTGCAGAAGCCACAATTGGAGAGCAGTTGAAAACACCCGGGTCGTTACACAATCTTTCTGGACTTGCTCTATTCGCAATTTTACTCTCTGTATTGCAGTCATTCCGAAAGCGGAATGAGTCACGTGTTGATCCTTGGGATGGGTCCAATTTGGAGCATATTGTACAGGGTGATGGGCTCTTTGATGACGACGAAGTCGTCTGAACCAAGGAATCGACACCATCAAACACTGATTGACGATGTGGCTTCATGGTCAAACGTAAGCGGATGTCGATGTTCCTGACCATCCTCATGATTTCATCGCTCGCAATTTGGATACCGTCAGTCCATGCAGCGGATGGTGACAATGATGGATTCGACGACTCAATTGACGACTGTCCATTTGCAGCCGGTTCGTCAACCAGCGGATTGCTCGGATGCCCCGATGTCGATTTAGATGGTGTACCCGATACAGTCGATGCAACAATTTCTGATTTCTCCTCAGCAACGAGGGAATATGACAGTATTTACGATGATTTTCCCAACGAGCAATCCGGTGGAATGAGTGAGTTCACCCCTTGGATGCCCGGCGGAGGACAATGGTCTAGTCAGAGTGCAATGGTTAGAACAGTTGAGGTTGCACCCAATGGTATGGTTGCTTTGGGTGCTGATGATGGCGATCATATCTATATCGCCAATGGTTCAGGGTCGCTTCTTCATTCTCTCACGACCATCGGTTCAAACCCCCGTGGGCTTGATTTCTCTCCAAATGGCACTTTGCTCGCTGTAACTGGATACTCATTGAGTGACAACATGGCCAATGTCCATGTGTTTGAAATGGATTGGAATGCACTAACTGTTTCCCACATTGCAAATCTATCCTCGAATCATTATGATGACACCTTTGGTTTGTCATTTAGCCCCGATGGTTCTGAATTATACGTTGGCGGTAAAGATGACAATGTCACGATTTACGATACGTCATCCTGGTCAGTTCTCCATGTGATTGAGTTTGGAAGTGATGATGTATACAATATCGTCCCAAGTCCTGATGGCCGTCTAATCGCCGTTACACATGGCCAAGAATTGTCTGTCCATTGGACTGCCAATGGCTCACAACTTTACAATGTTCACAACCATACTGATATTGTGTTGGGATTAGATTGGAGTCCAGATGGGCGATGGATTATCACCGGTGGTAATGACAATCGATTCCGTGTTTACCATGCTGAAAATGGAACGATGATTTCAGAATTAAATCAAGGTTCGGATGTATATGCGATTGCATTTAACAAGGCAGGTTCACACTTCGTTTTGGCCACAACCAGCGGTGGCGAGACTTCGATTTATTCTACCGCCGATTGGTCAGAAGTCTACAGTTTCGGTGATTTCCCGGGGGGGAGTGGAAACGGAGCATCGGGTCGCCGTGGGGCTCGTGATGTTGCATGGTCTGCAGATGAAACTAAGATTCACTTTGGGGCACGATATTATGGTGGCTTCTACACTTACTATTCTGAAGACGCATTCATTTGGATGGGCGGGGATGTCACAGGACAACTCATGGAAGAACGGTTTGCAGAATATGGCAAGGTCGGGAATGATTATCTTCCCAATCACTACAATTCATCGATTACACCAATCACACAAATGCAATGTAATCAGGCGAACCAAATCAGTGGAATATTGATGGGTGCCGGGGCATCAACATCCGCCGAATCTCTGACGACCAAACTGGCTAACTATTCGACAACTGGGCTGCGGGCCTGTGATTCAAATGGGGACTTACTTGTCGATGTTCCTGTTGGAAGGATGCCAGCCACACTTATGGTCAAGGCCAGCGGGGCTGCTGAACAATGTATCTCACAAATTGGAGGGTTGACGATGGCGCAGGTTCGATGGATGCTATCGGGGGCCTCTACTTCTGATCTCATTAACACCGGCTTCCATCCAGGGATGATTTTGACTTCGGTTGCCCCCAGTGACGATGGTGATAGCATCATCGAGTGGGGCGATTTGGATGCATCTTGTGATGACGACCCCATTCATTTCTATCATCGATGGGAAAATAGGTCAATACCTCAAATGATTGATGCATTCATGTTTTGCAATCACTGCAGTTTCCCTGATGGTTGGTATGAGCAGGATTTTGATCGCTATCGTTTGATTGAGGAATCTCGTAGTGAAATTTTCAGCGGCGTGAACGGATTTGATGGTGCTGTTGGAATCGCAGAGTTGCGGGCAGGTCTCGAATCGAACCTGTACAATATCCCGCTTATTGACAATTGGACGCATGGGGCAGCTGATGCTATTTTGGCTGGAGATTCGATCATTCATCCTTCGGTATCCAATAGTTCAAATGGCGATTGGCCATTCCAAGATGATTACTACTTAACGATGCGAAATGATTCCGTTAACGATGCACGCAACTTCATCAATTGGATGCTTTCGGAGTCTGGCCAGGATAATTTCGATGAGATTGGTTTTGTGGGCTTAGACCCATTTGCAAGAGTTATTTCCGGCGACCGTGTTGGTCTAGATTTACGTAGTATTTTGCCAGATGATGATGGTGACGGAATTTGGAATGGGGACGACTTGTGTCCAGGCACGGACTCAAACACACAGGTCGACTCTACAGGTTGTGCACAAAACCAGTTGGACGATGATGGCGATGGTCTAGTCAATACGATAGATGATTGTCCAAACCAATTCGGAACCAGCACGCAACCGACTGTCGGTTGTCCCGATAGTGATGGAGACGGATGGGCAGATACAGTCGATGCCTTCCCTAGTGAACCGACCCAATGGAGTGATGGCGACAGTGATGGATTTGGTGATAATTCGGAAGGGTACCAGCCAGATTCTTGTGCAGATGATTTCGGCCTTTCAACCGAGG
>Ga0163179_10002331_pt1 | contig 13303 bp, 15 predicted proteins | sample AtlANTMetagenome_FD_109643 | JGI IMG/M metagenome (GOLD analysis project Ga0163179, IMG submission 109643) | Marine eukaryotic phytoplankton communities from the Atlantic Ocean - Atlantic ANT 2 Metagenome | ecosystem: Environmental > Aquatic > Marine > Oceanic | place: North Atlantic Ocean...
GAGAAATTCGGTGAAAATGAGAACAAAAACTGGGAACCCAAAGGCGCAAACTGGACTCCGAATGGTCATAAACTGTTCGATGATAAACCAATAGAACCGCCTAAATTCAGACCAAAATTTAGTCTATTCGATAAACTTGTGGACGCGGTGGATACACTTCCATATGACCACGAGGTAGTTCAATATGTGCAAAGTAGAAATATCCCAAAAGATAAATGGGATCGACTTTACTATATTGATAACATAAAAAATATAGTACAACTCAATGACAAATACCAAAAATCGATTGTAACGGAAGAGCCCAGATTGGTCATCCCCTTCTTTGACCACGATGGGCAGTTGATGTCGGTGTCGTTGAGGGCTATGAGAGGGGAAACGCTTAGGTATATTCTTGTAAAAGTGAAAGAGGATGCGCCTACAGTATTCGGTTTGGATAAAGTTGATAAGTCCAGACCTATATCAATTGTTGAAGGCCCGCTAGACAGTCTGTTTCTTGAAAACAGTATTGCCTGTGCTGGTACATCCTTCAATAAGATTGAACAGTTGAATCTAGACCGTGATAAGATTACAGTTGTATTCGATAATCAACCTAGAAACCCAGAAGTGGTTAAACTAGTTGAAAAATATGTTGACTTGGATTATAATGTTGTCATATGGCCAGAGACAATTGTTCAGAAAGATATAAATGATATGGTGAACGATGGTATTGATGTACGCGATGTAATTAGTAATAATACGCAGAGTGGACTGACTGCCAAGTTTTTGTTAAACCAATGGAAAAAATGTTAGGAGAAAAATATGATTGAACAAGAATATATACCTCTGGCTATTTTGGGTGTAATTATCGCATGTGCTGTGCTTGTTGCAATTCTGAAACCTTCAGAAAGAAAAGAAGTCAAACCTGCTATTGAAAAGAGGCCTGCTAAGAAGGTCGCTGCCATTACTAAAGATGGTAAGTATGTAGAAGGCATAAGCACCAATGCGTTTAAAATCGAGGACTTGCAAAAATTAACCAAGGCAAAAATCGATGAATTCGGTGAAGCGAAAGGAATTAAACTTGACCGAAGAAAAACCAAAAAAGCAATGATTGAAGACTTATTGTCTGCAATTGATGGTAGTAATCATAAACTAGGAAAATAAAATATGAAACCACAAGTGAGTTTGGTTGGGTTAACCCAGCCTTCTGCTTCAACTGATTGTCATTCTGCAAATGAGTTAATTGCGTATGCAGCTAGGGTTAGTAACCCAGAGAATCAGGCGAACGCTAAAACTGCACCAAAGTTACTTGCTTATTTAATTAAGCATCAACATTGGTCACCTTTTGAGATTGTGTCTGTGACTATGGAAATTAATACAACGCGAGATATCGGTAGACAAATACTGAGACACCGTACTTTTTCTTTCCAAGAGTTTAGTCAGAGGTATGCGGTATCAGAACAGTTTGAACACCGTGACGCAAGATTGCAAGATGAAAAGAATCGTCAAAACTCCATAGAAACGGATGATAAGAGACTTATCGAAAAGTGGAACATGGAACAGTCGAAAGTTATGAATGAAGCTAAAAAAGTTTACAAGTGGGCCCTAGATAATGGTATTGCCAAGGAGCAAGCGAGAGCGGTGTTACCAGAAGGTAATACCATGAGTACGATTTACATGGCTGGTACACTACGCTCTTGGATTCATTACTGCCAATTACGGATGGGACATGGAACCCAGAAAGAACATATGGACATCGCTAAAAAATGCTGGTCTATTATAGGTACTCATTTTCCAGATGTGGTAAAGGCGGTGGAAAGTGAAACTTAATGAACTTGCGCTGGAACTTGCGAAGGCAGAAGACGAAAACTCTGAGATAGAAAAGGTTGAGGGAAGGATTCCTTATGCCTTTCCTTGGAATCGAAGACTAAAAGAACCGACTAGAGTAGAATGGAGTTCTACAGATAGTGCGGATGCTTTTGATTCTAATCTAAAGAACCACAGAGACAAACTTGAAAAGTATGGGTGGTTGGATACAGAAATATACTACGATTTAAATTCGTATGGATATCGATGTGATGAGTTTTATGAAGATAAAGATTCTTATGTTGGTATAGGTGAATGTTTTACATATGGTACAGGGTTGCCTGCCGATATGTCATGGACATCTCTTCTAGAGAAAAACATACAGAAGAAGGTATGGAACTTAGGACTATGTACTACAGGCCTCGATACCAGTTTCAGAACTCTTCTAACTTGGTTACCAGTAATCAAACCAAAGGCAGTTCTTATGTTGGAGAATAGTACTCTAGCAAGAGAGACTTGGTATATTGATGAGAACAATGAGGAGTGGAATACTTGTATTGGGTTTTGGTCAGATTTGGAATGGCAACAGGAAATATGTCAGAGTAAGACTGAGAGGTATTTGAATAGACGCAAGAACTTACTTGCAATAAAAGAATTATGCGATATGAACCAAGTTGAGTTTAAACTTGTAACCGCATTTGAAAGAAACGAAATAGGGTACAGGGATTGGGAAGAAAATAAGGATACTAAACATGCATTGGCGAGAGATTTAATGCACCCAGGCTTGTATTTTCATCAAGCAATGGTGGAACGCTGGAAAAAGGAACTAGAATGACAGGAATTAAAATAGATTTAGAAAGGGACAAGTTATTTGATAAACTTGGTATCCAAAGACTAAAAGAAAGTTACATGAAAGAAGATGAGGAAAGTCCTCAAGAGAGGTTTGCTTTTGTAAGCAAGGCCTTTGCTTCAAACGATGAACATGCACAGAGATTGTATGATTACGCGAGTAAGCATTGGTTATCCTACTCTACACCTATCTTATCATTTGGTAGGTCTAACAAGGGATTGCCTATATCATGTTTTTTAAATTACATAAACGATACAGCGGAGGGATTAGTTGAAAATTTATCGGAAACAAATTGGCTTAGTATGCTTGGTGGGGGTGTTGGGATTGGCTTTGGTATCAGAGCTAGTGATGATAAGTCTACTGGTGTCTTGCCACACCTCAAGACCTATGACTCAAGTTCACTCGCCTATAGACAGGGCAAAACAAGGAGAGGGTCATACGCTGCCTATCTTGACATTAGCCACCCCGATATCACAATGTTTCTCGAAATGCGTAAACCGACAGGAGACCAAAACCTCCGATGCCTAAACCTACATCACGGTATTAATATTAGTGATAGGTTCATGCAGTTAATTGAAAAGTGTATGTCTGACCCAGATGCCGATGACAGGTGGAATCTAACAGACCCACACACAGGTGAAGTGCGAGATACAGTATCAGCGAAATCATTATGGCAGAAGATATTAGAAATGAGAATGGAAACAGGGGAACCTTATTTACATTTCGTTGATGCAAGTAATCGTGGATTACCAGAGTGGTTAAAAGAAAAGGGATTAAAAATCAATCAGTCTAATCTTTGTTCAGAGATTATTCTACCAACAAACGAAAAGAGAACTGCTGTATGTTGTCTATCATCTGTGAACCTAGAACACTATGACGCATGGTCAAAGAGTACTACATTCTTGAAAGACATGGCAGAGATGTTAGATAATGTATTACAACATTTTATAGACAATGCTCCAGAGACAGTATCAAGGGCAGTCTATTCAGCGAAACAAGAAAGAAGTATCGGTATTGGTGCATTGGGATTCCATGCATATCTACAGAAGAACAATATACCGTTTGAAGGATTCATGGCAAAGTCCACTAATATAAGAATGTTTAAATTGATAAGGGGAAAATTAGATGAAGCAAACATGGAACTTGGTAAAGAGAGAGGCGAAGCTATTGACGCGAGAGGTACAGGAAGAAGATTTAGTCATGTCATGGCTATTGCTCCTAATGCTTCCTCCAGTATTATTATGGGAAACACTTCGCCGTCTATTGAACCCTATCGTGCGAATGCTTACAGACAGGACACATTATCTGGCGCTTATCTCAATAAGAATAAGCATCTGGATGTTATCATTAAAGATAAAGTTGCGAAAAACTCGCGTTTGGATTACGACAAAATTTGGTCATCGATAATTGCTAATGACGGTTCGGTACAACATGTAACATGTTTAGATGAGAAAGAGAAAGAGGTATACAAGACTGCCATGGAGATAGACCAACGGTGGGTGGTTGAACATGCCTCTACAAGACAGGAATGGATAGACCAAGGACAGTCAGTTAATTTGTTCTTTAGACCAGATGTTAATATAAAATATTTACACGCAATACATTATCTCGCGTGGAAACAGGGTATGAAAACTTTATATTACTGTAGGTCTGAGAAGTTAGGCAAGGCAGACAAGGTATCGAAACGCATAGAACGAGATGTGATAAAAGAAATTGATTTCAAGAGTATGATAGATGGTGAAGACTGTGTTGCATGTGAAGGATGATGTAGAAAAAGAGATTCCACTAAATAAAAAGATTGCAGTTTTAGTAAGTGGTGGATGGGATAGTGCCGTTCTATGGTATCTAGTCAAATCCGTATGTATGGAACGCAATCAAGAGTGTAATCCATTTACTGTACCAAAACTAGATGGTGCGGAACATTACGCTAACTTGGTCTTAGAATGGTCTTCTAACCGTCTAGGACACGCCCTAACGAAGACAACCATCGTAGGGGATATATCATCCGATAACCCATCTGATTATGTTACTAGTGGTGGTTATGAGATATGGAATGAGGGATTAGCAGAACATTTATTTAGTGCGGTGAACAAGTATCCGCCTAATCAAAGGTCTCTGATGCCAGAGGGGTATCCTCTACCCAATGATAGGTTTGTTAAAACAGAGGAACACGCCCATTTGAGTCAGCCATTCGCTGACTTGACAAAAGACAAGATTATACAATTGGGATTCGATTTAGGTATAGCGAATGAGATTGCGCCCATTACGCATAGTTGTACTGAATTAGACAGGGGCAGATGTAATAACTGCTGGTGGTGTAAAGAAAGAGAATGGGCATTTAAAGAAATAGGACAGGAAGATATTGGAGAGAATTAATGACACCTAAACAAGATTTAACAAGTAAAAGAGATTATTTTAAACCATTTAATTACCCTTGGGCGTATGACGCTTGGTTGAAACACGAGCAATCTCATTGGTTGCATACAGAAGTACCAATGGCAGAGGATGTAAAAGATTGGAAAGAACGACTAACTGTAGAAGAGAAGGCATTTCTTACTAACATATTTAGATTCTTCACTCAAGGTGATATAGATGTGGCGGATGGGTATGTAACAAACTACATGCCGTATTTCCCACAACCAGAAGTGCGAATGATGTTATCTGGATTTGCCGCTAGGGAAGCATTGCATGTTGCCGCTTACTCACATCTAATTGAAACTCTTGGTATGCCTGAGAGTACATATAGTGAGTTCTTGGAGTACGAAGCAATGGCAGACAAACACGAGTACTTCATGGACTTATCCAAGGCAAATGGGACTAAGGAGAGTGTTGCTACAAACATCGCCGCCTTTAGTGCATTTACTGAGGGTATGCAGTTGTTTAGTTCTTTCATTATGTTATTGAACTTTCCGCGTCATGGTAAGATGAAAGGTATGGGTCAGATTATCACATGGTCTATCGTTGATGAGACTATGCACGCCGAGTCTATGATTAAGTTGTTTAGGACTTACATAGAGGAGAACAGGTCACTATGGAAAGATTCTCTCAAGAAAGAAATATATACTATTGCCGAGAACATGGTGGAACTAGAAGAAAAGTTTATTGACCTTGCCTTTGCAATGGGCCCAATGGAAAACCTAAAACCAGAAGATGTCAAAACATATATTCGTTATATTGCAGATAGACGATTAATTAGTTTAGGAATGAGGGGAATATTTAAAGTGAAACGCAATCCATTATTGTGGGTAGAAGAAATGATTAATGCGCCGACACATACAAACTTCTTTGAAAATAGAGCAACCGATTATGCTAGGGGGGCTTTACAAGGGAAATGGGATGATGTCTGGGGCACAGCAGCAGTATAATGTCGGAACCCTCAAAGATAATAGAGTGTGAAAACTGTGATGCCGTTTACAGGATTAAGCATGACATGTCTGAATCACATTATCGTGTTCAGTATTGTACATTCTGTGGTAGCAGACTAGAACTTGAAGAAGAATTAGAACAAGAGGATTGGGATAAAGAAGAGATAATTGAGGATTGGTAATGGATAAATTTGATAAGGCGCATATGCAAACAGCAAAAGTATATGCGAGATTGTCACCAGCAAAGAGATTAAAAGTTGGTGCAATTCTGGTAAAAGAAGGTAGAATAATTTCTATAGGATATAATGGTACGCCGTCTGGATGGAGTAACGATTGTGAGTACCCAAGTAAACGAGGTGCATTGACAGGTAATGTCATAGAGTTAAAAACTAAACCAGAAGTACTACACGCGGAGACAAATGCAATCGCCAAGGTTGCTAGGTCTACTGAGAGTGCCGATGGTGCCACATTATATACTACACACGCACCATGTTTGGAGTGTTCCAAGTTGATATACCAATCTGGTATCATATCAGTTTTTTATGAGAGCGAGTATAGAACACAAGATGGAATAAAGTTTCTACAGAAATCTGGAGTCACTATTAGGAAGATGTAGATGTGGAAGTATGATGATGTTAACTCTGTGACTATAGAACTATCTAGTCTATGCAACGCCGCTTGTCCGTGGTGTCCTAGATATGAGGATTTCTCTGAGGTAGTTAACAACCAACTAGAACCACAGTACATAACCATCGACCAGTTTAAAGAATGGTTTCCGCCAGACTTCATGTCGAGAATAAAATTATGGGCATTTACAGGTGATTACGGTGACGCTGGTACTAACCCAAACTTACCAGATATTATAAAACATATCTACAAATATAATCCAGATGCTCAGTTGTCTATGAATACAAACGGTGGCATGAGGTCACCTAGTTTCTGGTCAGAGATAGGTCAGTTGTTTTCTAGGAAAGAACACAACAACATGATATTCTCAATAGATGGACTTGAAGACACTAACCACATATACAGGAGAAATGTTAAGTGGAGAAAGGTCATGGAAAATGTTATGGCTTATCTAGATGCTGGTGGTAAGGCAACATGGGAGTGTTTGGTATTCAAACACAACCAACACCAGATAGACGCGATAAGAGATTTGGCAAAGTACATGGGATTGTCAGATGTGCATTTTAAGATGCCAAAAGGATTTGAAAAGGATAATATGAAAGTGAAGGACAAGAAAGGTAACCACACATATACAATATATCCTACCAGCAAAGACCAGATATCGACAGGATATCCAGATTTACATGGTAAGAAGGCAGAAGACCTAGACTACGAAGAAATTAGAGATGATATGGAATCATATTATTCTAATCAAAAGGGGGAGATAAAATGTTTTTCCCAAAGAGATGACTTGACAGAGTTGAAGATTACATCGTGGGGTACGGTATACCCATGTTGCCATTTTGGGCATATCGCTAAACATCCGCGAGAGAATCAACAGTATTACAAAGCTCAACTTATAGATATATTCAAGGACAAAGATATATCTCTCAAGTCAAGAACATTAAAAGATATATTGGATGATGACCCATTCAATTGGATTTACAATAGTTGGAAAAAGAAATCATGTCTGGCATGTTGGTCAAATTGTGGTGTGTCAGAAAGTAAACAACCAATAATGCAACAGATATTTAATAAAGAAGGGAAGTTATATGGCACAACATAATGATATACGCGGATGGATGATGGATGGTGATTATAATGCCATAGAGAAGGTTTGTTCAGAGTTTCTTGATAAGGATTATGTCGATGTATTTGAAATAGGAACTCTATATGGCAAAAGTGCCATTGCTTTTGATGACGCATTGAGAACTGTACCCCATCACATAATAACAATGGATGTCTGTGAGGGTTGGATAGGGCCTTCAGATGAAATAATCGAGATGTTAGGTCTAGATGATAACTTCAAGGCAATGCGTGACGCGAATAGAAGTACAGCAGAAGAACAGTACGATGAAATACATAGAAATATTCTGGGTAGGGACATAACCTTTATTGATGATAAGTGGGAACTTGGTTATGATTATCCAGTAATCAGTCCCGATATAATATTTTATGATGGTTCACATAGTTATGAGGAAACCAGAGATATTCTTCAATACTGGAGTGAGATTGCTGTTGAGGGTAAAGTATTGGTTATTGATGACTACAACCATACACAATGGGAAGGACTCAAAAAAGCAGTAGATGAGTTCATAGAAAAAACAGGGTGGGAGATAACTTCATACCCAGACTCAAAAATGATATCAATAAATGTTAAGGATAAACAATGATAGTTGATTTTCACGGTTACGAATTGGAGTGCGATGAAACGGTATTCAGACCCACTACTATAAGCGAACTAACAGCACCAAGGATACCAGTAGAAGGTAAAAGGGTTTTAGACCTTGGATGTGGTGTTGGCCCATTATCGATATACTTTGCAAAACATGGTGCTGAGTATGTCGCTGCTACAGATGTATATGACAAACACATAGAGTATACCAAGAAGAACGCGCTGAGACATGGTGTCGATATTGATGTATACCAGAGTGATATATTTGAAAACATTAAAGGTAAATTTGATATCATATGTTGTGATGTATCTGGTGTAGACAGAAGAGTCGCCGAGATGACAGGGTGGTTTCCAGAGGGAGTACCCACAGCAGATACTACAGGTTCAGATTTAATCTGTGAGGCAATTAAATACTCACCAGAATACTTGAATGAGGGTGGGGAGTTGTATATATGCACAACATCATGGTCAGACTTACAAAAGATACAATTGATGATGATATTTACGCCACTCATGACTCAAGGGGAGATTATATTCTCACAGGAGATTCCCTTTTCAAGACGATTGATGGCAAACTTGGATAACTTAGACCCCAAACGAGGGGCAGTACCCACTACAGAACAATATTTTTATACGAAACAAGGCGATAGTTACACCAAGGATGGTGATGATTATAGATGGAAGTTTAATCTATGGCGGATGGCAAGACTCTGAAGAAACTAGTTACAATATGGTTAATATTTTTGGGGATAGTCATGTTGCCTATCTTACCATTTATACCGTATTCTAATTGCTGGTATTACTCATTCAAGAGATACATGTTAGAGGGATGTAAAGGTAAAATTATTCCAGTTGCCAGTAGGCGGTGGAGAGGATACCATTGTGTTTATCAAGACGCAGAAGGACAGTTGTGGGAATACACAATGAAGAAAATGCCAAGACAAATGCCTTGGTGGAGAATGTTTATTTACAGGGGAATAGAAAGGAGATATCGTGGGAAGATTTAGTGCGTGGTTATATGAGAAGATGGAACCTTACAGAGAATGGCAAGATACTCTGCCTTTCTGGAAACGATTGCTGGTTGAGGTTATTGGAATCATAGTAGTAACATCACCATTTATTTTTATTATATGGTGGTTAACTGGGGAGGTATGGATATTCCTACCTAGTGCTTGATATGATGAGTTATGATGAGTTTTTAACAAATGAGGCATTTCCCATAGTCAAAGACAAAACTGTCTTGGAAATTGGTGCTTTGAATGATAAGATTACAAATTGTATTAAAAATGCTGGTGCGAGTTCTGTGGAAACAATAGACCCAGTTGACAATGGGGGATATAAACCAACTTTCAGAGGTACTGCCAACGATTACTACAACCAAAAGAAAACCGCCTATAGGAAATTTGATGTAGTAACATGTATGGGATTATTATATCACTTGCATAGTCCTTGGCATTTATTGGAACAAATTATCAACCATACGCAACCAGATATATTGATAATTGAGACAGGCCCTTGTAAGATGTATGGAAGGATAGACAAATCCGATGGTGTTCATGAAGAACTATATTCCACAATTGGTAATGCATGGCCAGATGAAGATATTAAACATCCTATAAGGATAAATATCACCAGCAGGATGGAAGACCTTATAAAAGGTATAGAGACAACGCCCATGAAGTTAAAAAGATATTGGCAATATCCAGAGATGGATTTAATGGTTAAAGATTTTGTAGAATCAAACAAAGACAACATGTGGTTAGGAGTATTTAATCGTGAAGAATAAAAAGAAAGTAATAAACTACAACAACAAGAAACCAACAATCAAGACTGTACCCAGAGAAGAAGCATGGGACAGATTATGGGGTTCTGAAAAGACCATAAATAGTAATTCCACAAGTGAGGAATTACCAGATGGTTATGAATGGAACGAAAAGAAAACGAAAATCATCCCGAAAGAAAGTACCGAAGATACATAGAGTTTATTGTACTTACTTTCCAGATGGGAGATATTATATAGGTTACTCATGCAAGCCTGAGAAGTTGTATGAAAAATATTATGGTAGTTCTAAGATAGTCAAAGAGTACGAGGGTGAACTGAGTAAAGAGACTATTGCAGAATTTGACCAAAGGGCGCCTGCCAAGATACAGGAATTTCTGTTACAATGGCAACAACGCAAAGACCCGAATTGTTTGAACGATATGATACATATAAGATTACGAATGAGTTACTTGGAGTCTTTTGAGCCCGTAGAATGGAGGCCCAAATGGGACTGTTAATAGGACTATTATTCTCAGCACTCGCAGTATCGGCAGTTGCCGCTTACTTTTCGATTGTTGGGTTGATGGCAATTTTTAGTGGACTTCCGCAGTCTATATTTGCCATGGGTATTGTATTGGAGATTGCAAAACTGGTGACTGCCTCATGGGTGTACCAGTATTGGAAGAAGACTTCTTTTCTAATGAAAAGTTATATGGTGTCTGCTGTAATTATATTGTCAGTCATTACATCCATAGGTATATTTGGATTCCTATCCAAGGCACACCTAGACCAATCCGCAACCACAGGTGACGCGGTGGCACAAGTAGAAAGAATAGAAGACCTTATAGAACGAGAGACCCTAAGAATCACCACAGCAGAGGAACAGATAACCAGAGTAGAATCTGGTGGTTCTTTAGATGTCACGGAGAGTATCAAACAACAGGAAGAGATACGAGACACAGCGTGGGACAGAATACAGGATGATGTACAATATGCAGAGAGTCAGATTGGAAAGATACGAGAGGGACTAGAGTCAGATTTAAGTAAGAAACAATCTGAGTTAGATGCCCTTGATGCCATAGTGAAGTCATACACAGACCAAGGGACAACCACACAGGACGCAGGCGCATTTCAACGAGACATAGTAGTTGATAATGTAGCGAAGGGTAGAGAAGTACGCGAGGAACAGAAACCAGAGAGAGACAGGATTGCTCTGGAGATGGGTGAACTGAGGGGATACGCGGAGACCCAGATTGCTGGGTATCGTAACCAGATAAAAGATTATAGAAGTTCTGTACAGGACACCATCGATGGTGCGAACAGAGAGATAAACAAATTGCGAGAACAGGGTGCTGATGACCAAGCATCCAGAGATGAACAAATTGACACTATACAAGGAAGAATTGATAGTGCATACGAGAAGATTGATGATTACAATGTTGAGTTGTTTGATAAACAATCTATCGTAAGGGACATAGAAAAAGAAGTTGGCCCGATTAAATATGTTGCCCAGTTGCTCTATGGTAACAGCGGTGCTGGTGCGGTGGATAACGCCGTCACACTTCTTATTTTATTACTAGTGTTTGTATTTGACCCATTGGCGATTGTGTTAGTACTTGCTGCCAACCTTAGTTTTAAGGAAAGGCAAGGAGAACTCATAACACCAATGTCAGTTGATGAAACAATAGTTGAAGAGCAGATAATACCAGATGAAGAACCAGCGGGAATGCCTACCGATGATATACCAGAGATGGATGATTGGGTTAAGGACAAGTATGGTACTAGTTCTGGAATGGAAAACCTTTCCGATACCGATAAAAAGAAATTGGAATGGTTAATTGATAAGAAAAAATCACAGGAGTAAAGTGAAAAATATAGTAATGATTGCATTGGCGATGCTTAGTCTCGGCGCCTACGCAGAAGAAATTGAAGAGACTATCGTAGTCGGTGCCAAAGTATATAATGGATATGGTGACCCAACCTATGACAATAACCTTTTAGAAAGTATTGATTACACTAAAAGATATATTGCTGGTGGTATGGGTGGATTTCATGGTATACAATTAAATGGTACTGATACAAAGCATACCGCAGTATATAAAAATGGTGTGCCTGTCAATGACCCCAGTTCTGGGTGGTACGACTTTGGTAACGATTTACCAGCATTTCAAAACATAAAACTAATATCTGGGCCCAATAGTGTTCAATTTGGTAGTGGTTCTATGGCGGGTGCTGTTCTCATAGAAGATAACTTTGAAAGAAGTGTGTCCGCTAGATTTGGTGAACACGAGTCTTCATTAGTTGCCAGTTACGAGTGGTATCCAGAGGCACAGGAAGTAGGTGTACAGGTTGCTCACTATAATGGCACTACTGGTTCTGCTATGACATATAATAATGAGTTGGATTGGTATGAAAACACCACAGTAAAGTTTGCCTACGCGAATGAGTATGGCAAAATAAATCTGGAGAGTATAAACTATGATTCTGATTATGACCAATGCTGGTGGATGTTGCCACCTAGTGAGTGGGAAGATTGGATGTGCGATGTTAAAGGTAAGAAAGATACTATATCAATAAGAAATCAGTATATAGTGTTAGGACATACCACAAACAAAGCGGAACACAATACTGGATACCAGATGGAATCAGAAAGAACTTATGGTGATTTCATTGTATATAATGACTACGGACATGTGCTAGGAGTAACAGCACAGAATGAGCAATACGAGGAAAGAGAAAGAGATTCATATTCAGCCTACTGGACTTGGCAAAATGATTTCATTGGGATTGGATATAAATTTCTTGAAGGTACTGCCCCATCAGCCGAACAACATATAGTTAGAATTGGTGTGGATTGGAAAGATGCAAGATTCTCAATCGCCAATAGTTACAGACTGCCTAATTTGTATGAACAGTTTGGTGATGGATGGGTGGCACCAAACCCATCACTACAACCAGAAGAGGGTGTAGGCACAGAATTTGGATACAAGGATGTGTCCATTTACTACTATGAATTCGATGAAGGTATCGATTTTGACTATAACAGGTATCAATATGTGAATTCTGGTGAATATTCCACGCATGGAATCCGCTATCAAGACCAAATTTTGCTTGACAATGGGTCTCTTTTCGTGTATACTGAGTACACAGAAACAGATAAAATTAGAGTACCTAGATATAAGACTAAGATAAGTTACTGGACA
>Ga0163179_10002332_pt1 | contig 13301 bp, 16 predicted proteins | sample AtlANTMetagenome_FD_109643 | JGI IMG/M metagenome (GOLD analysis project Ga0163179, IMG submission 109643) | Marine eukaryotic phytoplankton communities from the Atlantic Ocean - Atlantic ANT 2 Metagenome | ecosystem: Environmental > Aquatic > Marine > Oceanic | place: North Atlantic Ocean...
AGCTATCATATCGTGAGCCAATAATCGTGTCGCCAAGCTCAAGTGTATAATGGACCACAGTCTTCCCAGCGGCGACGGCTTGGGCACCGAGATGAACGAGAACCATAGATTTTCCCGCGCCGGTTGGAGCGATCACAACACCAAGTTCACCCTTTCCAAGACCACCTTTGCATATCTCGTCAATATCGTCCCAGCCTGTGCTGACTGGGTTTCTTGATTTTATTTCGAACCTCTTTTCAAAGTCGGCAAGATAATCATAACCATAATCTACGCTAATTCCAAGCTTCAGGGCCTCATTAATCTCTTTTGCAATCTCATCATATGAGGACGACTTGAGCAGCTTGACAGACCTCATCATAGCGGTCTTTAAAACCTGCTTCTTGCAGAAGTCAATGGCAGTGTCCTTAATGAATTCTTCGCCATCAACATCTGTGTTATAAATACGAGCAAAATAGTCCCGTATCTGCTTCTTCGTGGCGTCGTTTTCTTCTTCAAGGCCAGAACGAAGAATGGTGGTCATGATCTTGTATGTCGGGTGAACGCCATACTTTTCTCGATAGTCTGAAATCTTCTTTATAAAGACCTGCAGATAAGAAAGCTCAAGGAACTTAATGTCGAGGATTTCAAATATTTGATCTGCAAATGGCCTGTCGGTCAAAATCATTTGACACAGGCTCTCTTGAAAACTTCGCCCATAATGGCCAAAGTCAACTCGTTCCGACATTAGTTCTCCGCTCAGATATTGTGTTTACTAATATAGCTTATTTTGACAACTTTGTCAAGGCTTGATTGATAGTTTTTTTCAAGCCGGGAACCGTGTCATAATCGTCCAATTCATCAAGCCCAACCCAAGCATAGTCTGTATTTTCGTTCGTGTCAAGAACTATTTCGCCTTTAAACTTTCTGGTGACATAAAAGGTCGCTCTCTCTTGCTTTTTGAGCTTCTGCAAGCCCCAAACAATAAGTGCGGTTTCTTCATAAACTTCGCGGATTGCCCCGTCTTCTGGATATTCGTCTTCGTGCAGATGGCCACCGGGCAGGGCCCATTTGGCAGGCATCCACTGTTCTGTATCTTCTGGGTTTCTGAACAGAAGCAGGGCCTGATCTTTATCGTTGAACAAGACAACGACTGCCACTAATTCTGTATCTTTGCTGTTTTCATTCATATATCTCTTCCAAGCGTCCATAAACATCAATCGCCACCATAAACGGCGTATAGGTCATCCAATTCTTGTTGTTGTTCTGCAGTTCGAATAACGGTTGCCACGATGTGAATCCTGTCTTCATCGCCACCATTTGTGGCTGTGTGATATTTTTTTGTGTTCACCAGATAAGTGGAGCCGTCTGCGACCATGTGTGTCGCAAAGTCGTCAACAATCATCAGAGCGCCGGGGTTGGTTAAAATTGGAACATGAACTCTTTTCTCTGGGTCTCGGTGGAAACTAAGAGAAGTTCGGCTGCCCAACTTTAATATTCTAACACGACCAAGCTTAAAGTGTTTAGTCAATTCGTCATAAACTTCACGAAAATATGTGCCTTCAAGAAGTTCTTCAAAAACTGTGTACTCCTCTTCGTCAACCTCGTCTTCGACTTGAATCTCTTTGTAATTCGCTTTCTTTGTCCAAAAAATACCACGAGGATCAGGCTGGCCATCGGCACGCTTTGTTACGCTGATGCACTTAACTTTGCCCTTGGAAAAACCAATCCTTTCCTCTGCGATCTCCAGCGCTTCTTTGAGCTTGTCTGGATCAAAGGAGGGAATTGCTTTGCGAATGTCTTCGTTTTGTTTAAACATGATTATGCTCTGTGCATTATTTGCGAATAAACCTTTTTAAGAAATTTATTCATAACTTCGCTGTCGTCTTTAAAGACTTTTCTATAATCATCCAGAACACCAGTGGCCTCTGAATCTCTTCTCTTAATTAGTTCCAAAGCTCCGTTAACGCCATGGGCAGAAACCAATTCTTCCGCTGCTTCGTGAGCATATGCGTCAATCTCGGGATGTCGAGACAGATAGACTGTCCTTTCGAGAGATTTTGGAAGTTGTCTTGGATCGGCCAACATCTCTTCCCACGCCTGCTCGTCAGAGACCCCCTTTGAGGCGGCTTGCTTCTTCAACTGATGATAATGCACCATTTCGTGATTTATGGTTCTTGACACTTTCGCAATCAACTCAGAAGGGTCCAGATCGGAAAGATCATAATCCTCCGCCAGAGGGCGAAGCTCAATCCAAACAACGTGAAGGTTATCGAGCGGCCCCTGATACATCGCGTGCTTCATCCAATTGTTTGGGTATCCACCGTGTGGGTCTTTTTTAGACAGGGGATACTGATCCGAAACGGTCACAATGAAGTGCAACTCGGTCTCAAGCTCTTGCGCTCTCTGGTTCAAAGAGGTCATTAGTGCCTCTGCAGCAGGGGTTGTGAGCGGGTCTTCCTGATCAGATGGGATCTCCGAAAGATCAACGTCTTCTTGCGAATGGGGCATGGTCCAGAATTGTGAGCTTTCAACTGCTCGTTGAAAGCCTTGAGAAATGCCTGAATCGAGAGTTGTAATCTCGTTCACAAATCTTCGCCAATTTTCAAATAGGAGTTTCATTCTTCGGCATTCCAACAATCACAGGAACAGCATCTCCCAATTGTGAGATCTGCTATTTTTCGAAAGCACTGCCGCAACTTTTCAAGCAAAATTTTCATAATTCTCCCCCCCCTTTCGATTTGCCAAACAGTGTCGCATCCAGCAAAACAAGATGCGGCTCTCCGGTGTGAGAAATTCCAAGGTTTTTGTGCAGGAAGTCATAATGTGGAATATCAAGCTCAGCCATAGCTAAAAAGATTCTTCTATTTTGTGGGGTTGACAAAATCTTGCCAACAACCTCTGATGGCCTCCGAGAAGCTTCGTATTTTTCTCCTGCTTGCGTTCTAAAATTGAACGATCTTTTTCTTTTTGGCATGACGAGCTTGGCTGTGTTTTCATTAAGCTCATCATAGTCGCCATAAACTGGCTTCCACCCCTTTGTGAACTGATCATCGCTCAATTGCCCTTTTTCGACTGTCTGAATGGCTTCATCAATAATCTTGAACCATGTCACGCCCTTGTCAGACAAATATGGATCACCATATTGCTTTTCCATGACCTTCTTAAATAGCTCTTTTTCGTCAGAAATGTTCAAAGCTTCAAACATTTGCTTCTTGTCTATTGTCTGAACACGTTCGACCAAAATCCAAGAAAAGTCTTCTGCGTGCTCATATGATCTTGGGAAAACACCGGGATAACGCTGCTGCAAATCGACATTTGCCTCCCATTCGTTTGAGTTGATCTTGTGGTGCCTATTTAGCTTTGTATTCGGGTTCACATAATCGGCGGGCCAATATTCCTCATCTCCAACAACGTCAACGTTAATAACTTTAAGGACAGCATGTGGATTATCTGAAAGCTCATAAACCAATCTTGACGCACCTTTGCCGATTCTGTTCAGTGTTTCTTCAGCGACCTTGACTGGGTGTTCTCCCTGCTCTGTGCGCTTTTTAAACTCTTCGAAATCGGAGCCAAAGTGTTCTGCAGATTCGGTGATGAACTTTCGCCAATTTTCAAATAAGAGCTTCACTGATGCTTGATCCTTTGGGGAAGTTTTATGCCCTCCACTTCCGTGTTCCAATCAAGAGTTTGTCGGCTATATGGCTCTGTTCTTTTTTGCGGATCGAGACCTATTTTCTTAAGCCACCCGATATATTCATCAAAGGGCATAGCATCGTAATTACGGGCTCCCGAATTTCTTATGTTTAAAAACCTTTTTAGATCCGCCGATGGGTCGATGCTTGCTGCGAAATCAGGATCTTCTTCGGCAAACCATTCTGCCGTATCAACCGGGTCACCTATTGAGAACCCAAACTCATCGATGAACGCAGCGTCAAATTCGTCAAGCGTTTCCATGTCTTGGCTCCACTTGGGATAGCCATCTGCTCGCTCGTCATAATAGTCTTTTAATAATAGCACAGCATTCTCTTTCGTAATTTGTGTGCGCTCTCCAACAATAGCGCTAAGTTCTTCGTCGGTTGGCGGATTTGTTTTCATTTTATAAACATCTCCATCGTATTTTTCGATCAATTTTAACAATGCCGCTTTAGAATCGTCAAAGCCCAGTGGTGCAGCCTGTGCCGCTTTAGCCCACTGTTCTTTTGGCAGTTTCTCCACACTGTAAACTTCTGGAATCTTGGCCCAAGAGGTCATAGTTAGAACGTTTTCCGGTTTATAAACTATGGCAACCTTTCCATCACTCTGTGGACCTGTGTCCATCAATATCCCGCTAACGGCGTCCTTGACTGCTTGTGGGGCGTAGCGCCAAGAGGACACGCCCATTCGCTCTGCATAACTGCTAATCCATTCTTGAACTTTCTGATCTTCTAAAAGTTTTGGGTCGAGCAGGCCAACCTGAGACTGTAAATCTGAATTGTTGCCATATGTGATCTTTGCGGTCTCTTCGTCAAAGATTAGAAACTTATTGTTTGCCTTAATCGCCAGCTTCATAACATATGTGCCATACCACCGATCTGCGTATTCGCTCACTGCCAAATCATAAACGAGATATATTGCCGGGCCAAAATCGCCGTAATCGCCAATGCGCCAGCCATTTTCCAACATGCTCTTGATGTTGGACAGGCGAGACGTGCGGGAATAAGCAACAATCAAGTTTCCATAGGCCCTCTCGCCTAAAAATGATCTCCAATTTTCAAGGACGAGCTTCATTTCTTAGCCCACGTTAAGCATGATTTTTCAGCAGAGCATGTAAACTTGTGCATTGTGCAATATCCCATGGATTTGTCCTCGGTGGCACCGCCACACCTGACCATTTCTTCGGATGTGTCGAACGCGGCACAGTTGCCGCACTTTTTACCTTCTGACAGCATTTGCTCAGGATTTCCATATTTAATCTCTGGATTTTCCTTGGCTTTCTGTTTGTTTTGTTCATTCAGTTTTGAGTCTTTGGTCGCAGGTGGACAAGACGGCTCTTGTGCGGCCTCACTGATATAAGCTCTCCATTCTTGGAATAGCCGCCTCATTCTTCTGCGCCCTCTTTCATGGACTTGCTTCCGCGACACTTCCACTTCTTGCGTGAAAGAGCGTTGGCGCATGGTGGGTTCTTGCACTTTTTGATCTTGGCGGAACGAGCGCAATAAGCGTCACCCTTCTTGGTGCCGGGGCTGATTCGATCACCGCCGTCTTTTGCTTTCCCCTTCTGGCCATAAGAGCGACACTTGCCATCTACACGCTTAGCAAAGCGCTTTCCTTTGGATGGCTTACACGCCTTCTTCTTCTTTTTCTTCTCGTCAAGCTCGATGGCCTGCTCTTCCTCTTCGAGCCCCATTTCGCTTCTTGCTTTGGCAGACTTCTTCTTGTAGCCTGTCTGAACCGTGTTTCCATACTTGTCCTTGACTTCATCTTCTGTGAGAGCTTCATCAACCTCTTCATTTTGCGCAATGCGTTTTTTGGCTTCTTCATCAGGCGGGTTCGGGGCACAATCGCCAGTTTTTGGTTTTCCTTCGCATCTTTTTCGTTTTAATTCTAAATTATGCGGATAATTGTGGGCTTCATTAGTGAACTTGCGCCAGTTTTCCATTATAAGTTTCATGATCTTAAATACTCCTTCCATGCACTAACAAATGCTTTATTTTGCGTCGGAACGCGCTTCCTCCTGATCTGCTCATTGAGTTGACCCTTCATCGAATCATAAACCTGCTGTGCGGCTTTGTTGATTTCTTCGGTGTCGTCCCATAAGTTGTAAAGTTCATGTGCGGTCTTAACAGCGTCCTCTGGGGCGTTTTGATCGATCCACATGCTGATCGTGAATGTGGCATTGCCTTCGTCAAAAGCAATATCCTTCAAAGACCAGTTCGGGGGCCACATGTCGCTGCCGACTGTCGCCATCGCCTGAGAGCCCATGGCCCTCTTGAGAGCAACGCTGTAATCGTGGCTGCTTAAAATTTTCTTGGCCATGTCATAAGCGACCTCTCCCGTTTCAAAGGCAATGTCAACTTGATTTTTGGCCTGCGCAAAGGTGTCGTAATATCCCTCGGCAGACTTCATGTATTCTGATTCAAGCTCAAAGTCGCCTTCTTCTCGGATATGAATTCTTGCAAAAAGATTGTTTCCAACCCAAGCTTGGCGTTGGTTCTGCGCCTCTTTCCAGCGAACTTGATAAGCGTCTCCTTCTGCAAGACTGATCTCAATGTCCTCGTTGGACAACTGAATCTCTTGATAAGAGCCAAACGCCTCGTCGTCTTCAATGGCTGACTCGTTCCACGCAATAATGTCTGTGTCGCCATATTCGATGTTTCTTGCCCAATCTTGGAAAAAACCGCCAGACATAAGTCCTTCGCGCTTCATGCCGGTTATAAAGTGTTTGCTGAACATTGAATAGTCATTCTCATAATTGTCGATCTTGTCGATCTCTTGGCAGAATTCCTCAAACATGTCAGGATCACCGGCCCAGCCTTGGCCGCCGAAGTCTGGCAAATATTCTGGCTCAATGGGGATAATGATTCGAATTCCTTCCGGTCGAGATTGGGCCTGCACGCCTGATGCGTTAAAATAGCCATATCCCATGTCGTTTAGTTCACTGACAATATGGTCCCAGCCAAAGTCCCAGCTTGGATATTTAACAAAATCGTCTCTTTCAAAGTCCAACTGAAGGTGTGCTCCAATCTGAATATAAGCCCCTCCTCCTCCGTCGTCTTCAACGCGATATTCGACTTCACAAGCCGCATAATTGCCGTTAAATCGTTCCTCAATCTCTGCGCATTGAGCATCCCACTGGTCCATGAGTCCGCCAATTAAATTGGCATCAAGTTCGTCTTCCGTCGTTTTATCCTGAACGATGCGGCCATCGACGTTAGCGGGAAGGCCGCCCTCGCTGAAAAGATCAGCAATAAGGCTGGAAATTGAGTTGTCTTCATATGATCCGCCAAACTTAATAAATTTGTCAAGCTGGAGAACTCTTTCGGAACTGTCTGGATTATCAGTGTCTCTTTTGACAATGTTCATCTGTGCTTCTTGCGCCTCTGAAGCCCACGCCATCACGCGCTTTCTAAAACCGGGGATCTTTTTTCCATAAACTCTTGTCTCGGGAACAGCTATTTGAACGCCGTCGAACGGATTGCGACCAGCGGCTTTAAAATCGTCAGTTTTGGGTATCCCTGTTTGGGTGGCCTCGTAATATCTAACTTGCCTCAATCGCAATCTGGAGATTGGCTCCACTCCTGCGACATTTTCAAAATAGCTCCCTCTGGTTTCATCAGTGAACACTTCGTCCTCTTGAAAGAAGCGATCTGCCTCAACCTCTTCGATATCATCTGCAGAATAAGCTTCAAGCAACTCTTCTGTGTTAACCACATATGCCACCGCGCCGTGACCGTGGGCCTCTGCCACTGCACATTTATAATATTCACTTGCGCCTCCGCGTGAAGGAGGAGAGTGGCAGGATTGGATATTGTCAAAGTCGCTCATTCGAAGAACATCAACTGGATGTCTTGTGAGGACAATCGAATATGTGTTCCCCATGACCTCATCAAAGTTGTTCTTAACATAATCTGCGTTTTTCGCCCAGAACTCTTGCCACTTCAAAGGCGGAGACGGATCACGAGTCAGCGACTGAGCATGGTTAAAATCTGTATACATCTCAAGGTGATCGCCGAGAATCTGATATTTCTTTTGCTCCTCTCCTCCGAGTGCGGCTTGCACCATAACCCCTGTAACCGAACCGGGATGGAGTTCTCGGTGACTAACCCAATCCTTTGGCGCTTGACGAGATTTTTCTTGATCATGCACTGACTTGATCTTTCTGAAAAGTTCGTTTCTCTTTGATGCCAATTGATGAACCTTTCCCCAGAACTTTCCAATCTTCATCTGGATCTTTCTTGGTCTTGGTTTTTTAATATCATTGGTGCTCATGAGATCGTTCACCATGTTGTCAATGGAGCTATCTTTCAGCTCTTTTGTGCCCATCAACATCCCCTTTTGCCAATCAACGGAATATCCCCATCTTTCAAGCATGTCAATAAACTTGCCAAGCTCGCTGTCGGTGTCGAGAGTCTGAAAGTCGAGAATGACTCGATTTTTGCCATCAAAGGTTTCATTGAAGGCCAAATCTTCCGGCCCCATTTCCTCAAGAGCACGTTCAATGTGTTCCATTTCGTCTTGCGTAATTTCGCGCAAAACCTTCTCTGTTGGGCCGGGTTGTGGCGGCACAGGAGCTTTAGATTCGTTTAAAAACTCTCTCCATTTATTAAAGTTCAATTTGTTCGGCATCTGATAAACCTTCCTCTGGCAACAGCATGATCGCTGTATCGTCTTCTAAATCTTCTAAGTCGTCCTCGATCATTTCAAGCGTCTTTTGATCTGGCTCGATAGCCGGGGTCGTGTCAACATTCTTGTGGTGACACGAGGAGATTCCAATTGCTGAAATCGTGATTATTGTTATTATCTTGAGCATTACTGCTGAACTCCCATAGCGCGATCATATGCGGACGCTTGAAGGTCTGATAATCTTCCGAGAGAGTCGTTTCTTCTCAAAACCTTAAAGGCGAGGTTCTCATTTGAGTAAGCCCCTTCTCTTTCAAGCCCGCTTTGACGCATTTTTCTTATTTTAGCTTTTAGCTTGTCGGCATAACTTTTGGCTTTTTCATTTTCGTCAGAAGCAACCATGCCTTCAATTTTATCAATCTCGTCCATAATTCCAGCGGCCTTCTTCTGCACCGCTGGCTTGTCAATCGAAAACTCCATGGACTCTGGCTCTGTTAGCCACCTGTCGTCCAAAATGGAATATACGCCTGTTGAAACATGCTCTTCTCCCCCATCTTGGACATAAATCTCAACTTCAAAATCGTGGATAAAAATATCGTGCCTCTGATTCCAAACGGATTTCTTGGCCATAAACATTTCTCTGACCAAATCAACGTTCTTGTCAACCTTCGTATAATCAATAATAATGTGAAGATCGATGTCTGAATATTTGGACCAATTATAATTTGCCAGCGAGCCAGTGAACGTGATGTCTTCAAAATCCACGCCAAGATCAAGCTCTGTCCAAAAATCTTCGGCGATCTTAATAAGCCTTTCGCGAATGAAAGGGTTGAGCTTGTTCTCCAGCCAGAACTCAGAGTTCAGCTTGCTTTGCACCTGAAAGCTGTCCAAAGAAATCGAAGACGGGTCAACGTCTTCTTGCACAAATGTTTTCCATTTTGAATAGTCCATTTCGTCCCTTAAATATTAGGCGTTCCAAGAAGGATCTTCAAAAAAGATCTTCCGCCAATTTTACGAATATACCAGCCATTATGATTTGGATATTTGCCAGTTGGATCGTTCGTTTCTGGGTCGCGATGCTCCCCAACCCATTCGACTTTTTTGCCAAGCACTTTTTCCACATCCTGCTGATTGTCAACAAATGGGACATTGCGATATTTTATCATAATGTGAGCAAGAGCATCAGACATCTCTGAATAGTTTCCCTGCGAAGATAAAAGCTCATAGGTCTTGTCCAGATAGGCGGCTTTTCCTTCCATGCTGCCATCGGCTCCGCCAGCGGTCAACTTGGTCCCGTGTGGCTTCTTTTTTCCGCCCCATGTGGCATCTGGCTCTTGATCGCCGTCCACGTCTGTTGCGGTCCAATAGTCTGAGTCGGCAGGCAAATCTCCGGGTGTTTTGAAATCGACATGATGGCCCAAGTCCGTATATTCGTAAGACTTGGCCAAGATCGCATGAAGCTCATGTGCGATATCTTTGCCGCCTGCTGCGGGGTCAATCCTGATATCGGATGCAGGGATCTCGGTCCAAGAACCGGGGACCACATCATAATCCGCATATCTCTTTTCTGTCAAAAATTTGCGCCAGCGCTTGTCGTGAATGTCCATATCACTAATTAGTCATTTATCGCCGTAATCCGCAATAATTCTTTTCATACACACAAACATATCATTAAAATTTACAGCACCAAAACCATCTTCAATCATCATGGCCTTAAACTGGGTCTTGTTCATCATTGGGGCGAACTCATCGACATTATATCGAATCTTCTGTTTTGTCTGTGGCGATATGCTCGGAGCATAAAGCTGCATCAGGCGATAATTGTCCTCTATTGTTTTTCTTTGTTCCACAATAAGCGAATACGCCTTCGCCTTGCTGTCCACAGCCTTGCAATGCTCGACCAAATCATCAATCGAATAAGAATGTGGCTCTGCAAGAAAAGGGAATCTCTTTGCAATCGTTGGCAGACCGATCCCTCTGATGCCGGGAAGGTTGTCGGACTTGTCTCCAGCAATAGCCCGTGAGAGAGCGAAGTTCTTTGGATGAATCCCGTGATCTTCAACAATTCGATTCTCATTTAAAATCTGCTTCTGAATAGGCCGATATAGGACAGTCTCTGAGTCGCAAAGCTGAAAGAAGTCCTTGTCACTGCTGACGATGATCTTTTGCCATCCAGAATATTTCTGAAGCTGTGTGACATAAGCGATGATGTCGTCGGCCTCGATCTGCGGAGCCATAAGCTGGATCACTGACAGGTTGTTTAGATACTCAACCAGTCTCGTCATTTGCCAGATCTTGTTTGTGACCTCTTCGTTCTCTGAAAGGTTGCGGATATCACGGTTGAGTCGAATCGGCTTCCTGCCCTCTTTGTATCCCTTGTTCGTGTTCTTTCTGCGAGTGCTTCCACCTTCGCCATCCCAGCAAATCACGATCTCATCTGGTCCGGTGTCTCGGATCAGCTTCTGAAGGATCTTCATAAACCCCTTTACGCCTCCGATGGGTTGTCCGTTTGTGGATAATGAAGGGTCAACAATATAAGCCCTGAAATACATGTTGAGGGCATCGATTATTAAAAGTCTTTTCAATTTTTACTCGCTGAGCTGTTGTTCTAATTCGGCAATTTGGTCTACGATGTGTGCCAATGCTCGCAAATTGCCATTGCGCTGATAATGCATTGCTTTCTCTTGCAGATCTGCTATTTTGTTTTTGATTTTATTTTGCTTTCTTTTGTTTAAAAAATTATTTAAGAATTTCATACTGCTTCCTTTTGATTTAGTATATCGCGATAACGCAACAAAGCTTGCTCCTTGTGCTTTGCCTCGATCATGACATCAATGCAGTGGCCATAATCGTCAAACGGATTAACAATGCAATCAGAGTGCGCTTGAGGCTTGATCTTGGGGTCATTGTATTCGACAGAGCGAGACTCGGCATAATGAACGACAGGGATAATGTGTCGAGGCCATGTGGACAGTGCAAGCTCTAATGCTTCTTGCTCGGTCTGGCCGCCGGGGTGCAGCATATGGTGATGATAGTCAAACACAATGGGGATGCCAATGCGTTTGTAAACGCCGTCATAAAGCTCCTGCGTGGAATACAAGGATGTCTTGTCGTCGTTCTCGACAGTCAAGCGAGAGCGAACAGACTCTGGCAAACGTTCGAAGTTGCGGCAGAAATTGTCGAGCGCAAAGGGCTTGTCGCCATATGCTGCACCGACGTGAATATTGAGCTTGGCATATGGTGTGCGAGGCAAGCCAAGAAGGTCGAACAAGTCGCCATGCACAGACAGGTCGGCCTTGGTTAGCTGAAAGACACGTTCCTTGGGCGAAGCCAGCTTGTTGAACGGACCCGGATGAGAAGTCAAGCGCATGTTATGCTTGCGAGCAAAATTGCCTGCAGATAAAGCAGCAGCATGAATGGCGCCATAATTGGGCATGTCGGTCAGCTTATATTCTGATGCCCACGGGAGGATGTCAGACGACAGACGATAAAAATAAATATTATTGGCAAGATTCCACTCTAAGATCTTGCGTAAATCGCGCAAGTTGAGCAGCGCAAGCTCAGAGGCATATTCGATGCCACGGGCTTGAAATGTGCGCTTGATCATGCTGCGATTGGTGGTGATGCGTTGGGACTTTGGACGATCTGAGAACGTCTTGTTGATGCATGCATAGCCATAATTTCTCATAGTTTAATAACTCCGATTTCGTTTTCGTTAATTGAATAAAACACTTTCTTCACTCCAACATATTCTAACACAGCGCGGCACATATTGCAAGGCTTAGATAGCCTTAATTCGCCTGCTTTTCCAATTCTTGCCACATAAACAACTGCGCCTGTGGTCTTTGAGCGATCAACGCCAAGAATGACGCCAAGTTCTGCATGTCGAGTCGCATGGCCACAATCTCTGTCTCTGAACCTCTGCCCAAAGCCTTTAAATCCATTCTTATTGCAAGAGGTGTTGATCACTGCAGCGCCTCGGGTGAGGACCGCCCCATGTCGATAATCTGTTGATTCTGACTCTTCTGCGACCTTTCTTGCAAGGTCCATATATCGCTTAAGGCGGCCAGTGTTTTCAGGCATAAAAAACCCCCTGTGAGTTATTAATATAACTCATCAGGGGACTTATGTCAAGAAGTTTAACGTCCTCGGCGGGGCCTGTGTGGTCTGCGCCTTGGATTGGGACGATTGCTTCGGTGATAACGATGAACGCGAGGGGCAGTTGGGTGTCGATAATAGCCCGACACATAACGGCGAGTGGGAATACCATTAATGCGAACCGTCACATAAACTCCAGAAACCCAAACATGACTTCGTGGACCGCAGGCCCAGTGTGCTGCGATATAGCCTCTGGGAGCGGCGTGTGCTCGGACCCAAGTGCAGTTCGGGCTTGGTGCGGGTGGGCGTGCAGCGGCTCTCGGAGGAGGCGCGGTTGGCCGAACTGTGGTTGACGATGAATGGGTGTGTGCGTGACCATGGGCCACACAGCCTGATGCAAAAATGGCCATGGCCATAAACATAAATAATCTGCTCATGATGAGTCTCCTTGTGTGCTTATATTAGACGCATGAACTTAAAGTTTATTCAGCAGCCTCTTCATAAAAATCCGCTGCATTGCCTTCTCGCTTATCGAACTTCATGATAATCTCGCGATCCATGATGTCAGTCACAGCGTCCCGAAACTCTTGATCTTGAAGTCTCTCGACCCACTTGGAGCCTTGAAACTTCGGGCCGATGGCGTTACCGCTGTCGTCCAAGAGGGTGAACCAAGCCCCTGACTGCTGAAGGCGATCAGAGCCCTTAATGGCCTCAAACCAAGACTCTTCATCTTGGACGCCGATCTCGTCACCCCATAAAATACGGAAGTTGCACTGTCGGCCTTGGGTCCCAAAGCGGCTCTTCTCAAGCTTAACTTTAACCTCTGAGCCGATTCGGAAGCCCTTGTCATCGAGAACAAAGCTTGCCTTGGCCTTTCGGCCAGTTAACCACACGCGAAGGGAATA
>Ga0163179_10002333_pt1 | contig 13300 bp, 8 predicted proteins | sample AtlANTMetagenome_FD_109643 | JGI IMG/M metagenome (GOLD analysis project Ga0163179, IMG submission 109643) | Marine eukaryotic phytoplankton communities from the Atlantic Ocean - Atlantic ANT 2 Metagenome | ecosystem: Environmental > Aquatic > Marine > Oceanic | place: North Atlantic Ocean...
CGGCCGCTCGAATTATCCGATTCAACGATTGCCGGTGCAGCGGATATTCCTGTCTTTGGCTGTTTCGTTTCCATCAAACGTAAGCAGATGCTGCGAGGCTGTTGTGGTTACCTGGGGCAACGAGCTCCGCTGGCCAAGGCGATGCTCAACTCGGCCAAGACATCGGCAACCGCCGATGCGCGAATGCCCAATATTTCACCTACGGAATTACCGTTTCTGGATTTTGAGATTTGGCTGCTATATGGACAAAAAGCGATTGAGAGCCAGGGAGACGACCGCGTCAAAGAGGTGATCATCGGCAAACATGGCCTGCAAATACAACAGGGACACAAGCGAGGTCTGTTGCTTCCGGGAGTTGCCATGGAAAACGATTACAACTCGGAATCTTTCCTGCAACAGGTCTGTCTCAAAGCAGGTCTATCTCCGACCGACTGGAAAGAAGAAAACACCCAACTAGCAACCTTCGAAGGCAACGTCATCGCCGGATCATTCGATCGTTCTTTGCTATCTCAAGATGCTCTCCTCCACCCAAGACGTTTTAGCGATGAGGAGATTGAGCAAATGGCGGCGTGGTGCGGCCACAATGTCTGGGCAACCTGTCGTGGTGCAGTCCCTACCTACTACATGCCGGGCGGCTCCGATGGCTCAGTGGAAGGAGTGAATCTGAAGGTCGAGATTAACGGGCGAGACGAACCGATTCAGCTGGCACGCCTCTCCGTACGGCGCGGCGTCCCGCTTCAGGCGACACTGTTTCAGCTTTGCGCCACCGCTGGCCAACAGCTGCAAATTGAGGAATTCTCTCAACTTGAGATCACCGATCTTTCGGTCGGCTTAAGCGTGCTCTACGAACCCGCGTTGCAAGGGAATCTGGCCGCGCCTGACCTGGACGGATTCCAAACGGAAGAACGCGCACTGTTGGTCGCGCAGGGTGCGAAATCAGCGTGGCTTTACGATCCCGACAAGAATGTTGAGGAAGTCGTGGAGTTCGTAGCTAAGCAAGCTCAGATTACGTTGCCTGAAAACGCGTCTCTCACCAGTTTCCGGATCCAAAGCAATCAGATTCCTGCATCGGTAGTCAACGTTCCCACCCCTATCCTAGATCGAACAGATCGGATGCCTGCCGTAGCGGGAATGTTCTATCCGGACGACCCAGAGCAACTGCGGCAAACCGTCGAGGATCTAACTCCGACCGACCCGGTCGAGTGTCAGCATTACCGAGCGGCGCTCATTCCGCACGCAGGATTGATTTACTCCGGGCGCATTGCTGCGGATGTTTTACGGCGGATTGAGTTCCCAGAGACGATCATCATGATCGGTCCCAAACATACCCCGGAAGGTGTCGACTGGGCGGTTTCCCCGCATGCCTCCTGGCTACTGCCTGGTGGCAAAATCCCCTCGGATCCGGAATTGGTGAATGAGCTCGCCGAAAAAATCGACGGTTTGGAATTGGACGCGGCTGCCCACCAACAGGAACACGCGATCGAGGTGGAATTACCTTTGATCGCGAAGTTCGCTCCGAATTCTAAAGTCGTCGGCATCGCCATCGGACAAACGAATTTTGAACGCTGTCAGACTTTCGCGGCGGGATTGGCGGAGGTGCTCGAAAACAGGCTGTCCAAAACACTCTTGGTGATCTCCAGCGACATGAACCACTTTGCCAGTGACGCTGAAACCCGCAGAGTCGACGAATTGGCGATCAATGCTTTAGAGGGTCTTGATGCCGAGAAACTTTTCCATACGGTAAGGGGCAACAATATCAGCATGTGCGGCGTGCTGCCGGCATGCATGATCCTGGAAACCCTCAAACGTTTGAACTCGCTCACAACCGCAGAACGAATCGGCTACGGAACCAGCGCGGATGTTTCAGGCGACGCGTCACGAGTCGTCGGCTACGCCGGAATGCTCTTTCAATGAACACAAAACTACATCAAGTCACCGGCAAACAACCCAACTCAAAAATGTGTCTCGTCTGTGGACTTGGGAATGAATTTGGCCTGAAGTCTTCTTTTTTCGAGATTGAGGGAGATCAGGTCGTCGCCGTATTCAGCCCTCAACAAGTCCATCAGGGTTATCCAGGTCGACTTCATGGTGGCATCGCAGCATCCATTCTCGACGAAACGATCGGGCGAGCGATACGCATCCAATATGGTGACGATCTGTGGGGTGTCACGATCGAGTTAAATACCAAATATCGAGCTCCAATTCCGCTCGAAGAACCGCTCCGCGTGGTAGCCCGCATCACCCACGATGGCCGCCGACACTTCGAAGGCACCGGAGAACTTCTGCTTCAGGATGGCCGCGTCGCCGCCGAAGCCAAGGGGCGATATCTTAAGATGCCCGTCGAACGCATTGCCGATTTCGATTTTGATCGTGAGGAATGGAAAGTCGTTCCCGGAGAGAATGACCCGAGCGAGATTCCGCTGGAGGAGTAAATCAGCATCCTGCTCAAAACTCCTAAGGATGTTGCCGATCCGAGTTACCGCCAAAGGACTACCGAAAACCGGAATCATTTTCTTGACGCGGTTGAATGCAGAGCCGAAACTGCAACTCCGTAAATGATGATTCGCATCTATTCTAATAAGAGGGTTGATTGAGCCATGCAACGCATTGTCACCGCAATCGTCATCGTCCTGCTTGCCTTTTCTTCGTCGACAATGGCCGACGAGAAGGATAAATTCGTCCCGCTTTTCAACGGCCATGACTTAAGTGGTTGGGTGAATGTCAATTGCGGGCCGGATACTTGGAGTGTGAAGGACGAGGTCATTTATTGCACCGGTAAGCCCATTGGCGAACTTCGCACGGAGCGCATGTATCAAAACTTCATTCTCGAGTTGGAATGGCGACACCTGAAGCCCAAGGGCAATGCGGGTGTCTTCGTGTGGGCAGATGCATTGCCGGCGCGAGGGCAGCCTTTCCACCGAGCGATCGAAGTCCAGGTGCTGGACGGTCGAGAAGGATCCTGGTTTACCTCGGACGGCGACATTTTCCCGATCCATGGGGCATCCATGACCCCCAAGAACGGCAGAGATGGTGGCTCACGTGCGTTCCCGACAGAGAAGCGAAGCAAGCCATCACCTGAGTGGAATCATTATCGGATTGAGTGCATCGATGGCGCCATTAGCTTGGCCGTGAACGGCAAGGTGGTCACGCAAGGCACCGACGGCAGTCCTCGCAAAGGTTATATCTGCCTGGAATCCGAAGGCTCACCCATCGAGTTTCGAAATCTGAAAATCAAGGAGCTTCCAGGGAAGCCATTACCTCCCGAACAAGTCGCTCAAGTCGAGCAGGGATTTCAATGTCTGTATAACGGCATCGATCTGGCCGGCTGGCGCGTTCACGAAGGACTCGTGGGTCACTGGAAGCCAAGTGACTGGCGGTTGGTTTACGACGGGAAGGCGACGGGAGCCGACAAGAATCTCTGGTCTGAAGAATCCTATGGCGACTTTCAATTGATCGTGGACTGGCGTTGGAATGGCAAGTACGACAAGACGACACCTCGCCCGGTCGTGTTACCGAGCGGTGAGCATGCCAAGAACGACGACGGCACGGACCAGCAAATTGATGTGCCAATTGCCGATTCTGGCATCTATTTGCGGGGCCATTCGAAGGCTCAGGTCAACATTTGGCAGTGGCCCATCGGCTCCGGAGAAATCTGGGGATATCGCACCGACCGAAATCTATCGACGGAAAATCGGGCTGCGGCAACCCCCGCGGCCAAGGCAGACCAGCCGGTCGGCAAATGGAACCGTTTCTTGATCACCGTCGTAGGGGATGAAGTAACGGTTGAACTAAATGGTCAGGTCGTAATCGACAAATGCCCACTCCCGGGAATGCCAGCGGAGGGTCCGTTCGCTCTGCAACATCACGGCGATCCAATCGAATTCGCCAACATTTTCGTCCGTCGTCTCGATGCGGAGTAACCCCTGAATGTTCGTTTATCTTGACGACTGAGTCGACGAATTTGGATTTCTTGACGCAATTGATTTAATCGGATCGATCCCCCATCCTGAGCCGTTACGAGCGGACCATCGAGGGCAGATAAAGCTTCCCTGATATTCGCCTTGTCGGTTGAGACTTTTGCGATAGGAAGGTAGGCTACTCTGACTAGGAGGATCAGGTCATGGATGATTGTGTGCAAAGATTGTCATGACAAAGCCGATTGGCATCTGTGCCCGAAGTAGGGGCATCTTGACTTGCGAAAACCGGGAAAGGGTCAAACATGAAACTTCTGACGACCGCCATCGTGTTTCTCACGGTATTGGTGGTGAGCGACGCATATGGGCAGCCGTTGCCATACTATGGTGGCGATGGCGGTGGCGTCTATGGCGGTTACGCTCCGCGCTCAGCGACGGCTGGAGAGAGCTACCTGCGTGGTTCAGCCGACCTGGTGAGGTCTGCTGGTGAAAAAAACCTGCTGGACTCCCAAGCAGCACAGGGATTCGAAGAAGCCAGGTCGATGGAACTCGATAACCGAGTCAAATATACAGACACGTACTTCGAACGTCGACGCATCAATGAGAAGTACAAGGAAGAGACTCGCAAGCCGCCGCCGACTCAAGAACAGATCTACCGCATGGCCAAACAGGCCGCTCCAGATCGACTCACCCCAAGTCAAGTCGACCCTGTTTCTGGTCAACTGAAATGGCCGCCGTTGCTAACGACAGATCAATTTCAGAAGGAGCGAAAGATCATCGACCCGCTCATGGCGAAACTAACAAGGGATGGTCATCTCGACTATCAAGATTCGATCAATGTTCGCAAGGCATGTGATCAGATGAAAAAGCAATTGGTTTCCATCATACGAGATGTCCCGCCGCAAGACCAAATGCATGCGAACTCGTTTGTGAATCAGCTCGAATATGAAGTACGGCGATCATCCAGCTAGTTCGGCCGTGAGAAGCACAACATACGCTCGTCATTTTTGGAGAGTTAATATGCCTCGATTGAAGGCCATTTCCTGGGTCACCTTCGCATTCCTTGCTTTGGTGACCAATACCGTCGGTTTAGCGCAGACGCACTCAGTTGATCAGTTAATTGAAGCACTGGGTTCGGACGATGCTGCAGCTCAAGTGAAAGCCGCCGACGATCTCGCTCATCTCGGTGCCAAAGCGGCACCTGCAGTCCCCACACTCACGCAAGCTCTGACGTCTTCGAACGCAGATCTTCGCGGTGAAGCCGCTGTCGCTCTTGGAGCGATCGGCGCACCGGCACAGGGTGCAGCCGCCGCATTGACAAAATCGCTGACCGATGACAATGCGGCTGTCAGAGCTCGTGCTGCCTGGGCCTTGGGCCATCTTGGTGACAAGAGCAACGCAATTGCCGAAGCTTTGATCGCCGCTGCTTTGGACACCGATGCCGGTGTTCGTCGTCAGGTGGGTGACGCCTTGCACAAAATGCAACTCCCTCGGGAAATGACCCTTCCGCTTTGGGTCAAAACGCTCAAATCCGCTCCCGCCGATGAAATTGTGCCCGCACTGATGACATTAGCCGAGCATGGCGAGGATGCAGTTCCGGCCCTGCAGGAAGCCCTCAATCATGAAGATGCTGCTTTCTGGGCAACCTTAATCGCAGCCGAACTGGGTGCGAAGGCGAAAGCTCTCACCCCAGAGCTGACTCATGCGTTGAGCTACGACGATCCGGAAACCCGCATGAACGCACTCATCGCCCTGGGCGAAATCGGCCCCGCTGCGAGTGCAGCTCAAGATACCATTGTGAACTTGCTTGAGACCGAAAAGTTCGACAATGTTCGTTACGCCGCTGCGTTTGCGTTGACCGAGATTGCAGACATGCAGAATGTCAGCGACCAGACAAAAACGGAGCTGAATAAACTGCTCCAATCCGACGACACGGGCCTTAAGAGCATTGCAGCTCGTGGAGTGCTCAAAGTTGATCCCCAGGGTCCAATGTCGGACCAGGCCAGAACAGCTGTCGTTGCAGCTCTCGGGTCGGACAACTCCGATATTCGACATCTTGCTGTCCGCACGCTCGCAGAAATGGATCCCAGCAAGCAAGCTAACCCCGAGGTGGTCGAGGCCTTTTTGGCAGTGATGCAGGACGCGTCGCCACACGTCGTGGGTGAGGTGATTGGAGCCTTGGCTTCGCAGGGAAAACGAGCAGTGCCGCGTGTCGTGAACGGACTGCAAAATGAAAAGACACGACCGTATGCCATCAAGATCGCAACTCTGTTGGGTCCCGATGCAGCGGAAGCCACACCAGCCCTCATCGAGACGCTGGCTAACTCTTCCAACGCTGACGAAAAACGCGAGCTGCAATTCGCACTAGGAGCTATTGGTCCTGCTGCTCAAGGCGCGGTACCGGAACTGACGAAGTCACTTTCTTCGGACACTCCGGAAATCCGTTACAGTGCCGCTTACGCCTTAGCACAGATAGGACCCGACGCGAAGACTGCTAATGCCTCGCTCGTTGAACTCGTCAAGAGCGAAGACGAATTCGACAAACTCGCCGGCATTTGGGCTCTGTTGAAAATCAATCCCAACAACGAGCGAGTGGAAGCGGTAGCTGTACCCCGGTTGACGAAGGCCCTGACGGATCATCGCAGCCACATCCGAATGGAAGCTGCTAACGCACTGGGAGAAATCGGTGCCGAAGCCAAATCGGCCACAGCGGCCTTGCAACAGACGACTCAGGATCAAGATCCTAACGTCGCCGACGCAGCCAAAGCAGCCCTGGCCAAGATCCAAGGTCAATAGTCGCCGAATCCGTCATAATCCGAAAGGCTGGCCAACCAGGCCAGCCTTTTTTTATAGGAAGATTCGGCCTCCGATTCACTCACCGATCCACACGGCGGCAATTCTCATCGATATGCGCTTATCTTGGTGCTTCAGATTCACTATAATTCCGGCATGTTTACGATCTACTCGGGAACATCCCACCGGCGTTTCTGTGACTCCATGCCTCGCCGTTCCTTCCTGCGAGTTGGCGGTTTGGCCGTAGGTGGTCTTACTCTTTCCCGACTGCTTCGCGCGGAATCGGCAGCGGGCGTGAACCATTCCAACAAGTCGGTCATCATGATCTACTTGCCCGGTGGCCCGCCCCATCAAGACATGTTCGACTTGAAGACCGAAGCACCGTCAGAGATTCGCGGTGAGTTCAAGCCGATCAAGACGAATGTCTCCGGGATCGAGATTTGCGAACTGTTGCCTGGGATCGCGCAACGCATGGATCGTTTTGCCGTCATTCGATCATTGGTAGGAGCCAAGGATCGCCACGAGTCCTTTCAATGCTTGACGGGGCGTCTCAGAGACAATCAACCGGCAGGCGGTTGGCCTGAACTTGGTTCCGTGTTATCGAAACTGCGTGGACCACGTAACGTTTCAGTGCCGCCCTTTGTCGGACTATCGCCACGGATGAAGCACAGTCCGTACAACAATGGGAAGCCGGGCTTCCTCGGGCCAGCTCACGCCGCTTTCCAGCCCAATGGTGATGGTCGCGACGATCTACTGCTGGGTGACGTCACCGTCGACCGTCTGGAAAATCGGCGACAGCTACTCGGTGCGATTGACGGCATGCGACGCCAGGCCGATCATTCGATCAAGGTCCAGGGCGCTGGCGCGCTACAAGAACAAGCGTTGGGAGTTCTCACCTCCAGTAATCTCGCAGAGGCATTGGATCTTTCTCGAGAAGACCCTCGTATCGTGGAACGATATGGCAAGGGAACCGAGAAAGTACAGGGAGATGCGGCCCCACGACTCAACCAACAATTTCTGATGGCACGTCGTCTCATTGAGGCAGGCGTGCGTTGCGTCACACTCAGCTACAGTTTTTGGGATTGGCACGGCAACAACTTCTCGTTGGCTCGGCAGAATCTACCAGACCTAGATCAGGCCGTATCCGCGCTCGTCGACGATTTGTATGATCGTGGCCTCGACAAGGACGTCACTGTCATAGTCTACGGCGAATTCGGTCGAACACCTCGGATCAATAAGAATGCCGGACGCGACCACTGGCCCAATGTCGCCTGTGCATTGCTGACGGGTGGAGGCATGCGAACTGGCCAGGTGATTGGTTCGACTGACCGTTTTGGCGGAGAAGCGAAAGACCGACCAGTACATTTCCAAGAGGTCTTCGCGACGCTCTACCACAATCTTGGTATGGACGCTCAACACGTGACCGTCGATGACCTGAATGGTCGTCCTCAATATCTGGTCGACGCCGACTATTCACCGCTTCCCGAATTGACCTGAGTCTGGTCGAACAAAGACGGTTGACGATTCAGACAGTCGTTCAGACAGTCGTTCAGACAGTCGTTCAGACAAGGGGAACGAAAATCGCCCCCAGTAACGTCGCGATCATCCCCACCACGCCCATCACGGTCAACGCCACGGAAACGGTCCTGAGTGCCTCCCCCTCGGTCATCCCGCTCATCCGAGTCACCACCCAAAAGCCACTGTCATTCATCCAGGGCATCGGCTTCGATCCACAACCGATCGCGAGAGCGACATAGACCGGGTTGTAGGCCAATTCCACACCCGCCACGAGAGGTGCGACGATGCCGACGGCCGTGATCATGGCCACCGTCGCCGAACCTTGAGCCACACGGACAATGGCGGTAATTCCAAAGGCCATCAACAACATGGAGAGACCGCCGTCGGCCAAAGGAAATCGATCGGCGATAGCCGGTGCGATCCCTGTCTGACGCAACACGTGCCCAAAGGCACCTCCTCCAGCGGTAATCAACACAATGTTCCCCGCACTCAACAAAGCGTCTTGGACACCATGTGCGATAGAGGTTGATGGATCTGGATATTTGACAAGGATGATCAGTGCAATCAGCGCTGAAACCGCCAAGGCAATATTCTTGTCTCCCAGGAATTTGACATAGGGCGTCACCGCTGCTAACCAGCCCGACGGATCACCGACCATCCCCATGAGTGTATTGGCTGACAGAAGAATGACGGGGAGTACGATCGGCACCAGCGCCCAGATGAGTGACGGTCGTCTTCGCTCAGCAACCTCGTCAGGAATCGCCGTAGCAGCGTCCTCACGGAGGGGAATCTCCCAGGTCCGATTCGCCCAGACGGCATAAAGATAGCCTGCGGTAACGGCTACAACTCCAACCACGCACCCCGCGATGATCATCAATCCCAGGTTGACCTCCAGTTCACCAGCAACGAAGAGCGGACCGGGGGTTGGCGGGACCAAGGAATGAGCCATGGATGCTCCCACCACAATCGACAAGACATAGAGCAGATAATTGCTCCGCGTCTTCAACCACATCGCGCGCGCAAGAGGCATCAAAAGATAAAAGACAGTATCAAAGAAAACCGGTATCCCCACGACAAAGCCACTGGCACTCAATGCCAGTGGCGTGCGTTTGTCTCCAAAGGCTTGCCGCATCGACAAGACGATGCGTTCTGCAGCTCCACTGGCCAATAGGCATTTTCCGATGATGGCTGCCATCGCAATCAAAATGCCAATCTTGCCACAGGTATCACCAAATCCGGTAGCGATGCGAGCTCCCACAGATCGTTTGCCCTGCGCCTCCGCAAACAACACATCACGACGATGAGTGATGATATCGCCGGGCAAGATTTCCGTAGTCGCTTGGCTTACCTGAGCCACGTTCTTATTGGTCATTTCAGTGATCGTCAATTCACCAATACTTTGCAGGGCAACGCCTTCCGCGCGGAACACATCGTATTGCCCCTTACTCATGGTGTAACCGCGCGCTGGTTTGAGACGGACTTCTCCCTGGTCATCCACACTTTTGATGGTCGCCGACCGACCTCGTATTTCGTTGTCTACGACCGATGCGTGGGGTGTGAGAACAGCCACCACTAGCGCCCCCGCAAAGAGGGCCAGGAATGCGTGCAATCGCAACAGCAGGACGCCACTGATAACAATGGCCATCGCAATCAATAATATGACAATGGGATCCATGATCTAGCCGCACAGGAATTGGGGTTCGTTAACTCGACGCTAGAAAGCAGAAAAAACGCCGAGCGATCATGGTACATTCCGGATCACCGCGGAAGTAGAAGCGGCCCGAAAAAAAGTCTTTGCCTTTCGCGTTTATCCGAAAACAGTTCCAGAACGCTGCCAAGACAGAAAAAACCGGTAGGCCAGGCAGGGAAACGAAGAGCTCTACCGTTGAGCGAGCGAAATCCGCTACCGCAGAACGCTCGTTTGCCGCCGTTTGGACACCACCGGACCGCGGAAACCAGCAGAACCCAAGCCGAACAGGCCCGCAAATAAGATGATGGCTTGGCCACGAAATATTTCTCCACAACGATCCCTCAGAACCGCTTGCTCGTCGAAAAACCTCCTCACTTTTCAATTCGGTCGTCGATCCAAATCATCTCGGTGGAAGAACGTTTGCTTGAGCGCTGCCCTTGCGCGCCTGCAATGGTGTAGAATTCGTCGATTCGCGAATGATTCTTTCAGAGCCATCAGAGAGCTAAACATGTCGAATCCGACCCGATTAGAACCGGATCAATTACGCAGTCACCGTTGGTTTGGACCGGATGATCTCCGTTCTTTCGGGCATCGATCACGTCTCAAGGCCATGGGCTTGGACGATGCGGACTATCTTGGCAAGCCGGTCATTGCGCTGCTGAATACCTGGAGCGACTTGAACACTTGCCATTCTCATTTACGAGAACGCGCCGAGGAGATCAAACGAGGAATCTGGCAAGCAGGCGGATTTCCCGTCGAGGTCCCCGTCATCTCACTTGGTGAGATCATGATGAAACCGACGACAATGCTCTACCGCAATCTACTGGCGATGGAGACCGAGGAGGTGCTCCGTTGCCATCCGATCGATGGCGTCGTCTTAATGGGCGGATGTGACAAGACCACGCCGGCTCTGCTAATGGGTGCGTTTACGATGGACATTCCAGCCATCTATTTTCCAGCGGGTCCTGCATTGAATGCTCGCTGGGGTAAGGAGACACTCGGTAGCGGCAGCGATGTCTGGAAATACTGGGCAGAACGATGTGCGGGAAATCTGTGCGACGGAGAATGGAACGAGCTCGAGAACAGCATTGCGAGATCAGCGGGTCATTGCATGACGATGGGCACCGCTTCCACGATGACTTCGATTGCGGAAGCGCTGGGAATGATTCTTCCCAACGGCGCATCGGTACCCGCTGTCTTTGCGGATCACTCTCGCCTGGCAGCCGCAACCGGTCGTCGAGCAGTCGAAATGGCCTGGGAAGATCTAAAACCCTCCAAAATTTTGACACGTGAGTCTTTCGAAAACGCGATTGTCACCGATATGGCGATTGGTGGATCGACCAATGCCATCGTTCATCTGATCGCTTTAGCGGGTCGTGCCGGTGTGAAATTCACAATGGATGACTTCGATCACTTCTCACGGTCGACCCCGGTCGTTGCGAACATCCGCCCGTCGGGTAAATACTTGATGGAGGAATTCTACAATGCGGGCGGCATCAAGGCGTTGCTCTGGCAAATCCGCGAACACCTGCATCTTGATGCAATGACCGTAACGGGACAAACACTCGGCGATAACATTCGTGATACCGAAGTGATCGATGACGACGTCATTCGATCTCCGGAGAATCCAGTCGCAGATTCCGGCGGAACCTATGTCTTGCGTGGCAACCTGTCCCCTCATGGTTGCGTTATCAAGCCAGCTGCGGCGGATCCGAAGCTCCGAAAACACCGAGGCCCGGCCGTTGTCTTTGATGACTACAACGACCTTCAACAACGGCTCAACGACCCGACACTCGGTATCACAGCCGATTCAGTCATCGTCCTTCGCAGCGCAGGCCCGCTGGGCGCACCAGGTTTTCCGGAATGGGGGATGCTGCCGATTCCCAATCACTTGTTGCAAGCCGGAGTCCGTGACATGGTCCGAATCTCCGATGCTCGAATGAGTGGCACCAGTTACGGGACATGTATTTTGCACGTTTCTCCCGAATCGCATTTGGGCGGCCCACTCGCCTTAGTCCGAGACGGAGACATGATCGATCTGGACATCGACGAACGACAATTGCACCTGAACGTCGAAGACGATGAGCTCGAGCAGCGGCGAGCAGAATGGACCGCCCCGCCGCCAAAGTACGAACGTGGCTACGGCGAGCTGTTTTCCCAGCATGTAACACAGGCTCACGAGGGCTGTGACTTCGACTTTCTTCAGAAGCAAAAAGTCACGCCCGATCCAGAGATTCATTAAGTCTCCGGGATCGCATGGCATGTCAGATTCGGACGCTGCGCGTCAGTGCTCGCAAGTGCGGCTTAAACGCAACGATCGGTATGACCTGCAACGTCAAGTTGTTTTGTGATGCTGGCGGATTTCCGACCGATAACATGCATGTAATGATTCTAGCTATCTGTCTGCATGGAGGCACACATGAGCACCGCTTCCGCTCATCCTCGGTTACTTTCAATTATCATTCTACTCGCACTCACGATCAGTTCCGGCGGGGCAGAGCCAACTGCGGTGGAATGGCAGAGAGACTATCAGCTGGCGCACAAGTCTCGTCTGCAGCGACAAAAGCCAATGATCGTCTATATCACCATGGACGGTTGTCTGCACTGTAATCGAATGCTGAAAACCAGCTACAAGAATCAACAAGTCGCTGGCAAAATCTCGGATGGGTACGTTGCAACGATTATCAACGGGACGCATCAAGAAGATTTGGCCAAGCAGTTCGGCGTGCGGATCTATCCGACCACATTCCTGGTTGGGCCAGACAACCGGATTGTGGACAAGATGGAGGGATATGTGGCCGCGAAGGAACTCCATCGCCGTCTCAGCATCGTCTCCCATTACTATTCACAGTTAGCCCGCACGAAAGGCAATGAGGCGCGCTAACGCCGACCCCACGATCGCTGCCTATCCTCGAACCCCGTTATGGGGACGCGAAAGTCTTTTTTTGACGATCTCCTGACACATCTGTTAAAAGGATGTTTGGCGGGAGACAAGTCAATCTGCTTTTTCGAGGAGGCATGCGATGTGTTGGAATCGAAGCAATTGTTTCTTGCGCGGATGCCAGTTCTTTCTGAGTCTGTCACTCTGTTTCGGCACGTATCAGCTGGCGTGGTCAGAGCCTGTGGGCCAGGATGCTCGAATTACGGCCCAGACGCTTGCCGAAACCGGAATCCGGTTTGAACTCGATGGTGAGCCAGAATACGGGCAGTACGCGTGGCAAGCGGCACTGAAGAAAGATCCGAATTGTGAGTTAGCTCGTTGGCGTCTCGGTTATATACTCCGAGGCGACGATTGGATTCTCGCCGCATCACATCCCACCTTGGAACAGAAGAATCAGGTCGATTCTTATGCGAGGCGACGGCATGGAGCACTCGATGAAAGCAA
>Ga0163179_10002334_pt1 | contig 13290 bp, 14 predicted proteins | sample AtlANTMetagenome_FD_109643 | JGI IMG/M metagenome (GOLD analysis project Ga0163179, IMG submission 109643) | Marine eukaryotic phytoplankton communities from the Atlantic Ocean - Atlantic ANT 2 Metagenome | ecosystem: Environmental > Aquatic > Marine > Oceanic | place: North Atlantic Ocean...
ATCCTGGAACGCATATATCTTGACCGTAGCTGCATATACCAACCTCATTGTGACCGCATATGCCAGCCTCAATGTTGTTATCAACTTGACCGTCGCAGTCGTTGTCGATCCCGTCGCAAATCTCTACTTGAGGTAAGCTTTGGCCTATGCATTCGGTACGTGATCCATTATTGCAAAGGGTCTTTCCTGGACGACAATGTTCTTTATCTAAAGCAGCTGGATCACCATCAAAGCAAGGGAGCGGATGCATGCCTTCGTCTATTCCTTCGTCGCAACAATTAACGCCAAAACAATCAGGATCAGTAGAGCATGCACATGCTACTCCGTCTTGGTTCGAATCATGACCGCTCCAGCGATTCCAGCAATTGCAGTCATTATCTAGGCCGTCGCAAAGCTCAGCAGCAGCAGGATTAAACTCTGCGGCGCGCCATGGCTCTAGATTTTCCATACCCGGAGGAGGCGTATTTGGGTTATCCCAACAATCTGCACCCCTTAAATCACATTGAGTAAAGCCGTCGCCGTCTCTATCGAAGTCTTCGTCTACCAAGCCGTCACAATCGTTGTCTCGATTATCACAAACCTCTACTGCAGGGCCTGTAAAAGCATTACAAATAACTTCATATCTTGTTAAAGATCCAGAGTCACTAAGAACCTCTACACAGCTTGTGACGCCAAATCGGCACTCACCTTGCTCCGAATACTCTGGCGGAATTGTTTGTCCGGCGCCTTGGGTAATTATATTACCATCGGTATCAACTATACAGCTTAATTGTTGCCCTTCTATAGGGCATGTTGGATACAGCTTTTCTTCATCTGAGCACCCTGCTAAGATGGTTAAAAACAAAATAGTTGCAAAGTTGATTAACGATTTCACATCCGGACCTCCAGAAAATAGCCTATATTAATAGATATACAGACCCGAAGTTTATTTTCTAAAGGTAAAAGGTAGGAATGTTACTTTTTATTTAAGAAGTTCTTTTTTAGCGTAGATATATTCTCTTCAGCCTCAGCCAATACTGAGGTCCATTTTTTTATTTCATCTAAGAAATTTGAATGTTCCGCAACACCAACTGGGTTTTCGAAAAATATCTCTAAAGAAGAAATAGCCTCAAGGCGTTGTGCTTCATAATGTGCCAAGGCCGCAGCCAATAAGCTGTTTTCTTTTTTCAACAATTCCATTCTCCTACGCTTGTAAACGTGTCTGAATCTACATCAATTAAGACCCTATCACCAACTAAGATTTCATATGCGTCTAAGCCGATTGTAGGATCTTTACAATATTTCGAAACAACTATGCCTACATTACCAATGCCAATACAAACATTAATCATCCCGTATTCATGACTCTCTTCCATACAATAAGAGTCATTATTAAATACTACTAAATCTCCGGTCATAGTATACCTCTCATTTTATGATCATAGGCCTCTAAATGCTTAAAGATCATTGTCTCTTTAATATCGTCAGGAACAACAACACCTTCGGTAACATTCCTACCTAAATACCTTTCAATGTAAAGAGATAATTTTTTAGAAAAATACTCTTTATTACTTTCTAAATACCCATCTTCCATTGCGGCAATTATTTCTTCAACCCTTGCATCAATCTCGTTTTTATCTAAAGCATGTGATAAAACAGATTGATTTTCTGCATTTCCTAAAGCCTCGCCGTAACAATGTTTTTGTACGACATGTTGCATTTCGTGTGCCAGCGTGCCACATACCTCAAGCCTACAGGATTTAAGATAATCCAATGCAGAATCTAAAGTTGCAGGCAAATAAACTCTTACTTCTATTTCGCCCATGTCATATTCATTTTCACCAGCATGTGCATACACTGCGTCTGTCATTGGCGGAGGGTTGCCATAGATGTGATCATTGCTTATGTATATTGTAATAAAGAGATCAGGAAAAGACTCAAAAAAATCACCTTGGAAAACTGGCATACAGTCTTCTATGTTTCCTGCAGTAGAATAAAAAAACGATTCATCAGAATCAGCATACATAGAAAGCTTTACCAAAACCTTATCTTCTGTGTAGGTCTCGAATGTTTCAAATATTAACTCATATAAACTATCAATAATTTGAGTAGCGGCGCCTCTAAGACCGAATCTTGGAAGAGGGCTGGCATCATTAGAAACAAGCACTGGCTCCGTATTAACACTCTGTTTAAGCAAGTTTCTAATATGCGCAGTTTCAGACATTTAATATCCTGTGTTTAATCTGTCTCTAATAATCATGTCTTTCTTTTGGTACATTTTAAAAAGCTCATCTGAGGTTACACCCGTCAGTACCAGGACAGAAAAGAAATAATTAAATGCATCAACAACTTCCTCTACAAACTCATCTCTGTCAAACTCAGTAATTTGAGTCATTCGATGAGGTTTCCAGTTTTTAAGGTGCTGTAAGGCTTCAAACATTTCCTCGACACCTCGAAGGGCCATATCCCTAGCATGCTGCTGAGATTTCTTGTCAGATAAATCAATTGGCCAATCAGGATATTCATTTGGGTTTTTTTGCTTAAGGGCTGTCATAAAGCTTTCCCTAAGAGAAAACATTACATCAAGCTTATCATTCGTATTATTGGACATATGCTACACCTCGCCAGTAGGGGTATCCTGAGGTACTTCATTCATCATGTTTTGAATATTTTGCTCAAACGTTTCCAAAAAGTCCGGATCACAAACAAGCTCATCCCCGTTAACAACTAAGCGCATTGTACGTAAGTTATCAACAATGTCTGTGCCACTTAAGATTGCAATTTGTAAAGTTTGTGCAATTTTTGCAATTACATCATCAGAAAATCTAACATTATTCATAATATCTCCTTAAATTAAATTTGAACTTCTGGTACCCAAAAAGTAGATCGTTTATCATCAGTTGTTTGCTTTTTAACTTGATTACCGTCCGGGTCCTTTTCTTGATTATACACCAAAAATCTGCGAGAGTATTGGCCTTCTGTGCCGTCAAAAGACTTATATGTTTTTATTGTGGCACCCCCAGATTGAAAGCTTTCTCTCATAATATGCTTTATTGAGCGATTTAAGTTACGCAATTCTTCATCAGTAATATCACAAACCTTTTTAAGAGGTGATACCCTTGCCAGCCATAAAGAATCAGATTTAATATAGTTTCCTACACCTGCAACGATTGATTGTTCCATTAGAGCTTTTGTAATTTGCCACTCAGGCTTTGTTCTAATCCTTTCAATAAAAAGACTATCTTCAATATCGTTAGCCAGCATGTCAGGGCCCATTGACTTTAATTTTTCAATTAGTTGAAACTTTCCTCTTACAAACTTTAAGGTGCCAAAGTTTCTTTGATCATTATAATATACGGCCCCATCACTTAAATTAAATTTAACCCTAGTATGCTTTGTCTCAGAAGAAGACCAGGCGCCAGTCATTCCTAGCGTCGACCAAATAGAAAGCTCGTCAGATAAAATCCAGTATATGAATTTTCCATGCACGCCGGCACCAACGATTTTACAAGGAAGGTGGGAAGTAAAGCTATCGATCCCTGTCGGCGGTTTCTTGGTATACCTACCGCTTACCATCTCAACAGAAAGCAAGGTTCTATTTGAAACTCTTTCTGCAAGATCCATAGCATATCTTCTGCATTCTGGTCCTTCTGGCATATCTTACACCTCAATAATTACTTAGACTTTATGTCTCAATATTTATTATATGTGCATGTTTTAAAATGTACACATCCAGACTAGGATATGTCTGTTACCTTAAGAATCTCAACAGGTTCGGCTATGTATTCATTCCATAGAGAAGTTCGAACATCACCTGTGCATGTCTCTAGTTCATAACATATGTTATTTTGATCTCTTCCAGGATATTCCATACGATACATATTACAAGCCCTTCGGCCTGAGCTTACTGCAACTGACTTTATATCACTTCTAAAGCCTGCTTTTACATTGGCCAACATAGTAACCAGTAAAGTTGATTGAGGCCTAAAGAATTCTCTTTCCGCTACCGTAAAAGTTGATATATCAAAAGTTGTTCCATTTTGAATTGATTCTTGTAATCTTAAAACCCCGGCTGGAGTTGTGTAGTGACTTACTTCTTTTATGTTTTGTAGCGAACTATATAACTGCGTTGTATACTCTTCGTCAAGTAAAACATAAGGCTCAAGATCTCCTCTAGAATAGAAGTATGCAAATTTTAACCTACGTACATCAGGAAAATAATGACCAAACTCTTTTTCAAAACCCCAGAATCGATGATTTACAAAGTCTTCTATAAAGTCTAAAACGTTTTTTGTCGTTAATAGCTCATACCTTTTAACTTCTACAGATAATTGAAAATTAAAATACTTTGTTACTAGGCCTATAAACTCTTCAAAATCCTGAGGGTTACAAAAGCTTGGATTTTTGCAACTTATCTCTCCAGATCTGGTGTCAAGTCCAAGATCTTGAAGCTGTATCATTCTATTTGCAAACTGTTCCCACTCAGCTAGAGTAAAGAAACATTCCTGAGGCTTAATATATCCTAATACTTTTGCCACAATTTACTCCTTTAACTCTTGTAAAAACTCATCCAAAAAAGTCTTTGAAGGTAGCTTTAACTTATATACCTTGCAAAATCCTTCCAGCATTTTTTTTCTAATCTCAGGTTTGTAATATGATTCCCCCCAAACCCAGCTAGGTTTTTTATATATTTGTACAATTTGGCTTTTGATTTTTTCGCCTCTTGCAGCTAATAAAGATATTCTCATAGAAGGAGCAATATCCGGATCAATTCCAAGAACCTCAGCTGCGTAAACCAGGTCACCTCCATGAGAATCTTGTATTGCTTGTTTAGCAGCATCAAAAAGCCTTTTGTACTCTGCCTTTTCATAAGGCGAAAGGTTTTGGTGAGCGATTCTATCAGGATGAGTTTTCATCGCTATTTGTTTATATAGCTTCTTCATCCATGGTGGTGCGGAGGCAGAATTATTTTCCACCTCTCGACGAATATCCTCTTCTCTTTCTTCACTTGATGATTGCTGATTACTCTGCTTTTTAAAAGAAGGGTCATCTTTAGGGTCTTGTGGGCCTTGCGTTTTCTTAAGATCTTTTTTTTCAGGCTCTTTTTTTTCAGGCTCTTTTAATCCTAAAGAGACCTGCAGCTTAGATACAATACCTTGAAATTGGGATTCATAAGTTTTTACTAACTCTTCCGCTTGCTCTAACTCTTCCGAGAGGTGGCGTAACTTAAGACGCAGCCTTTTAATTCTGGTTTTATCGCTTGCTGAAGCTTCATTATTCGGGCCTGACATTTTGTCCTCTTACCGACTTGCTTTTTCAGCTTTTTTTCTTTCCTTGTAATCTTTCCTTACTTCTAAAACTGTCCGTAAATTTCTAGCTACAACAAGAGGCCAAACAGGCACAACCCAAAGCCCTTCAGAATATGTGCTTCTGGCCGATTGCTTTAGAGCACTTGCAAGGTTTCTATCTCGTCTTTCTAAGGCCATCTTTGCTTGAGCGTGTGTTTCATGAATAGTTCTAATCCAGCTTAAAAATGTCCACAGCATACCGACAGCATAGCTTATAATTAATGTGCTTATTGTAACCTCACTAATTGTTTGTAACAAGTCCATTAGATATCCTCCTTGTTAAAAAGCTGCATTAGCATATTTTTTAAATCCTTGTCAGGCGCTGAGCTTGACCGATTTTGTGCTGAGCGTCTTTCCTGGATTTTCTTGCGTTGACTGGCAATATTTTTATTAATTTTTCGTGCTGGCTTAGGAGCAGACTTGGTCGGCGTCTTTTTAGGTTTTTGAATCGGCGCAACAGGCTTTGGAGCTACGGCTGGAATTGACTCATTTAAAACAGTTGCAGAAACTGAGGTTCCTTTTCTTTTATGAATTACCTTTGCCTCTGCGGTAACCTTAACAGACTGCTTAAGCTCAACATTCATTGACAAAGGAGTAAATACCCTGTCATCAACTAAGACCTCTAGCTTCATTGGGTATACACCTTCGTTAAGAAAAGACTTTAGAGAAGGTACCATGACCTTCACTTCACCGCCCTCAACGCTTCTACCTGGAAATATAATTCCCATTGCTGAATTTGGTGACTCTAAAACCATCCTGCATGTAATATTACCTGACTCTGCGCCTTCAACGGCCACACCAAACCTTAGCTCATTATCTTCGTCAAGGTGAATTTGAATATCACTCATAAAAATCCTCGTCTTTTATGTCTTTGCCTCGAAGTATTCGTATTGCATTTATAATTATGTTGCTGACTGAAGCTTTTACGGCTTGTGCCCATTTAAATGTCGCATGTACTCGAGGTTTTCGTTTTTCATAATACCCTTTTGTAATAGACTTGGAAACCGGATATACTAATTCTTCTCCATTAACGTCGACCAGCGTTGCTTTTACGACGTACAGGCTGGGGTATTCCTCAACCTGATCCATCCATGGATATTTTTTTCTTGTTACCGTCCAGGCAGTTGAATAAGGGCTAAGCGCTGAAGTGGCTTCTGATGACATTGTTTGTGCAGTCATAGTAGCTACAGCCATAGCTGGCCCCATTCCCATGGTGACCATTCCTCCTGGCCCAGGCCCCATTCCCATGGTGACCAATGACGATACAACTGCCACTAGTCAACTTCCTTAGGTGCAGGTGGAAGCAATAAATCATCTTCACAACCACAGTCTTCATCGGCATCATTTCTAATTCTAGAAAACACCCCGTCGTAACAAGGATTACCATCAATTCCAAAAAGACTATACCTAGCAACTACGCTTGAGTTTGATTCATCGTAAAAAACCATTTGACAACTATCAGGATCAATACTCCACCGACCACCGGTCATGGCCTTAATAAAGGTTACATCTTCCCATGTATGATCTAGCCTAGGGTTATTTTCTAATCTATTATATTGTTCCGCAGCATAGGCAGGAGTATCACCACCTGTATCCCATAAAATACTGGCATGATCAATATGAAAGTCCATAACGGCCGCGTATATTCCGGTATTTGTACCTACCTCATGTACACCTTCACTAAACCCCTGGCGCTCCAAAAGAACATCACCTAAATGATCTATAATTGTATAGCCAACAGTATCTAGTCCTGCATGTTTTTTACCAAAGTTAACTGACTTAAGTAAAGTTGCGCATTTGTGATCACCCATTATTATTCCCCACTAAAGAACCTGCTAACATGTTGAGGAAGCTCTTGTTCGTCCTGTGGTTCATCTAAGGCCTCTTGACTGGTATCCATATTATAATTACTATCGACATCCTCATGTCTTACTGGTTCAGGCTCTGCGACTGGTTCAGGTTTAGGTTCTACGACTGGTTCAGGTTCAGGTTGTGCAACTGGTTCAGGCTCTGCGGCTGGTTCAGGTTCAGGTTGTGCAACTGGTTCAGGCTCTGCGACTGGTTCAGGTTTAGGTTCTACGACTGGTTCAGGTTCAGGTAAATCTTCTAAAGCATTTCGGACATCGCGAACAGACTCAGGGTGTTGACCTTTTTTAGGCTTTAGTAAATTTTCCCCAGCTAAATGTCTTTCTTGAAGCTCAACCTTCTTTTTTTGCCAATGTTGATGGGAATCAATCTCTTCGTCAATAATACCGCCTACCTCTTGAAGAACATGGCGACGGGCAACTAAAGTATCATAATTTGTTCGAACCCTAGATTCTTCGCTTAACAAGGCAGACTCAAGGCTTTTTGCGGCAGAAGCCAAAGCCTGAATGACTGCTTGAGGATCTCCACCTGACATTGCGATGTCTGAAAATTTACCAAGGTGGACCCTAACTGCTGAACTTAAATCTGTTACAACTTTTGTTTGTAATGCAGCATTATTAATTTTTTCATCTATTCCAGATGATAACAGTTGTATTTTTTTTGTTATCATCGATGCTAAGTCATCTCTTCGATCCATAGCTCACTCCTTATAGTACGTTAATACACTAATCAAATATACTGCATGATACCATTTTGGTTAAAAAAAAAGGGCTGCCTCGAAAGGCAGCCCCAAACTCTAAGAGTTTTTAATTATTTATCAGCTATTATGCAGCTGGGTTAGTGTCATTAATATCCAAGATAAGGACATCATCTTTCTCAATTGCAAAGTTAAGCTTAAGCTTTCTACCTGCCTCAGCTGCGTCTGCGCTGTAAACCAGTTCATAGTCGTCATTAGAAAGCCTTTGTCCATTATGGAAAAGACGAAGTGAATCCTTGTACTCAGCCAATGTAGCAGCATCCGAATCATTCGGGTGAATAACAGGTGCACCTGATCCAGAATCTAGATCAAAAGCTGAGTCCTTGGCAATAAAGCCAGTTAGTTCATACTCATAACGAAGTGTTGAACCACCAGCAATTAAGCCACCGAGGATGCCCATAATGCTAATGTGCTTGTCACCGTCAATATCGACAACAGCTTCAGCAGCAGGAGCATTACTTAATACAGCTTGAATCTGAGCGATGCTAGCTGCAAGGGTGTATCCCATAATTTGATGTGGGGTACCCCCTTTGTCATCATAGGTATATGGGTTTCCGACTCCATCGGTTCCGTCAGTGAAAGAGTCTTGCATTAAGAACTCTGCCTTGGAACGAAGATGCTTGGCGAACCAAAGATCACCGCCTAAAGCCAGCATACCTTTGACACCGACATCACCCTGGAAGAGTGCATCTTTGCCATCAGCTAATTGCATGAAGGCACCATTGCTAACATCGAGCTCTCTACTAGAGATAGCAAGACCAGCAGCGGATTGCTCTGCAGCGTCCAGAAGAAGGTCGTAGTCACCAGAACCAGCATGATGAACCCTTAAGCTCTCTTGGAACTTGGCAGACTTGGCAGCCTCAAACTCGCCGAATACTCGGACCTTGCTTGAGGAATTACCTAAGCCAACTGATCCGAATGCTTGGAACTCGCCTTCAACAACCGCTCTAGCAAGTTTAGCATCAGCAACCTCAAGGTCACCTTTTAGCACCATGTGAGCAGTACCACTGTCTAAGGCTAAACGGCCACCGGATATTGAGTTACCCTCAAGATCGGCTGCTGAATCTGTGCCTTCAAGTCCATCAGTACCAGCGGCTGCATCATCAACAGTAAGCCTGTAACCAGCGTTGCCTAGACCGTCAACGTCAGCAGAGTAATCTACTTCAAGTTTACCGGTAATCTGTAGGTCATTCTTGATATCAGCGGCGCCATCTACGTCAAGGATACCATGTACTTCTACTTGGGCCTCTACGATTGCATCACCATCAATAAGTACCTCTGCTGCAGCTGAATCAACATGGAGGGTTGGGCTAGCACCACCGACCTTAAGGTCAGAAGCAATATCAACAACACCTTCAAATCTAGCATCACCAGCGTGAAGCTCAGCAGCATCAACTCTAGAATCGCTGATGTCAGACTTTTTGTCTTCATCCAATGCATCAATACCGTTATCGGAATCAGCATCCCATCCACCAGCTGCGGCTTCTTTTGATAAAACAAATCTATCTTGATCCTTGTTAATACCAAAGAAGAAGTCTCTTTCAGATGATGCACCGTCAAGCAAGATACCTACTGACTTATGAGCGCCAGAGTTATCTTTATTGATTTCAATAATGTTATCACCCATTGTTGAGACAGTTGCAACAACATTAACAGTTGTGCCATCGACCTCTAAGGCTTCAGTAACCACTAAGCTACCGCCGATAGTAACATCACCTTCGATATTGACTTCCATTCCGCCATTTGAGCCGTCAAAATGGACAAGCTCAGCTGTGCCGTGCATAATCTTAAAGTCTGGCTCCTCAGCGTCGTCAGAACCATCATTGATGATAACAAGCTGATCTTTAATGGTTACATCCTGCTCAAAAGTTGCAGGGCCATTAAACTCAACCCCGTTGGCACCGTCAAGCTTAAGAATACCTGCACTAGCATCAAGAGTAATGTTGGCATCAGAAGCCATAGAGATATTGCCGGTTGCATCTACATCAAATGTGGTGGCGTCAATATCAACGCTACCTGCAACAGATAAATCGCCAGAGACTGTAGTAGCACCAGCAATGTCAAGATCCTGAGCAAATGTGGCGTCGCCATCAACACTCATTTCATGCTGTACAACTGCAGAACCACCAATATCAACGTTGCCGTCAACATCTAAGTTTGCCTGCATGGCTACGTCATCCTTGAGGGTAGAGACACCTTGAACTTCAAGATCTGACTTAAGGGTTGCATTACCCATAAGGGTTGCGTCACCTTTAACTAATAAGTCTTGATCAACGTCAAAGTCTTTATGGGACTGGACGTCACCTTTAAGATCAACACCGGCACCACCGTCAATAGTTACCCCACCAGCAGATGCAATAATTTGAATAGCACTTGCTAAGGAAGATGAAGAGTCTATATTAATATCCCCGGCTGAATCTACGTCAAAGCCACCAGTTAAGTCCATGTCAACAGAGCCATGTACTAATAGTTGACCAGCAACCTTAAGATCTGAATCTGCATCAACGTTACCACTTAATTGAGAAGTACCGGCTACGCTAAGATCAGAACCAACTGTGACGTCAGATGCTGCATCTAAGTTGCCTTCAACATGAAGATCATCTCGCATTTCAACTGCACCGGTAAGTACCGATTGTCCGTCAACCTCTAAAATGCCTTGAATATCGACGTTATTTTGGAACACTGCATCGCCACCAACATCAATTGAACCATCAATATCAACGTTTCCGCCGATGGTTGCATCGCCGTCAGCAACTATGTCACCAGAGACTGTAGCGTCTCCACCAACGTCAAGGTTTCTTACAACCTCAAGGTCTCCTTTTGCAGTAAGAAGTGGGCTAAATGCCCCACCGCTTTCGTTTGACTCAGCTTTCCAGACAGGTGATTCACCATCAAAGTTGATTTGCATATCAGAGTCAAGAAGTCGAGCAATTTGTGCTTCAATCATGTCCATCTCAATAACATATGGGATGGTCGAGCTAGCACCAGCTAAGCCGTCCTCAGCCGCTTCACGAAGTGCAGTCACTGTGTGAGGTGCTGGAAATGCCTTGTAGTCAGCATCAGCTTCATTGGTAGCAGTTGCTGGCATAGAAGGCTTATAACCACCATTTTGGTAGTCTGCAGTGTGCAAACGGTGCTTGATTTGAGTAGAATCAATCTTCATGCGCCCCTGTAAAGCGTCCATTGAAGCATAGTCAGCAGGAAGGCTTCCATCAAATGAGAAGCTACCTTCTACAGCAGCAGCAGCTTGAGCAGCCTGTGCAGCGGTGACAAAGGCCACTACGGCTGGGCTATTGTTTAAGTAAAGCTCAAGACTAGTCTCAGCCCCGGCAACTCCACCATCATCCCACTCGACGTCCATCCATAACTTTTCGCCGGATACAAGTGGAGCTGAGAATGAAGCAGCATCGATGTCTGGTGATTGCCAAGCACCGCTAGCCGGAAATGCTGCAAGACCCGCGCCTGTCTCATAGACAAGTTGCGAAGAGGCATAAACGGCACCTTGGTAAATGGCAATCCTAGTTGGCACTGCCTGATTTGCAAAAGCAGTCCCAATGCTCCCACCCATTGCAGGGCTAGTACCACTTGGGTCTAATGCAATCGCGATGAGCTGGGTATCGACATATATCTCAGGACCCTGGCCATCTTGATTTAGTATTTGTAAATATGAAAAACTCATTATTAATTTCTCCTTAAAGAATGTTTGTTTTTTTGCGCTTAAAAACGAAACTTAACACCGAGGCCTGGGCCCGAAGGCCCAGACCTGGCTTATTTAAAATTTTAGCCTGGGTTAGCTACCTTTGAATCAACGATCAAAATATCTCGTCTTTCAATAGGTTTCTTAAAACTCAGTTGCTTTCCTCTCTTTGCTGCATCGCTAGAATAAATAACTTCATACTCGCTATCAGGAACTCGTAGACCATTAAGGTATACTTCGAGCCTGCCTTTAAATGAATCAGGGGCAACTTGATCATCTTCTGCCGCTGTGCCAATTGCATTATGAACTGGCGTATCTAAGCAAACAATAGATCCTGGCTGATAGAAGCTGGTCATTCTTTCTTGATGTGTAAAGCCTGCAGTTGCATTCTGCGCTGCAATAACGGATGCCATCATGCTAACATAAGAAATTCCTGAAAGGTCTGTGCCTAAGGCGCCTGCAGGTTTTGAAGATATATCATAACCACTGGCTTGAGCCTCATCCCAAGTCAACGTACGTAGTACATCAACACCATTCTGGATAAGTGTCTCCAGGACAGTTCTGCTAGCAGCTAAGGTAATACCTTTAATTGCGTTGCCATTCCCTGGTGACCATTCCTGCATTGTTGCATCATTTGGAGTATATGTCTGTGTTCCGTCGGTGAAAGAGTCTTGCATTAAGAACTCTGCCTTTGACTTAAGAACACCTTCATAAAAATCTTTTCCAAAATGAATATCTTCAGAGACGAGTAAGTCGTCTTTAGAAGTACCCTTAATTCCAAGATCTCCACCAAATAATGCATCAGCAGCAACTCCGCTTGAGATTTCTTTGAGTTCAAACTCTGCTCTGGCGGCGCTGTTGATACCACGATGGGTAACTGTTGCCTGATCAATATCATACGTTAAAGCATTGAAAGACATAAGGCTAGAGGTAGCGTCAAACTCTGCTATAGAAGCACCTGAGTTATCACCAACCTCAATATTTTCAGCAATCTTACTCTTTTGTGGCGACGTCGCATCGTCAGAAGGAAAATGAGATACCTCAAAATCACCGTATGACGTAGTTAGTTCACCAGAGTCAGATAGGCCAATTTGCCCATCGGTAGCTATTACCTGGAACTCACCGCTAACCTGAACGTCACCTAAAAGGTGCGCGTCAAGAGCACTAAGGTCATGTGTTCCATCACTTGAACGAAGCATACCTTTGTCACCAGCCTCATTAGCTGCCTTTCTTCCAGCACTATCAGTACTGAATGAAAGATCATTATCACCTTTAAGCTGCATATAAGCACCATCAGCATCATCGATGATGGTTAGCTTATCATATGATTCAAGGCCATCCGCATCGGATGAATCCTGGGTACCAACGGCAACATTATTGTTGATAATCGAAGGTGCAGAATCACCAGCGTTTGTAACATGTAAAGCAGGAGAAGAATTAGCTCCGGCCTCATCAAGGCTGGAAATTCTACCAGTGCCGGTGGCACTAGAGTCTTGCTTAACATGTAACTTTCCGCTAATGTCCATTGGGTGATCAGAGCCAAGCAGTCTAGCATGAGTAGAATCAGCAACTCTAAATTTAGCACCATCAACTAATAGATCCGGACCATCATAAGGGTACAAGAATGCGTCGGTACCACCAAT
>Ga0163179_10002335_pt1 | contig 13285 bp, 16 predicted proteins | sample AtlANTMetagenome_FD_109643 | JGI IMG/M metagenome (GOLD analysis project Ga0163179, IMG submission 109643) | Marine eukaryotic phytoplankton communities from the Atlantic Ocean - Atlantic ANT 2 Metagenome | ecosystem: Environmental > Aquatic > Marine > Oceanic | place: North Atlantic Ocean...
CCCCCACCACCACCTAATAGACCACCTAACCCACCAGTAAGCTGACTTATTAAGCTTGCTTTTTTGTTTGGATTTGGTGGTAGATTTGTATTGTTAGCCCCACCAAAAAAGTCTGCTCCCAAATCGTTAATCATTTTCGCTTTACTCCTTCTCATATCTAAACCATTTAAATATGTTTTTAGTTGATTTCTGTGATCTTCATTGCTTGGGTCATAATTGGGCATAGTTCTTGGGTCTGCTCTATAATAAGCCTTTTCAAGAGCTTCCGTAATTCCACCAATATCTTGAAACACGCCTTGATTATACAAGTCCATAAAACTGTTATAATTTTGGAAAGATGTAGGGTCTTTATAGCTACTATCTTTTAGCTCCTCTAACATAAAATTAACTTGACCACTTAAATCATCAATAGGTAATCCGTAGCTATCTAAATAATTTCTTAACTTATCTTGCCTTCCAGCTCTCCATTGATTTATCCCTAATGCATATCTGCCTTTATCATCTTCTGGGCTTCTAATACTTCCACTAAAACCTCTTGTTGGAGTATACATATTCTCAACCATCATGTTTCCAACAAAGCCAGACGCAACATCAAATGGCATCCCACTAGACATTAGCTGAGCCATAATTGCAAAAACTGATGGATGGAGATTAGTCATGTTTAACCCATTTTCATTAGAGCTAGTAACCTAATATAATCAAACAACCCGTGTTCTTGTGTTGTTGTTTGCTCACCTTGAGCTGGGATAATTCCTAGTGAACTTAATAAGGCACTCAACCCTTGTTGCCCTGCTCCCGTAAAACCACCAAATTGTTGTTGAGCTTTGTCAACTAAAGCTTGTTGCATCATTCTTTGGGCTTCACTTCTATTATAAGCTTTATCATCCAAGTAATTAGCCATCCCAAAACCCATGTTAGCAAGTCCAGATAATGCCCCTGCCCCTGCCATTTGATTTTGAGCTACATTCAATCCCATTGCGTTTTGATTGTTGAATTGGTTCAAAGCTTGATTGTAATTCTGCATATTTAAATTTGAAGAGAGGTCACCAGCTTGTTTTGCGTAAACTTCATTTGTTAAACTATCAGCTACTCCGTGCCTGCTTCCACCATATGCGCCTGCATTTACTGCTTGAGATTGCATTTTTTGAATTGCTGTTTGTCTAGCATCTTCAAGATTGCCAAGTGATCTATCAATGACTTCATTAGCATATGGGTTCATATACTGATTCATATTCTGTTGATTGAATGCCATTGGCTGATAGTTCATGGCATTTGTCATGCCAGTTTGGGCTTGCCCCATACCATCAACTACTTGGTTATAAACATTGTTGCCTGCAGTTGCCATTTTGAATACCTTTATCTATTTGGATTATTGTCTGGGTTTTGATTGATGTCATAAACGTCAATTGTATCATCATAAAAGCTCATATACTCATCACTCATATCCCTTGGTGGTTGTTCACTTGTTTTCCCACTAATCCAATTGGTAAAATCTTTGATGGGGTCATAGTCCATATCTATACTCCAAGTCCCAGCTTGATTAGACCCCATCAATCCCCAATCTGTAGAATTTGTTGGAGTTGTTGTTGGTGGGAAATAGTTATCATCATCCCTAGAGCTTGAACCACTAGATGCTCCCATTGGGGTAATTGGGTAGCCTGTCACGGGATTGACTTGACCCATTGTACTAGATGGGGGTAAGGATTCGGCCGTCTGAGCTTCTATTCTTCTATAAATATCTGGATAATTCTCTTTTAGCTTAGCTAATTGATCTGTATATAAATCATAAGACTTATATCCACTAACCCCATTTTCTGTAACCATTTGGGGAAGATTGCTTGCCACCCCTTCCATTCCAAAAGAGCTTAAAGCACTATTTAGATTATTATTTATTCTTGGGTCTTGCCCAACTACATCAACGCCCATGTACGGCGCATAAGGAACATTTAACCCTTTAGCTTGAGCCACAGCATCTTTGACCATATCCTCTTGCCATTTAGGAATAGCTGTTGTTACTGTTTGTGATCCACCTTTACCACCTGCCATTTTTATATCTCCTTATAGATAGTTGTTTGGGCTTCCTTCCACCCATGATCTTTTAGTGCTTTAACCCAGCCTTTTCTTCCACTTATGGTTAGCTCTGTGCAATTTAATTTTTTCGCCCAAAAGATAACACTTTCATGCATATCCTTTAGTTGGCTCATTTCCCCTGCCCCCAAAAATACATGGCAAACTTTCTTTTTAGGATATTCCAATATTTCCGTAACAAGGCATCCTTTCTCTGCTGGCCATAATTGGTATTTTCGCTCTGCAAGACCTTGAAATATATCCACCAAATCATGTGTTCCCCCACCATATTTAAGAGCTTGCTCAATCCAATAGCTACATTTACTAATTTCTTCTTTATTCATATTGATGTTGCTGAAAGCACTCCACTATTATCAACTGTAATTTTATATCTTGTTCCATTCGGACTAGCCAAAATTAATCTTTCATCTTTTACTATTTCAACGTCTTGTTGCTTTTTACGATTTAATGCGTCTTGGCTCTCAAGCTCTCTATTTCTTTCTATTTCAAAAGTAGGGTCATAGTTTTGAGTTGGTGGTTGTAAAATCATCTTTTTCCACCTTGCTTTGCATTAAGTCTAATAGTTCCTATTCTCCAATCACTATTAGAATTAGCATCAGTTATTCTCATTGTAGCTTGCCTTCCTGTAAATCTTACATCTGTAGGATTTGAAAATGTCACAAGCCCATGATCAGTTTCAGTGCCATTTGGGTATAATTTTGTTTTAAAACGACCTACTACGTTTCCTTGGGTTTTCTCATCAGGAATTATTTGATTTATATGCATTAAGTTGTCCCCATTCCCCAATTGAAAAGGTGCAGTTTCAGCAAATGGAATGTAACCATTTCTATTAAACCCTACCTCATGCTCAACAATTTGATGTGGTAAGATAGAAAATGTGCCTTTATTTTGGGTTTCTAATAATTCTGAAGTATTAGCTCCATTTGTATGAGAACTGTAATCAGATTTATGAAAGGTCAACCATCCTCTACCTGGCCTAAGTGTATCAAATCTTGTTTGAGCTTCGACCTTAATGTATTTTGTAAATGGTCCAGACCCACCCATTTGTTTAATTCCATCAAAACTTTCTGTAATAACACCATTATTAAAAGCATCATGCGAACCACCCAAAGAAAATTCAAATTGAGCAATGCTCCCAGAACTTGATGAGCTAAAATTTATTTCAGTAATCTTTGTCCATTGGTAGCCATCAAGCCTTGTACTTATTGTAATCGGTGCGACCATTTGAAAAGACGCAGTTTGAGATGCTCCGTTTTCATCTAACCCAACTAAATTAATTGTTACTGTTACTGCCGAACTTGATGGATACCTATAGAAAAAATATTCTGCGCTTGGCAATGTAAAGGTTTCATATAGTGTCCCAGATCCAGAATATTGGACTAACTCACCATAATTATTAATCCCACTATTAAGACTACTATTGGTGTCTAAAAAATTTAATGTTGGGGCATTCCCTGTTATGGAAGGATTGGCAAAGATTGTTGTGTTAATCCTATTCCTTTGCCTAATTATATTTCCAACATCAGTACATGATAAATCTTTTTCGGGGCTTGATGAAGTTGTTGGTGTCTGACCATTAAACTCTACTTCAATATAGAGACTGAAGGGGTCTCTTATAGATAATGGATAACTGCCATCATTTAATTTGCTAGTTGCTTTAATTGGATATTCAAAAACTCCTTGGTCAACACCAGATGTTCTTCCTAGTATTCCATACCACCAAGAATTACTTTTATAATTCCATGTTACATATTCATTATTCTCATTAGAGTTTAACCCTGCAAAATACCAAGTCACCTCATCAAACTTTGCGTTAGTTATTGCACAAATCTTTGATTGCTGAGTTGTCGTAAGTCTTTCTGTTAGATAATCTTGAATTTCGCATTTAAGCTCTTGAACTCTTTGACCACTATAAATAAAGAACCCATTTGATCCCCACCAAACTATCCCAGCATCAATAGACGCAGAAGCTAGGCTTCCATAAGCTCCACAGTTTTCACCGACCCTTTGAATGGAATGAACAAATGGCAAGCCAATATATCTAGTGGCATGAGCATCTGTATCTGTAACAATTAAAATTCCACCTCTAATTTTTTGAGACAAAATATATTGGCCAGTTGTTTGTAAGTCTAAATTACCAGCTTGATTGGTTGCGCTAGAATTCCATGTATTGTAGTTTTCTTGGTCACTCCATTTGACTTGTCTACTGGTGAAGCAAAACAAAAATCGTTCATCACTTACAATAGACCCAAAATTATTATCACTATAACCATTGCTAGGGTCAGATGCTCCAGATATTTCTTGGGCTTTATTTGCAGTGTTTAAATCCCAATAAAATACTCTTCCACTATCCCTATTGCAAAAAATTAATTGCTCTCCAAAAGTTGAAAATTGAATAGATGTAGCTGGTAAAAGTGTAGAGGATGTTGATAATGGCTGACTGCCCCATTGCCCACTTCCAAAAAAGCCTGACCCGTATCCTGTCATGCCTTGGGCGTTTTCTCTTCCTGTCACAAAAAGAGTTGGTGTAATGTCATAAAAATCCCCATTGGGGAAAAGAACAAATACTTTTTTATAATTTGCGAAAGCTAAATATCTTGACCCATTATTACCTTTCCAAGATATCATCCCCCTTATTGGCGCATCAACTGCTATATCAGTTCTTGTTCTCCATCCACCCAAAGGTTTTAAGCTATCATCATGCCACCGAACTAATTGACTAATTATCCATCTACCAGAAGCATCAAGTTCAGTACCATTTTTATAAACTCCATTAGGAAATTTTAATGGGATAAGTGGCATTATTTCATAACCTTTAAACGCATTTTCCATCTACCTACAGTTGTTGTGACTGTATTCCCCACAACACCAGCTGATCTTGAGGCAATTTGGAATTGACCTAGACTTGGGAATACTCCTTTTACATTTGTAGTATCTCCACTTTCTACATAGACACTTGGAGAGTAACTAGCATTGGCTACTGTATCTGTTCCATAAACAACATCACCAACACTGTATCCATGATCTGTCTGTGTGCATACGATAGCCCACTGAATCATAAATGGGTTAGCATTTAATCCATGAGGAAAAGAGAAAGTTCCACCATTAGTAACAGTCATATCTGCAGATGTTGCACCTGCCCTTACTGCGCCAATTGCGGAATAAATTGCAGTTGTATTTACTTGAGAAAAGCTAAAAATGCCTGTGGCATTGTCATAAGTCAAAGAACCTTGTGTAGACGTTCCACTATTCGTTGCTGACAAACTACTTAATGACATACCAGTACCACTATCATCAACTGCAAATTCCAATGCAGTACCACCACTATTCATTTTTAAAATTTGGCCTGATTGTCCAAGTGATGATGGAGTGTCTGACATATCTAAAATGGATGGTGTAAAAAATTCTAATGCAGTTGCACCACTATTTATTTTTAATTGTTGATTTGCAGTTCCTAATGCGCTTGGAGTGTCTGTAATTGATGTAGCTACAATAGACGTTGGAATTGCATCTGATACTGTTTTTAAATTTGTATCTATAGAAATAATCGTATTATTGAGAGTGCTGCCCCACAGATTTTCAGACCCACCAACAGTAGGATATTCAAAGCTATAATTTGTTGTTGTTCCCATTTTATGCGACCTTACTTAAAGTTGAAAATACGTTTGATTGTGACCAATCAGTTGATGGGTTTGAAGCTTCTGACCAATTTGTGCTTACATTTGAAGTTTCTTCCCAAAAATATTTAGGTACGATAATAACATTTGAGTGTGATGAAAAACCACCACCCCCCATTTGTATTCTTTGAAAAGTTCCATTAATATTTGATTGAGAAATATGTGACGCAACCCCTGAGAAAATTGCCTTGGCATTACAGGTAGTATCTAGCTGTAACCCTAAATTTATTGAATTTGTTCTTATTCTTACATTTGATGCATTTACATTTGTTTGAGATGCTAAAGATAAGCTAGGTTGTAAAATAGCATGAAATGGCGCATTAAATGCACTTTGGTAAGATAAAGAAATTTCACCTAATCTTACTCTTAAAATATTTGTTGTGATTGATGATTGTGATGCAAAAGTAATAGGAGATGTTCTTAGCCTTGTTGCGTTAATTGTAAAAGTTAAATTGTCAGCTAATGTTGCATTATCATCTCTGACCCTTCTAGCCCCACAAGCACCATTTGCTTGAGATCCAAAAGTTGCTGATGTTGTTTCAATTGCATTAAATGTCCCAGAGATAGAGACTTGAGAAGCAAAAGAAATAGTTGCAGGATTAATTTTGCTTGCAATGCTTGATAGATTTGAATTTACAGAAAAAGTTACAGATGCCTGGACAAGAGTTGTACTAGCTGATGTGCTAAATGGCGTTTCACTATAAGCGACAAATCCAAACATTAACTATTACTCTCTTTTAGCTCACCCAAGGCAGATCTGTTTCCTTAATCGCCTTATTATCAATCTGTTCTTGAATTTTTCCATTTACATGGGTTTCATAGTCGCCAGTAACTTGAGCTTGTATCCACCCAAGTACGTCACTTTCCTTTAACTCTGCTAAAACCTTAAAAGACCCCTTTGGTGTATTCTCAGCAGTGAAGGGGGTAGCTCCTTGAAAAGTTCCTTCGTTCCCATCAGCGTCTTTTCCTGTTTTTTTCCAGACAGTGCCAATGACTGCATCTTTAAGTGCATCTCCATCATCATTTGTCTGGTCTTTGATTTTCATTTCAATCACTTTCCAAGTGTATGTCATGCTCATTAAGACATCTCCTTATCTAGTCTTTCATTAAAAACTTGTTTCATTGCTTGTATTTGATCTAATGCAAACTTTGCTTGATTTTCTTTTTTCTCAATATCAATCATTTGTGCAAACAAATACTTTTGTTGGTCAGAAAGAGATGATTGTTCATACTCTTTATCTTTCCATTTTATATTTGGTGCTTTTGTATTCTCTGTCATTTTGTCTCCTTATGAGGGTTTTGTTGGCAAGTCTGACTCTTCAAGGTTAGGCCACTTGGAATGAGTGGGTAAATCTCTGAGAGCTTGCCTGTAGGTTTTCCAATTATCTGCTACAGAAGTACCTTCCTCTGTAGCTTTAGTAACAATCCAATCTGATTCAGAAAGGAGAGTGTCTCTTTTTGATCTCCAACCTGCATTGTCACCATTATCTATTTGTGCCTGTCTTTCTTCGTCAGTCATTTTTGCATGGTCTGGCATTTCATCGACAGTAACTATTTTTCCATCATCTATGTAAGTATAAGGCATCTAATACTCCCTTATGTTATGGCTGTTTTAAAGTGACGCACCATGCCTCTAGTCACAAAGCTCGTACTGTTTGCAGTAATCTTAATCTTGTTTATGTTTGTAGTTTTCTCATTGTAAAAAGTTGAACCACCATGAGTATGGAAAGGGTTTTGGTAATCCATTCCAAAGTTTTGCCAATAAAACCAAGGTGGATCGTCAGTCCTTTGAAAATACCAAATTTTAAACATATGATCGTTCCAAATACCATTAGAGCCTATACCACTTAAAGACATATAATTAAAATGAACGTAACCATTCTGAGTTTGTTGCTGAAGACCATTACCCCAAGCTCTAGTTTGATATTGTACATATCCATTTTGGTTAGCTGATGTTAAATAAGAAGAACCACCATTACTGGAAATATAACCATATAGTTGATTACTGTAGTTGGTAGTATTTTCTAGACCTATTAGTTCAAAATAATGTAATTCATCTTTAGCAACAGTGAACAAATACTCTTGGGTAGCAGCAGTGGTAATCTTTGTTTCTGAAACCAGATCCATCATTCCACTACCTGCATCTGCCCAATCAGCCAGACCACCACTACCATTAGATGTTAAAACTTGCCCTGCATTTCCATAAGAACCACTCCAGTTTCTTAGATAAGCAAACTTTGTATTCCAAATTGTAACATCATTAAGGTTTGATGTACTAGCAGGGTCACAATAATAAGCACTATTATTATAGTCGTAATAAATAGGTGCTGACATATAGTTAGCTGATGTAACTCTATCTGCCGCAGTTATTCTATAAACATTTGAATTACTAGATGGGTCACAATAATAATTGGTATCATTTGTGTCGTAGAAAATTGGCGCACGATATGAACCTTCGCTTTCAGAATAGCTAACTTCCCCTGCATAAAATCTACTACCTGCTTCTTGAAAGTAAGCTGTTCTTGAACTTGTTCCATTGTGAAAAGAAATATAAGGACTACTACTAGCATAAATTCCAAGTTGTCCTACGCTAGATAGTGTACTACTTGTGTTGACGCTAAGAGTACCTGCAGTAAATAGAATATTAACTAAAGATGTACTTGCAGGGTCAACGTAATAAGCAGAATTGCTTGCATCATACATATAAGCAGAAGCAATATAACCAGCAAAAGTAGCATTACCAGTGCTATTAATCTCTAAAGCTACACTTCCACCATTGTACATAAATTTGTGGCCTAAAGCCCAGTATTCTGGAGTTAAATACGCACTGGTAGATCGGTTGTAATTAAAATAAATTGGATTACTGCTTGCACCAGCAGGGTCAATTTCAACAACAGCGTTACTATTCCTGATTGTAAAAATTCTGTCAGGTGAATCTGTACCAAGACCAATATAACCTGTGTTTGTAATGTGAAACCTATTTGTGAATGCTGTAGCAATAGCAAAATCCCCAGTATAACTTGACGCAATTCCAAAATCATCGTCGTTTAGACCATTAACTGCCCAATCACCTGCCCCAAAGTAAGCTCTGGTGTTTGACCCTTCTTGAAAACGCATGGCTGGGTGAGTCCCAGAAGCCGTCGTAATTTGTATTGTGCCACCGACATCAAGCTTTTCGGCAGGAGTGCCTGAACCAATTTTTACATTGCCAGACGCATCAATAGCCATACTAAGTGTGTCCATACCATCTGAACCACCTCTTCTAAACTGTAAACCTCGACCTGCTGTTGAACCAGATTGGTGGACACCAATATGAAACTCACCAGAACCATCACTAGCAGGGGTTACAAGTTCAAGTCCTTCATAAGATGAAGACTTAGAAAGAATAGCTAATGGTGCGTTTGCAGTAGTGCCAACACCAAGACCAGTTGAGGTTAATCTCATATATTCAGTAGAACCATCAGCATTATCAAATGTCTGTGTGCCACCTCTAAAGTTAAGATTGGTATTAGCATCAATTAAAAATGTACCAGAATTATTTGATAAACTTCCTGTAGTTCCAATATTAACTGCACCAGTAAATGTTGGACTACTTAATGGTGCATAAGTAGAAGATGCACTAGACTGAGTTAGGTAAGTAGAGGATGCACTTGATTGAGTTAGATAAGTAGAAGATGCAACTGAGGTACTCAAAGCACCTATATCTGATAATACTTCACTAGCACTTCGACCTTCAATAACATTGCCATTTTTTTTCAAAAATTCAGCATTTGAAATTGCACTTGACCCCTCTATCAAAGATTTAGAGGCAGGCTCAGTAACAAAAACATCTTTTGAAGCAGAGCCAGAAAAGTCAATCGCAGATGAACCACTTGAACTTTCTAGTATTGTCGTTCTTGTTAGTGTGCTAGAGCTATTCGCCCAAGTTCCTAAACCAACTTCCCAAGTTCCATTTGCAGGGTCAACAATCGCATAATAAGTCGTATCTCCATCTGACAAAGCATTCCCAAAAGTTTGAAAACCACTGACACTTCCTGTCATAACAACATTTGTTGTTCCATTTGTTGTAGACGTTTGCTTTATTCGATTTTTGACAGTAAATGCCATTTTTAGTCCTTATCAAGTTAAGGTTACATCCAGTTGGCCAGAAGCAATCTGAAGAATGTCGTTGGCCTCAATTGTTTTAGCATTTGATAAATTTGCGTATGCTATTAGATTGCCTGAACTAGATGCGTCAAAAATCCCTGCTGAAACTACCGAACCCCAGCTTCCTGATGCTGTGGGAAAGGTTAGTGTACCTGTGTTAGTAGCCGTTGTTGGTGAAGTCCCCGATACACTAAATGTAACTTGCACTCTACTATAATTACTTCCACTTAATTCTGTTCCTGATGCACTGTCTGTTGGTGAATTTCCACTTGCAAACAAACCAACATACCATGTTGTCGGTCTTGTGACTGAATTAGTAGTCAGCAACCAGTTTAGCACTCTGTCCTCAAATGTATCTGTTAATGCGTCACTCATTTAATAGCTCCTTATCCTTAATTTTAAATTACCTGCACTATGCCTTGTATTGTCTGACTCACCCATTATTCCATTGATAGCTCCTTGATAAGCAGTACCCCAAACAGCCATTCTTTCATCATTTTGCAAATAGGGTGAAGCTTGCAAGAGAGACCCATATAAATAAACATCAGGTGACATTGTTAAAAGCCAATTTGTAGATGAATCAGGAGATGACCCTAGAGGAGTTATTTTTTGATAATATAAAATTTCAATTGTATGGGTTATGTCTGGAGTTGGATAAACTTCAATTAAATCACCAATATGAGAATAATATTGGGGCTTCCCCTTTGCATCATCACCTTCATCTCTTAATTTTGCAATCTCTTCGGCTGATGTTTGTTTTAATAAAGATTTACTACTATCATTTAAATGTATTCTAATAGTTTGTAACCAATCGTTTGGGGTGGCAGAGTATTGAGCTTCTAAATTTGCTGTTTGCTGATTCATCATTCTATAGTGGCGCAATTCTCTATTAAGTTGCGCCTCAGCCAATGTAATAAAATCAGGGATTACATTTGATAAATCACTACGGTTCAACCAATCTGCTATTGATGTTTGTAGGTTTCCATAATTTTCTAATGCCATTATAAACCCTTAACCAAAAGTTTTTTGTAATTGGGGTCTTTTAATTTTTTCTTTATAAATTCCATAAATTCATGGCTACCCAATTGTAGCCCACTTTCCTTTGACCATTGCTCTGCTAATATCAATGGGATTTCACCAACATATCTCATTCGACTTTCACCAAAATGATTTGGCAAATTGCTATTATGCAAATCTTTAATATGGTTCAATAGTGGCTCTACATCCTGTTCTCTTTTGATATAGAGCTTCCCACTATCTTCGGTTATGTTGGTTTTAATCACCATTATTCTTTAGTTTCCCATGCTTCATTCTCAGGCGTGCTAGGGTCATCAGCTTTAAAAAAACCTTTTTTATTCCTTGCTCTTACTTTCTTTCCTTCTAATTCGCCCCATCCATTTTTCACAATAATGTCAGCTTCATCTTGCGTAACATTTATTGTTTCACCATGATCTGTAGCACGCCCGTTAAAAAACGGGCGTACTTCAGTGGTTATTTTAACCGATATACTCATTAACTAGTTGAGCAATCTGCAATGACACCATTCGCTTTTTCATAAGCATAAAACCCCATCTCTGTTGAGATTAATCTACGCTCAGAATGGCCAGTCTTTGCTAGTGGCTTTTGAGTTAATGGTTGAAGGGTAGCAATGTGTAAATGCTCTGGGTCTAGAACAAAACAATCTCTACCTCTGCTAAATCGGGATGGCATCACTGTCAAAGTTCCAAAATCTGACTCATATACACTGAAGCCTGCCACAATTGCTCGTTGACCAGCTGGTGAATTTGAATAGTCATATTGCTTTGAGGCATTACCACTAAATCCAGAAATTGCCTGTTTTACAAAAGAGCCACAAACAATGCTTTTAGGATCAGCACCATTTTCCCAGCAAGATGCAACTACAGTGGCAAGCATGGACTCAGTTATTGACCTTTGAGTGCCATCAGTTGCGCCAGCATTAGGAGTGCCACCACTTAAAGTTGGATTTGCCCCACTTGTTCCTCTTGAAACATTTGAAGTTAGCCAGGCTGGCAAACCAGCTGTTACTCTGGCACCACCACCATTAGCTGAGCCTGCGTCACTACTCTTATTAGCCGAAATACTGCTCTCAAGGTCTCTTTTAATTTCCTTTGTCTTAAAGGCAATTTGCTGAGCTAATGTTTGAGCATTAGCTACGCCGTTGACTGCTTCATCAGTCGTTGAAACTTCAACAACTTTGTCAGCGATCTCAGTGTACGTTCCTTTTCGGACAGGAAGAGTACCAGCATCATTCCCTGGGCTGGCTTCGCCTTCTGCCACTTGATTTGAGGAACTCGCTGCAGCCAAATCAATTTCAGCAAATTCAACATAAGTATTCCCAGCTTTTCTTTGCTTGCACATTGAAAAGATAGGGGTTTCGGTTGGGCTGACAGACTTCAGCAGATCACTGATGTCCTCCCGTATGGTTGTAACATCATATGTTTCAACGGTGTTTGAATTTTGAGCCAATGTATATCTCCTTTTAACTCGTTGCTAATAACCAGTTCGCCGCATCATCTACGGAACCAGTTTGTTGTAATTTAGCGGTAGCATCTTTGATTGCTCTAGCCTTACCACTTGATGCAACTTGTTTTGCTCCTGGCTTTATATTGAGGGGTCTAGCTTGAGATACTTTACTTTCTACCTTGCCATTAGACTGCAATTCTTGCCATTTTCTGGCATCATTTAGCACTCTAATAGCCCGACTATCTATAATTTGAGCTATTTCCTCATCAGTAAAACCATATGTAGCCCCAGCATTCACTAGCTTTCCTCTCATTGCATTGGCCGTATCTTGATTTGCAAACTCTGGTATTGTTTTCTTTAGAGTTTCTGCCTCTTGAGCCAAATAAGCTTTGAGAGCTTTAGCGTCTTGTTCCTGTTTTTGATGAGCCATCTTCTGTTGCTGTTGACTTAATGCCATCTGTTGTTGTTGGGCATCTTGCCACTTTGCATTTTGGATTGACCATTCAATAGGGTCACTTTCTGCTAAAGATATGTCAGGCTTTTGAATGTTGGTGTCTTTTAGTTGATTTTGGTAATTGTCTAGAGCATTCGCTAGTTGCTCCCTCTCTTTTTGAAGATTTGCATAAGTTTCTTGAGCTTGCTTTTTAATCTCTGCTGTTTTACGCAATTCTTGCTTGATATACTCTTGACCCGATGCAGATTGTTTAAGCTGATTGAGTGTCCACTTTTGTAGCTCACCATTAACCTTCACTTCATGCGTTTCTGGCTCTATGGGGGCTGTTTCGGTGTACTCTTCAGGTGCAATTTCGTCAGGTGTAGTCGTATTATCTTCTTGGGCTTCAATACTTTCTTCAGGCACAGTATTGGTAGTACCTTCATCAACAATTTCA
>Ga0163179_10002336_pt1 | contig 13283 bp, 13 predicted proteins | sample AtlANTMetagenome_FD_109643 | JGI IMG/M metagenome (GOLD analysis project Ga0163179, IMG submission 109643) | Marine eukaryotic phytoplankton communities from the Atlantic Ocean - Atlantic ANT 2 Metagenome | ecosystem: Environmental > Aquatic > Marine > Oceanic | place: North Atlantic Ocean...
TCCACCAATCCATTCAATACGACGAATACTACGAGTCAAATTTATGACATTTGCAAATCTAAAAAAACAATCTCGCTTGGGAAATCTTACTTCTAAGTTGACCAAAGAGATAGAGAAAATGAATACGACTGGTTCATCTAATGCTGATGACCGTCTCTGGAAATTAGAAGTAGACAAAGCAGGAAACGGTTACGCTGTGATCAGGTTCTTACCTGCACCTGACGGAGAAGAACTACCATGGGCAAAAGTATGGTCACATGCTTTCCAAGGACCTGGTGGTTGGTACATTGAGAACAGTCTTACTACTCTTGGTGGTAAAGATCCAGTATCAGAGTACAATAGACTTCTTTGGAACAGTGGCAACGATGCAGACAAAGATCTTGCACGTAAGCAGAAGAGAAAACTTACTTACATTGCAAACATCTATGTCGTAAAAGACCCTACCAATCCACACAACGAAGGTAAAACATTCTTATACAAATTTGGTAAGAAGATCTTTGACAAGATCACAGCAGCAATGCAACCTGAGTTTGAGGATGAGGAAGCAATCGATCCATTCGATTTCTGGCAGGGTGCTAACTTCAAGTTGAAAGCAAAGAACGTGGCAGGATACAGAAACTATGATAGTTCTGAGTTCTCTCCACAATCTCCTTTACTTGATGATGATGATGCACTAGAGACATTGTGGAAGAAACAGTATTCACTGAAAGAATTCACAGATGCTTCTGAGTTCAAATCATATGGTGATCTTGAGAAGAGATTGAACGCAGTCTTGAATCAATCACGTCCTCCAGTAGCACCTGAGGTTGCTGATGAAGAGGTAGAGATAGTAACAGCAAAAGAACCTGTTATTGCATCTGCACCTGCTTCAGTAAATGAAGACACAGATGATGCACTAAGTTACTTTCAGAAATTAGCTGAAGAGTAAGTGGAAATAAAGTCCTTCAAGGAACTTATCGGAATCTGGGATGGTAAACTCACCGTCCTAGATTCTTCTTTTAATGAGATAAAAAAGTTATATGATAGTGATCCTGAGTCAGACGGATACTCTAACATAAATGGATGGCAGAAGACTGGTTTGCATAAGATGCCTCAGTTTGATCCATTGAAAAAAATGATCATCAATAGATGTTATGATTACTTGGAAGAGCATAATATAAAAAGACCAACAGGACTAGAATGTGTACATCTATTTGCTAACATAAACCCTAAAGGTGCATCAAATAGCATGCATCATCATACTTACGGTCAGATCAGTGGAGTGTATTGGTTGAAAGCACCACTGAATAGCGGTGATTTAATTATCATGAGTCCATTTACAAATAGATACCTCAATACATCTTGTGTTCCTAAGTCAGTATCCAGTACTGCCAACAAGTATATGGACTACAATGCATTGGTATTTAAACCAAGAGCAAACAAAGGTGTGTTTTTCAACAGTAATCTTATACACTATGTTGACATCAACAGGTCGAGTAAAGAGAGAGTGTCTATTGCTTTTCACATCTTAGTTCATGGCTAACCAAAATCGACTTTTCATTTACAAAATCGGGCAAAAAAAACTCAGGCAATTTTTTGCTCCTTAAGGTTTTTTATGATACAGACAGTAAATCAACATTGGGATCCTTTGAGAGTTTGTGCGGTAGGTCGTTCTTATCCACCAGAATTTTATGAGAGAATAACTAATATACGGGTCAGAACTGCAATGGAGAAAATAGCAGTCGAGACTGAAGAAGACTATCAAAAGCTAATAAGCAAATTAGAGTCATTTGGAGTAAAAGTACTAAGAACTGATATTAGCAAGAATTTTGATGATCATTGGCCAGGTGGTGAAAAACCAGCACCAGCACCAATGACTCCTAGAGATCATACTGCTGCTGTTGGTGGTAGATTTTTTATGCCTTCTGATAGGTATGGGGATAATATTGATGTGGAGACAATTTATAATGCGATCTTATCTAAACCTTTGAAGGATGTCAATACACCTAAATTTAGGATGATATCTTCAATGATAGAAGATACTCTTGATCCTAATAACTTGTCTACTGGAGGATCTGTGTTGAGATTTAGATCTAAAGATGTTTATAAAAGACGTAGATATGCATTTAGTGCACTTGACGTAAAAGAAATAAAACATAAGATTTTACAGGCAGAGACATTGACCATAGGTAAGGCAGGATATTGGCCGATGAATAAACAGCATTATTCTTTCAAATCTATAGAAGATTGGTTGAAAGAGAATAATATACCAATCGTATATGATGAATATATCAATTGTGGCGTAATGACGAGAATGGGTAAAGATCTATATTTTGGATATGGTAATATAATTAATAAAATCAATGAAGATAGGTTTTATGATAAAATGAGTCGTCTCTTTCCAGATCATAGAACACATTTTCTTCATCAAAATGGACATACTGATGGATGCTTCACAGTTGTCAAACCAGGTCTGATTATAACATTGAGAGATATACAAAATTACGAAAAAACATTTCCTGGATGGGATGTGGTAACAATACCTGGTGAGTCATGGGATAAAATCAGTGATTTTCAGAAAATGAAGGATGTCAATAAAGGTAAATGGTGGGTTGAGGGCGAACAGAATAATGAAGATCTAGCAGATTATATTAATAGTTGGTTAGATCACTGGACAACATTTGCTCAAGAATCCGTATTTGACACAAATATGTTAGTGATAGACGAAAAGAATGTTTGTGTTGTATCTGAAAATCCAATTGTTTTCAAGGCATTTGAAAAACATGGAATTACACCACATGTGATAAATTTCCGTCATAGGTACTTTTGGGACGGAGGTTTACATTGCATGACTTCAGATATAGTTAGAGAAGGTAAACAAGTCGACTATTTTCCCGAACGTGGATCACAGTCTGTAGTTAAGTTTTGGCCACATTACTAATGGATAACATTATTATCATAGAAGAGAATATTGACGTAAAACCGTTTTTAGAAGAAATGGACTTAGATGACTGGGATTGGGTATCTAAGCAAAAAGGTAATAATATAGGTGGCAATAAAAATCCATATGGGTTCTTACCGTTAGTATGGGCAAAAGTAAGAAAAGGTGAAGATCCACATGATGCCTTGGGTCAAGGTAAAACTGCATTATACGATAAGTACAAAAATGTACAAAAATTCTGGGAAAGACATAATATAACACAAACGGGTCGTGCAGCCTTTTTTCGGCTGAAACCAGGCAATAGTGTGGGAACACATATTGATAGGGGGTTATATTATAAAGAGAAGGATAGATACCACTTATCGTTACAAGGGACGTATTTGTACACAGTAGGTAATCAGCAGATGTATGTTGCCCCAGGCACGTTTTTCTGGTTTAACAATAAAATCCCCCACGGTGCGATAAACGTAGGGGACATTGATAGGTATACTTTAGTATGGGACGTTCCTCATAATAAGAACAATCCACATCATTTAGCGTGGAGAAAGAATTCTTAGATTATTACCTTTCTTGAGTTTTCTGTTTACATATTGACTACTATCAGTATATGTTAGTATTTCTCTCATATCTTTTTTTATAACTTCTAGATATCTTGGTTTTAGGACGTGAATAGACCTTTTTGCATCATTCTTATTTTCTTCATGTTGTAATACAGTAACCGATGTAGTACCAGTTTGTGTATATTCAGTTCCACCTCCCTCAGACCATGTTACTGAATGATCAGGGTCAACCCATAATCCTTTTTGTTGTAGTAATTTACCTTTGCTATCTCTTACTTCTTTTGACTCATAATGATGAATTTGTGATAGCACCGTTTTTGAGTATTTCAAGTCAAGATATTTTTTGAAACTATATTGATCCATCGGCCATTCATCTCTAACATTCAATATGTTATTGGAAATGAGTATGACCCAATCTAAAGACGAGTTGTTATACACAGTATATGCCACATTATCAGGTCTGTCATCACCTACAATACTAAACTTTTCAAATGCGGATACGTCTCTAAAGATATCATCTCTAATTTTACCTCTTTTGAAGATATTTGTAGATTCGACGTAATCAGTAGAAGACCTTCTATTGTCGGTAAAAGAAGGAAGTGCTATTTTTGGGAAATTAGTAAAATATGCCATTAGTATCCGATATCGTATTTGTTCATTTCATTATCTCCTTGAAGGAGTCCTCCTTCACCTGAATCCTGTGCAAGATCTGTAAGACTACTATTTGACAATTCTCCTTCTTTTTCATCAAGGAAGTTCATATTGTAATCTTCAGCAAATACTGGTGTCAACTCAGTAAATGCTAATTCCATCGTTGATCTAACTGGGTTAGATACTGCTCTGTCATCAGAATATGATTGATAAACATTCTCAGGAGTGAAGTTTATGGAACATTGTGTTAGAGCACATATCTTATGTATAGGCAAACCCCTAATTCTATTGGTTCCATTGAAATAACCAATTCTGTATACCATAGGAGATCCAATGAATATACTTGATGATCCATCTTTACTACCATAACCGGTTGGTACCATACCTTGCTTGAATATTCTCATAATCATTCTTGAGTTTCTTGCATCTACTTCATCATTTGGAGCAAAATCAAATCTAAAGGTAAAGTTTCTTAGTTTTGGACTAGAGAACAATAATTCTAGATTAGGATTTATAGCAATACCATTACTACGAGCAACAAATTGATTAGTATCAACATTTATGTTTAATTTAGACAATGCTAGTTTCGATACAAAAGCAGTAAGTGCTTGACCAGTACCTCCATCAGCAACACCTAAATCACCAAATCTACTAGCAAGATCTGACATACTACCAAAGGATTTCATAATGGTGCTAACTATACCGTTATCCACAACACCAGCAGCAGTATTTGTCATACCAGTCATTGCTGCCATTTCTATTGCATTTGCTTTAGCACCACCCCACTCAACTCCATTACTCACTCTAAGATCATTGGGAATAGGTAATTTGATCGTATTACCGTAATCACCAAGATTACTACTTCTTTGCTGACCTCTGGATACAACGTTTGCTAGAGAATTAGCATTTTCACCCTCACCAAATGCACCAGGCATTGGAGGTTTATATTTGAAAGTTTCTATTCTAAGATAATCCTGACCACCAGGACCAAATGCTGCATCAGATGGGTATTTTAGAACTGGTGCTAATTTGAATAGACTTTTCAGACTATTCTCAGTATCTTCAGGTGGTGGAACTTCATCCGGTTCTTCTTTTGTTATATTTGCAATATTCTCATTACTAATTTGTACGTTTTGAGTATCATCAGAACTACTTCCACCATCAAATTCATCAGTGGCTATTAAATCTGATGTTCCTGTTCCAATACCATATCTCTTACCTCTTTCATATGTCATACCTTCAGTGAGACCAGTATATTTCCTAAGTTCAATAGGTAATTTATTATCTTCTGTTATATCATCAGCAGTAAGAACCTTAGTAAAGTATAATTCTTCCATTGCACCATTACCAATATTATTCACTGCATTTTCATAAACACCTGTGTGCAGATGATCAAACCTAACTCCATTTCCACTATTATTTGCTGCTTCGTTCGCTTCTGATAGCACACCATTTTTTTCAGCGTAATATTTGACTCCCATTATACTTCTATCATGCAATTCAATAAATTCGCTATTATTTGGACTAGTCAACAGTTGGTATTCAGCAGAACCTGGTTCTATAAGATCCCCACCAATTGTCCTTATTTCTACTATTTTTAGAAAGTCAGGACTACTCATGTCTGAATTTATTACAGGCTTGACCGCTTGACTTACACCTTCTATTACATGATATCCATCTACAGCACCATTTGAAGACCCTAAAGTATCTGCCTTACTCTCATAAGAGAAAGTGCATGATGGATTACCTTTATCAGAACCAATACAAGACATTACTTATAAAAACCTCTTTTCTGTACAGAATCTGCATCTAGACTAAGTTCAACAGAACCCATATCTCGTACAAACTCTTCATTAGTATATGACAATGCCTTTTCCCATTCAGTCATATTGACTTGTAAAAAAGGGCTTCCCATATAAGACTTTATATATTTATGGTACCCACGCAACCTAGATGGATCTCCACCGTCATCAATATACTTCAAAAGTGCCATTCTATTGGATGGAGCATGATAATGTAGGTTCACTCCATAAAATATACCACCTTGAACAGACATGATATAACATAAAGGGTTTCTATCATAAAATGGTAGTTTTTCAGCAGTTTTAGCACTATACCTGAAAATATTGAGAGTACCAGGTGTAGGGTCTCCTATAATCTTTGAATCTGGGAATTCATCACTATATTCCAAGTTCCTTCTCCGTCATTACTTGAAACTCCCACTTGCGATCTCTACAAAACTCTTGTGCAGCTTTCCATTTTGCTTGATTTTTAGCATATTCTAGTGCTTCATACATATATTTCTTTGTTTTTTTCTTTTGAGTGGGAGGGTTACACTGTTTGAGTGGTTTGATTTCTATCACTTTTTCAACAACCTTACCTTTTATATTCTTATACTTGATATAGAAGTCAGGGAAGTATCTTTTTACCTTTTTAGTTGTAGGATCATAATATGGTATAAAGAATTCTTCAGATGCCCAAGTGATAATTTCCTGCTTTTCATCGCAGTAAACCATAAATTTCCTTTCCCAAAGTGACCTATAAATGATATTTTGGGGATTTCCTTTATATTTTTTATGGTTTCGAGGTCGGAACTTACCTTGATATGACATACATAGTATACACGATCACGCTATATTTAGATGGCTAAAGTACCAAGTGTCTTTAAGAATAACAGACACTACATGCCGACAGAAGAGTTATATGTTGCAGATTCTAATCATGGTGACATAACACCAGCTTTTAATAACATATATGATGTATCAATAAATTTTGAGAGGTCACGTAGATTAGCAAACTATATTTCACAAGGCACACTATTTGATAAAAGTGCACCAGCAGGGCAATTTCTAGCATTATTCTGTTCTGAAGCATTATTACCAGGATCACAGATACAGACATCTCAGGTAGATGGGTTGAGACAGGGAGTATCCCAGAACTATGCAACCTTTAGAAGGTATCCTGACATAAACCTTACATGGTACAGTCAGAAAGACTACTATACTAATGATGTATTCAATGCATGGATGGAGTTTATATCACCTACACACCTATCAAGAGGTGGACATGGTAGTAACTCACAACAACGTATAAATGATGCTCCTTCATACAGAAGAATGCAGTATCCTAATTCATATAAGTGTCCTATTGAGATAACTGCCTTCAGTAAAGACACACAAAAGAAGTTCAATAGACAGAATAGACCGAACGTATTATCAACCAGAAGATCAAACAGTATCACATACTATCTTGAGAATGCCTTTCCAGTCAGTATTGTTGCATCTCCATTAGCATATGGTAAATCAGAACTGATAAAGACTACAGTATCATTCAAATATGAGTACTTCTATCTTGATAGAGGTGTTACTAATGATTTTGGTCGTAATGTAAGTGATAATAACAAGACAAGGAATCCAATAGAGGCAAGATCAACATTTTATGATGACCTTAAAACAAATCGAGAACTATCAGAAAGGGACTTTGATGCTGGATTCGACGATTAGTGGTATACTAAATAAAACGATTGAAATTTTATTATGCCATTACCTAAGGTTGTAGCACCAACTTTTGAGTTGACACTACTATCCACTGGGAAACCAGTAAAATATAGACCGTTTCTTGTAAAAGAAGAGAAAGCATTACTCATAGCACTTGAAAGTGGGAATGAAAAAGACATCATTTCTACAGTAAAGAATGTAATAAAAGCATGTGTGATGTCTAGAATCAAAGTAGATGACCTTCCTAGTTTTGATTTAGAGTATCTTTTCCTCAATATAAGAGGTAAGTCTGTAGGAGAATCAGTTGAACTAGTTGTCAACTGTAAAGATGAAGAGGAAACTCAAGTTCCTCTAACTATTGCCCTCAGTGATATTGGATTAGATGTACCTAGTGGGCATGATGATACCGTCGATATAGGTGGTGGAATCAAACTCAAGATGAAATATCCATCAATGGATGAGTTTTTGAAAACTAATTTCACAGTCACTAATACGACTGATGCAACTGGTGTTGATGATGCATTTGAATCTGTAGCAAAGTGTATTGATACAATTTTCACAGAAGAAGAAGCATGGACAAGTGAAGATACGACTCATAAGGAGATGGTCAAGTTCATTGAACAACTCAGTAGTTCACAATTCAAATTGATTGAAAAGTTCTTTGCCACTATGCCAAAATTGAAATATGAAGGTAAAGTGACTAATCCAAATACAGGTGTAGACACAGAAGTTCTAATTGAGGGTTTAGCAAATTTTTTCGGATAATGCTATATCATAGTTCAATTGATGCTTTTCTTGAGATTAATTTCAACCTGATACATCATCATAAGTGGTCGTTGAGTGATATAGAGTCTATGATACCATGGGAAAGAGAGGTATATGTCAAATACCTTGCTAATGCTTTAGAGAAACAAAGACTAGAAGTACAACAAGCTAATGGCTAACATTACAAAGTTATCATCAATGATGACAACCACCAGTGGTGATGTTGTTGGGAAAGTGAATCAGCTCATTGATATGCAGGATGAGTCTGATAATAATACTGAGAGATTGAGTAGGAGGATGGGTTCCATATTTGGTAATATGGACAGAATGGAACAGAGTATGGCGGTAATAAGGAAGCAAGTAACTAAAGATATTAGAGCAAGAGAAAGATATTTTGGTGAAGAAACAAAAATACTCAAAAAAGAACTAAAAAATACTGAGACCTTAAGAGCGTCTCTAACATCTATAACAAGTCTTTTAGCAGGTGCTGGTTTTCTATCAGCAATCAATCAGTTTAGACAAGGTAACGTAGGAGCAGGATCACAGGACTTACTCTTCGCCACAGGTTCTGCATTATCAGCTTACTTACCTGAAGTTATAACAGGATCAGCAGTTATAATATCACAACTACTAGGTTTGAACAGAGGTCGTGGTAGAACTCCCACAATGAGACCTAATCTTGGAGGTACAAGAAATTTTAGACCTAGAGGTGGTGGAAAATTCGGTTTATTGTTGCCATTACTAGGATTATTAGGATTGTCAACATTAGGTGGTGATGCTAATGCAGACCAAGTAAGAGGTGATCTTGTAAGAAATGAACAGAACTTAGGAAATACTATCAATGCACCTGATGTCGAAAGGTTTAGAACACAATTAGATAAATTTGCCTTTCTTATTGATAGACTTCAATCTGATAGAGTAGAGAGACCCACACAAATAACATCAGTTGCTGGAAGAGATTTATCAGGAACGGTAACGAGTAGTGGACTATTCCCCTCCATGGATTCTACACAGGGAGTGAATATAGAGGGATTACAAAACATAGTATCTGCTGATATTGGTGCAAGACCAAATCAAATCGGTGATACACCGTTCAACGTAATTGAATCAACTCTAACTGAGATTGATGATAAACAACAACAATTGAAAAAGACTGGTGAAGAGGATGTTGGTGTAGGTATGTTCTCCATAAGGGAACCTTTGGAGGATTTGAAAATGATGTTTGAGGCAAATAATCTTAATTTCAATCCCAATAATATAGTATTCACAGAAGAATTACAAAGAGAGTTATTTCTATTCAAATTGAATCAGAATTTACCTGTAGATCAGCAGATTAATATAGACAACCTTGAAGTCTTGAAAGACAAGGACAAGATGAAGAATATTTTTAACAAATCGTCAGATATTTTTGGGGGGAAAAATACAGTAAGGCAAGATTTAAGTAATCTAGATGAATTTCTTATGATGGCTGATCAAGGAGAAAAAACTGCTGATGAGACTGATCAAAATATAATGAATCTAATCACTGTACCAGGTAAAAGTAAGAACGTATCCTCTATTGATGGTAATTCTGAATCAGCAAGTATAAAGATCAGTACAAATTACAAATCTAATGATGGTGTAAAAATTGATAATTTTCATAATTTACAACAGTATAACTCACCCGCAGTCTTTATATCATAATGCAAACAGTAGTAGCAACATCTAAACTAATTGAAAAGAGAGGGGATATAGTAACTACACTAGAGAACCGTAGTTTATTGTTGAAGAAAAAATTAGCGAAGGAAAGGGAAGAATCATATCAATCATTTAAGAATAAACTTGATGAGAGTAAGAGAAAAAATAGAGGTAGAAATGTTTTAGCAACAGTAGCAACTGGTGGTGCTGGAGCAGCAATATTGAATAGGTTTAGACCTAGAAGACCTAGTGTAACAAGTGGTAGATCTTCTGGACTTAGAAAGTTTAATATATTCAGATCTAAACCAAGGATAACAGGTAGTTCTAGAGTCAATACAAATATATTGAGAGGTAGTTCTAAACTAAACTCACTTCTTACAGTGGCATTTACAGGATATGACTTCATCGATAGGAAGAATAGAGGTCAGACTAATATACAAGCTGGTGCCGGAGCAGTATCAACAAGTGGTGGTGCGATAGCCGGAGGTGCTGCAGGTGCTGCCATAGGTACAGCAATATTACCAGGTGTAGGAACTGTTATAGGGGGTATCTTAGGATCATTTATTGGTGCTTCAGCAGGAGGTAGTCTTTCTGATTCTATTACAGGTGCTAATTCTGATACGAGAAGAAAGGAAGAAATAAAGAAATTAGCAACTCCACAAGCATCGCTATTCAGTGGATCTCTTGATACATTTGATGTGGTTCTTGAAAAGTTTGCAAAACTTAGAGCAAGTGATTTTGATAGATCGAAGAGAGAAGATGATCGAATTCCATTAGCAATTAGTAGACCACAACCAGGAACAGGAGGAGTAGCAACAAAATTACCAACACCACAACCAAAAACACCTAAAGTTCCACCAAGAAATATTCCAAATCCTATAGTAGAGACAATAAAAGATGTTGGATTGATTACGTTGGGTGTTGGTTTAGTAGTTGGTGCAACAGTTCTTGCAGGTCCTACAGGTCCTGATGATGTAGCAGCATATGCATCTTTCGCAGCGATTCTAAACAAAACAAAACTTGGTAGAATTATTCTAGCTAAAGGTCCTAAGATTCTAAAAGCTCTTAGAAATGCTGATACAGTAAAGAGGATGAATGATGCCATAAGAAATAAAAAGAACTTTCCTAAACTTGACAAACGAAATCTAGAAAAGATAAAGAAATCTGATAAGATTATCAAAGATCTTAGAAAAGAAGCTGCTGCTGATAAGATTATAAAACAAACTTTCCGTAAAAAATTGCAAGAAGAGGTTCAATTTAATATAAAGTATCTTAGAGACATGGTTAGAAGTGCTAGACAGGGTAACGTAAGTGGTGCAACTACAATGGAGAAAGCAGATATAATCATAAAAGCACAAAGAATATTAAAAACTTTTAGGCAAGGAATTAAGTCTAGGGGAGCAAATGCCATAACTGAAGGCAGAGAAACTATGTTGGACATTTATAGGACGGCTATCAAGAGATATGAAGCAGAGATATTCAAGTATGGAAGAGATTTGCAGAAACTTCTAAAAGATGGGGACAAGAGACCCTTAAAGAAAATAATAAAGAAGTATGGTACAAAAACCAAAGACGTTATTAAGGACAAGGTAAAGGGCGATAAAATATCATTTAATATGTTAGAGGGGGACAACACCACCAATGTAATCAATGGGGGTTCTAATATAGCATTTTCACCGAGTAGAGATAATGAAATAAATATGATTGAACTTAATGGTTACATGAGACAAGTATAATGGCAGAAAAGAATACTGGTTTATATACAAGAAGTCATAAGGTAACTCTATTTGATATTTCGGGTGATGTGGGTGAAGGTGCAGAAAATGCGACCACTACATCACTATTAGGGCAAATATTATTCGTAAAGTATTATGAGTCAGTAGGTAGTATCCTAGCGGTAGAGATAACTTGTATTGATACTAACGGATTTTTGGATAAGTTGCCAATAAGAAGTGGCATGGCAGTGGAGTTGATTATAAATCATGCTAGTAGGGGAGAGGATGAAGAACCGTTTGAATTTAGTCAAGAAAAGAATAACGAGTTGATTATTGTAAATATATCAAATCATATCAAAGAAAATAAGAGAGAATTGTTTACACTTACTTGTGTGACAAAAACTTCACTCAGTAATCATACGACAAGAGTTATAAAGAGATATGATAATAAACTAAGTGATAGTGTAAAGTCAATATTGACAGATGTATTGAAAGTTGCTGTAGATAGATTGATGGTTGAAGATACCGATAATTCTTATAGTTTCTGTGGTAACTTTGTCAGACCTATAAACCTTATCAATAGACTAGCAACTAAATCTCTGAAGTCAGAGGGTAAAGATTCACCTACATCAGGTTTAGTGGGTTACTTATTCCATGAAAGTGAAATCAAAGGATATGTTTATGAGGCTATCAAGACATGTTTAGATAAGGAACCTAAGTTCCCAGTATATAAACAAATGGGATTCAAAGATGCTATGAAATCTGATCCATTTACTTTTAGTGCTATACCACAATTCAAGGAGAATCACGATCTTATTAAAAAATTGAGAATGGGACAGTACAAATCATCAAATATTGTGTTTGATATAATGACTAGGACTGTTACCTTCAATGAGTATAAATCTGAAACAACAGGAGATGTAGCGAGTACAGTTGATGAGGCTCCGTCTCGTCGCTTACTATCTGTTCTTGACTTGGGATCAACTGCTGCTGAAGGAAAGGAACTCAAAAAACTTAGTGAAGCAGTAACTTGGAGGCAAGCAGGTTCTTCTGCTAGATATCAGTCATTGTATTCACAAATGATTGAGTGCACGATTCCCATGAACCTCAAACTAGAGGTTGGGATGACTCTAGAGTTTGAATTTCCAGACATAAATACTGGTAAACAAACTGGAGGAAGCACACCCAGTTCTGGCACATATCTCATTGTGAAATTGGCACATGAGTTTGGCAATCCACAAGGAGACTTTACTGGTCTTACAATGGTAAGACAATCTTACACCCCTAAAGAGGAATAATGAAATCAATCGAAGACCACATTAAGAAGGACAAAGAGATCCTTGCTGATCCTAAGACATCTGATCCAATGCGTCACCATACCGAAGAGGAGTTGCATGATCTAGAAGAATATGCAGAGCACCACAAGGATGAGATCAAAGCAGGGGATCATCATGACCCTAATGTCTTAGAAGTATTCTGCGACTTACATCCAGATGAA
>Ga0163179_10002337_pt1 | contig 13276 bp, 11 predicted proteins | sample AtlANTMetagenome_FD_109643 | JGI IMG/M metagenome (GOLD analysis project Ga0163179, IMG submission 109643) | Marine eukaryotic phytoplankton communities from the Atlantic Ocean - Atlantic ANT 2 Metagenome | ecosystem: Environmental > Aquatic > Marine > Oceanic | place: North Atlantic Ocean...
GCTAATAGTTACGTTACTTTGGCTGAAGCAAATACCTTCTTTGAAACCGTTCCAGATTCAACAACTTGGGATAATAAAACAGATGACCAAAAGAATAGAGCATTGATATCTGCTTGTAGTGAACTGGATTCTCTTAATTACTATGGTTATCGGTGTAATGAAGATCAAGCATTAAAATGGCCTCGAAATAACCATGAAGTCGATGGAGTTTCCTTTGCTTGCACAACAATTCCTAGAAATATCAAGGAAGCTCAGTATTTATTAGCTAGAGAATTGGCAAACGATCCAACATTAATGACAGGCAATAAAGGTACTGCTGGTGTTGCTAAAAAGATTAAAATGGGTGATTTGGAGATAGAAAACGCAGAAGCTAGTCTTGCAACAGGTACAGTGAATAATATTTTTGATGTACTCCCTTGGTTACATCAGAAATTAGGTGCTTATTGTATTGGTGGATCGGGTAGCTACCAAGTTCGAGTTATTAGAGGTTAATTATGGCTGGCGTTTACGACACAATTCTAAAAAATGCAGCTAAACAAGTTGTTAAACAACTAGGCGAAGGTCTAGATACCAGTATCGTTTATACCCGTAAAGCAATGGGTACTTACAACGCTGCTACAGGGACTATTAATTCTTCCAATACACGCTATTCCATTAAAGCACCCATTGAATTTGTATCTTCTACTGAGGAAACAGGCTATCAAGAGAATATAGCTAGACTATATGTCACACCTGATCAAATAGGGGACAGTCAGCCGTTACTTCAAGATGAAGTTACTCTTACTTTTTCAGGATCTACAAGAATTGCACGTATAACTAATATAAGAACATTAAAAGGCGGTCAAGAGTACCTATTTCGTTTAGATGTTGTCTTCTAATGAGCTTAATTAATGTCAGAGCAGCCTTAGAGGTTGCAATACGAGACACAGTAAAAGATAGTCAACCTACTGTTACAGTAGTATTCGACAATACCCCTTTTACAGCTCCAGGTGCCTCTAAAAAATACGTTTTAGTAAGTATAGATTTTGATACCTCTACCTATCAAGCTCAAAGAGAATCCCAAGTTTACTACACTGGTAGGGTAAGTTGTGGTATATTAACACCTAAAAATACAGGTAGTGCTGTATCTTCCACCATATCTCAGTTAGTAATAGATGCTTTAACGTCCGTAAATAAAACGACCTATGTAGACACTTATTCTGTTACTCCCCGTGTATCAGAGATTTCTGGACCGTCCTTTGTTAATAATGATAATAACAGTCACTATTTAAGTACTGTTAGCTGCACTTTTACAGCCAATGCCTAGAAAAAATAGAAAACGTTTAACTGGTCTTGTAAGAGATATAGAAAGGGCAGTAGAACAGGCAAGGACAGAGGCAGCGAAAGAAATTGTTGTCACTCTTCAAGATAGAGGACCGTGGTGGACAGGTAGTTTTGCTAAAAGTTGGGTGGTTAGTACTGGCCCAGTCATGGGAGGTGAACTAGATAGAGATCCTGACCCTGCTTGGTGGGATGAAGAAGCTATACAAGCAGCTAGAAGACCCAGGGAAGTCAAAAGGCCCAATTTTTCTACAGTACCTATAGCCCAAACTCTTTTTGTAGGTAACGCTTCTAAATACGGTTTATTTGCAACAGGTTACTGGGGTGAAAAGATACATCATCATCAAACAATGATGAGTACTGAAGGTAAAAAGGTTACTTACGCCCAACATGGGAATACCAGAAGCTTAACTGCTCGTATATTTCCTCAGCCTAGTTGGTACAGAATTTACTTAAACAGCCCACAATACTTAATGAGGGACATAAACAGAGCTTTTCGTTCCAAGAAATTTGTTATACGCAAAACAGATAGGGACACATCTTGGAAAAATACGAACTATACGGGAAACATTGGTTTATCTGGTGGATCGTATAAGTACTCTCCTAAGTCTTACTTAGATTTATAGAGTTGCTATTTTTAACCATAGGCTATACTACAGAAACAAATACAAAATTACATGGCTGCTGATCGTGCTATAGATAAGCTGAGAAAAGCTTACAACGTCGAAAATCGTAGTAGTTACGCTATTTATAAAGGAGATGAACTTGTATTAAAGATATTTTGGTCGCCTTTGACTATTGCCGATAGGGACAATATAAATAACACACTAAGAGCTTTAAACAAAGGGGATGAAGAGGGTAACTTGGACTTTGCGCTCCAAGTTATTATCCAAAAAGCACAAGATGAAGCAGGTAAATTACTATTTAGTGAGGCAGATAGACCAGCTTTAAGAAGAGAAGTTCCTTTAGCTGTACTGCTGGACATTATGGGTAAGATGCAGGATGTGGGGGATGAGGTTGACCCAGATGCGGTAAAAAGCCCAGTTGAAGAAGGATAACTATCTTTATCTTCAATTTTTTATAGCTGAAAAACTAGGAAAAACGCACAGAGAGATAGTTAACACAATGACAATGGAAGAACTATACGCATGGAGCGCATATTTAGATTTAAAAAATGACAGAGAAGAGAAAGCATACGAAGATGCTCGAAGAAAGGCTCAATACAGCAAGGTACGCTAAACTAATATTATTAATTAGGTAATCTAGTGGCAGAAGGCGGCGCAACCTATACCGTAAATATTGAATTAGACTCGAAGCAGTTCAGTCAAGACCTACGAACGCTCAAAAATAAAATTAAGGATGACTTAGGAAAGGCTGTAAAGGTAGGGACAAATCAAGGAACAACAAGACAACAGGTAGCGCAACAGATACGTCGACAAAGAGAGGAGGATCAGGCAGCAAGAAAAAGATTCTATAACGCAGATAAAATTAATGCTTTTCGAGTAAGACAAGGAAAAGCTACGGCTGACAATAATAAATTATTGAAGATAGGTCTAGACGTTGAAGAAAGGCAGAAAGATATTGGTGCAGCTATGAAAGCCGCAGAAAAAGGTAGATTTCAATGGGCAGAAGCAAAACTCAAAGTAGCAAATGAACAGATAGCTAAGGACTTCAAAGACCTAGACCTGATTAATAAAAAAGTTGAGGCTGAGAAAAAATTAGTTGATGAGACTAACAAGAAAGCAGCCGCAGAGAAAAAAGTACAGGATAGGGCTAAAAAGGTAGCTGATGCTAAGAAAAAGGAAGCTGATGCTAGAAAAGCCGAAAGAGTAGCAAATAAAGCCGAAGCCCGTGAAAACAGGCAGAGAAAAGGGCCGCAAGGAATCAGGATGCACGGTCCTGTAGATGTGTATGGCAATCCTATTTACCAAAAAGGACCAACAGTACCAAAATCAGGAGCTTCTTTACCTATCGATTTGGGTCGTAAAGATACAGGTACGTTTGCAAAGGCACAAGAAAGGTTACTTAGAAGAAGAAATACTCTGACTGCGTTACTTGAAAGCTTTAAAGGAGCAGGTGGTAATGAAGCAAAGATAATGGAGAAGAATTTAAAAGCCTTAGAAAAGCAATACGAGAAAATAACTAACCTAAGAATAGATATGAAGTCTAGAGGTAGTGATGCACTTAAACGTTCTGGTTACTGGGGAGAAATGAAGGATGGAAAATTAGTAACTAAAGATCATATAGGAAAAGCAGGTACGATAACTAGAGAGCTAGAACAATTAGATAGCGCAACGCATTTAGAGGAAGCGAGAGGTAAACAACTAAAGATAAGGATAAAAGCAGAAAAAGACTTTTTAAATGATAAGCATCGTATAGAAAAATTACTGGCTCGATTTGACGCAAAAGGTGTGTCTACCACTGCCAAGAGGCTCAAGCTAGAGAAAGCAGTAACAGCACAAGATCAGAGTCAGTTAACAAATCTTCTAAAGGAGACAGAAATAGAACAGGCACGATTGTCAGGAAGAAATGTTAGTGGAGCGACTAGCGGTGGTGGTGGTAGAGGTAGGGGAGGAAGAAGAAGTACTTGGACTGGAGGCCCAAGTTCTCCTTTGAATATTGCATCAAATGGTCAAATACTACCTGGACCAAGACCAAGTGCTTGGGGAAGGATGGGTCAAAGTGCCTTGATTAGTGGTGGTTTCCCTCTCTTATTCGGACAAAATCCTGCTATCGCTGCTCTTGGTGCTGCTGGTGGAGCATTAGGAGAGGCTATTACTCCTGGGGGTGGTTTTGCAGGGGGTATTGCTGCTACTGCTATTGGTACAACTATAGGAAGTGCTATTACTTCGATTAAAAATTTAAGTAATTCTATAAACCCTCTTAAATTTAACGCTGATAAAGCTGTAGAAGCTTTAGGGTTTCTAAATTCCGAGAGAGCAAGAGAAATAAAATTAATAGAAAAGACTAAGGGGGCCAATGCTGCTTTACTTGAGGTTCAGAAGGAATTACAAAATAGGTACGGAGCTGGTGGTGTAGTTGCTCTAAATGAACTTAGTTCTGGTATGGGTAATTTTATGAAAGATTTTAAAGTAAATATTACGGATATAAAAGTAGAATTTGCTGAGATGGTCAAGGGACTTAGAGACGAAAAAGGGTATTTTACAGATAAGGGGTTAGATGCTTTAGGTAAAGATAGTGACTTAGCACAGCAGTATAGAAGTTTCCGACAGACTATAAATTCTATAACAAGTTACGACTCTGAAAGTCTAAAAAGAGGTACACATACACTAGGTTCAGGATCTTTAGGTGTACCTTCTCTAACTGCCTTGGGTAGAGAACAGAGAGATCAAGCAAAAATAGGTATGAAAGCCTTAGAACCATCTATAATTAAAGCTGGTATAGATGCTAATACGTCCAAAATAGTATCTGAAATTAATAATAAGTATAAGGAACAAACAGAGATTCAATTAAGTAACTTTGCTACTGAAAGAAGAATATTAGAATTAAGGAGAGAGGGTTTAAATCCTGCTCTAGCTAAGAGTATGGTTACGATAGAAAAAATGAGTAATAGCTCCGTAGCACTAGCAGAGCAAACACTTGAATCGTATAATATGGAATTACAAAAGAACAGAGAAAATAAAACTTTAACTGACGAAGAATTACAAATAGCTATAGATCATGTAGCTAGTTTGCGTAATAAAGTAGAGGCATTGAAGGATGGAAATGATAAGCGTAAGAGAGCTGTTATATTAAGTATGGAGGGAAATATGCAAGTAGAAAGACAACTAGCTCTATGGAAAGATATAGGATCAACGATAAAAAGTGGATTGGTCGAGGTATTAAATGATGCGTTAGATACAACTAAATCTATAGACGATGCGATGAATAAGTTAATGAATACTGTGAGTAATAAACTACTTGATTATGGTATATCTTCTCTACTGGCTAATTCAGGATTACCAGGGGCTAAGACATTCTTTGGTTTTGCCAATGGGGGTAGACCTCCCAAGGGCAGACCTTCAATAGTAGGAGAAAGAGGACCAGAACTATTCGTACCTGATTCTTCGGGAACGATAATTCCCAACCACGAATTAGGCTCAGGGTCTAATGTTGTGGTCAATGTTGATGCCACTGGAACGGCAGTTGAAGGTAATTCAGGGCAAGCAGAGCAGCTTGGAAGTATGCTGGCAGAAGCAGTACAAGCTGAATTAGTGAAACAACAAAGACCAGGAGGAATCTTAGCTAGATCACGCTAATGACAGAAACATTCCCATCTATAAAACCAACCTACGGTGTTCGTAAAAGTTCAACACCAATAAAACGTGTGGTACGTTTTGCCGATGGATACGAACAAAGAGTGCTATTTGGCTTACATAAAAATCAAAATCCTAAGAGCTATTCTTTAACCTTTAAAGTATCCGAAACAGATGCAGATACAATAGAAAATTTCTTAGAGGCAAGAGGTTTAGATCAAGAATGTTTTAACTACACACCAGAAGGAGAATCAGCAGGAAAATTTGTCTGTGACTCTTGGAACAAGTCAATACCTTACTTAAACAGATCAACAATACAAGCAACATTTAGACAAGTCTTTGAAGCAGATAGCTAATGGCAATAGAAGCATGGTCAGCTAGTACAAGTACTGCCTTAGCCGCAGGTACACTTAGAAGACCCACAACTGCAAAACAAAATGATAGCGGTTTAATTTATAAGGTTGTCACTGCTGGAACGACTGGTTCAACAGAACCTTTATGGCCTGTCACTATTGGATTAACGATACAAGATGGAAATGTTACTTGGTTAGCCATTAGTGCTGTAGCAGGCGAGCTTTCAAAGCTTGCTCCAGATGCAATTATTGAGTTATTTGAAGTAAAGCTTGATGCTGCTTTACACGGTAATCAGTCCACCATGATCTATAGATTTCATGCTGGTATGAACGAAGATTTAACTGGAAATATTATATGGCAAGGTAATTATTATTTAAGATACCCAGTCCAAGCAACAGGATTTGCTTTTCAAAAAGGTCAGTTACCTCGACCACAAATAACAATAAGTAATACGCTTTCTTTAATGTCTTCCGTCATGCAGGAAGTAAACAAAGAGGTTGCTTTTGGCAGTGATTTAACAGGTGCAAAAGTAACAAGAATTAGAACATTTATGCAATATTTAGATGCTGCTACTTGGAAAAATAATATACCTAATACTGCTATATCTGGAACATTTTCATCAACTGGAACCCAAGTTCAAGTATCCATAACAGGAACAAACCCTGGTTTTAGTAAAGGAGATTTTATTGTCTTTGATGGTACGTCTGGTACAGATCTTTTAGACGGCAAACATGAGCTATATAGTGTTTCTCAGTCTGGCAATACCTATTACTTATTTTTCAATGTATCAACTGGTGGATCACAAAGCCAAGAAAGTTGCACTGTTAAATTAGCCAACCCTTATGGAGAGGCATCCCCCATAGAGTTTCCTAGAGAAATCTATTACATAGACAGAAAAACATTAGAAAATAGAGATTTAGTAACGTTTGAGTTAGCCAGCGTTATTGATTTAGCAGGGGTAAAAGTACCAAAAAGACAGTGTACTAGAATTTTATTTCCTTCAATTGGAACGTTCTTATAATCATGTGGAAAGAAAAAGCATTACAACATGCTATAGAACAAAATCCTAAAGAATCCGTAGGGTTACTTATTAATATTAGAGGTAAAAAGTCTTATTTAGCTTGTAAAAATTTAGCTGGAAATGCTGAACAATGTTTTATTTTAGACCCAAAAGATTACGTTAAAGCTGAAGAATTGGGACAAGTAGTTGCTGTCATACATTCTCATCCATCAGGACCACCTACTCCAAGTGAATCAGACAAGATCAGTTGCGAGGCTGGTGATTTGCCTTGGCATATTGTTAGTCCAAGCACGAAAGAATGGGATTATTACGAACCAGTAGGATATAAAGCTCCGCTTAAAGGTAGAACTTGGCACTGGGGTGTTACAGATTGCTATACGCTTGTCCAAGATTGGTATAGAGAAGTAAGAGGTATTGAACTAATTGATGGAGATAGACCTTTATCCCCTGAAGCTTTTCTTGAAAACCCAGTTTATGATGGAGATAAGACAGGTGATGATTTTTTAAAGTCAGCAGGTTTTAGACCTTTATCTTCTGAGGAGCGTTTAGAAAATGGAGATGTATTACTAATGAATAGGTGTAGTAAAGGACTTAATCATGTTGCTATCTTTTTAAATGGGGAAGTGTTGCATCATTTATCTAGGCGTTTAAGTTGTCAAGAACCTTATTCTGAATGGTTGCTAAAATGTACGGGAGGGAGGTATAGGTATGCTCAAGACAATTAAATTATACGGATCTCTTAAAGAGATTACTGGACACGGAGAATTAGAAGCTCATGTAACTAATACAGGTGACTGTATGAGTTTTCTTTTAATGAATTGGCCTGAATTAAGGGGTCACATGAGAGATCAATATTACCAAGTTTTAACTGACGGAAATAACGTAGGAGAAGAACAGCTTGATTATCCATTTTCTAAAGAAATAAAAATTGTACCTGTTATAACTGGAGCAGGAGAAAATTTTGGACGTATTCTGTTGGGAGCAATACTTATTGGAGCTGCTGTTGCTTCTGGGGGAACGACTTTAGGGCTAGGAGGATTTAGTGCTTGGGGAGGTGTACCTTTTGCAGCAGGTATGGGAGGATCAGCTTTATGGGCAGCAGCAGGAAATGTAGGTTTAGCTCTTGCTATAGGCGGTGTAGCAAACATACTATTCCCTCCTGCAAAAGAAGAAGAACGTGAAGACGATCCACGTATATCATTTGCTTTTGGTGGAACGCCTAATGTAGTCAGAGCAGGTACAACACATCCAATTGTTTACGGAGAAATTTTTACAGGGTCTACAGTAATAAGTGCGTCAGTTAAAACAGAAGAGGTACAAGCATGACTAAGCCAATAAGAGGTTCTATCTTTGGATTGTTTGGTAGTAAACCTAAAAAACCAAGAAGAGATCCAGATAATTTAAACAGTCGGCAATATATAACTGTTCAGGAATTGATTTCTGAAGGAGAAATAGAAGGTTGGGCAACAGCCGAAAGAGAAAGAAAAGCAGCTTTAGATGCAGATGCAAATGCTACTGGATGGGGTAGGGGTGAAGTTAACTACAACACAGCAGCTTTAAAAGATGTTTTCTTAGATAACACTCCTGTTTTACATAAAGATGCTGTATCTACAGATCCAGAAGATAGACATATAAATTACCCCGATGTTACTTTTACTCCTCGTTTTGGAACGGCAAATCAAGCTTATGTGTCAGGTATAAAACATACCTCGACTAACGTTAATATTAGTACGCACACTGCTGTTACAACTACACAGCCTTATAGTTTTGATATTGCATTAGGAACAACTATAGAAAATGTTGATGGGGCAGATGCAGCAAAAGTAACTATTACTTTTCCCCAACTTTATGAAACAAATGATAAAGGTGATTTACTAGGAAGATCTGTTGAGATACAAATTACTGTCCAATACACTGGAGGCAGTGAAACAGCATATTTAACAGATACAATTTCAGGTAGAACAAACGACGCATATTCAAGATCTTATAGAATTGATTTTACACAAAGCACTGGAACTGTAACAGTAAAAGTTAAACGTGTAACACAAGATAACAGTTCAAATGAAGAAATAAAAGATATATTTAAGGTGACGGGAGTAGAAGCAATAGAAGACGACCATTCTAGTTATCCCGATAGTGCTTACGGTGTATTAACTTTAGATAGCAAGGTAGTTAGTAGCGTTCCAAGTAGAAAATACAGAATAAGAGGAATTAAAATTAGGATTCCAGGTGCAGGTGCTTCTAATTCTGGAACGCCTACTATTGATAGTGAAACAGGAAGAATAGTTTACCCAACTAATTATATATTTAATGGAACGATGGGCGCAGCTCAATGGTGTACTTGTCCTGCAATGGTTTTATTAGATTTATTAACCAGTATTCGTTATGGGTTAGGAGAACAAATTGCTCCTGATTACGATCCAGATAACCCTTTAGATAGTGACTTATTTGCAAATATAGATTTATACAGTTTTGTAGAAGCTTCTAAATATTCAAATACTTTAGTTTCCGATGGTTTTGGGTCTACGGAGCCACGATTTAGTTGTAATGTAAACATTTTATCGGCAAAAGAAGCTTTTAATTTAATCGAAGAATTAAGCGGTGTTATGCGTTGTATGCCTATATGGGCAGCAGGCAGAATAACAATATCTCAAGATAAACCAACTGATGCAAGTTTTCTTTTTAGCCTTGCAAACGTAACGGAAGAAGGTTTTTCTTACAGTGGATCGTCTTTAAAAACCAGACATTCTGCCGTATCTGTAAGTTATTACAATATGGATAGTAGAGAAATAGATTTTGAACTTGTAGAAGATACAGTCTTAAAGGGTAAATTTGGGTATTTAAAGAGAGACGTAAAGGCATTTGCATGTACCAGTCGAGGTCAAGCACAAAGATTAGGTAAAGCTATTTTATTTGCAGAACAACAAGAGACTGAGGTTGTTGCTTTTACAACATCTATAGAGAATGGAGTAGCAATTAGACCTGGTTCTATTATTGATATAAACGATCCAGTTCGCAGTGGAGCAAGAAGATCTGGGCGTATAAAAAGTGCAACAACAACTTCAATAACTGTTGATGGGGATCAGGATTTAAGTTCTTTTGGAGGAGGAAATAAGAAGGTAAAAGTTCTTTTATCTAACAATGTTATAGAAGAAAAGAGTGTTACAAGTATCAATAGTGGAGTTATATCGTTAGGCTCTGCTCTAAGCGAAACCCCTGCTGTTAATTCAATTTGGTTCTTAACAAGTGATACTTTAGAGCCTCAGAAATTTAGAGTTATAACTGTTGAAGAACAAGATGGTATTACTTACAAAGTTACTGCGTTATCTTATAACCCTGGAAAATATGCAAATATAGAAGAGAATTTAGATCTTCCTGCTAGAGCAACAACTCTATTAGTGGCTCCAGGTGATCCACCAACTAGTTATACTTGTGACCCTGTTAATGATGAAAAACTTGTAGTTGTAAACGGAGTTGCAATATCTAGATTATTTGTTTCTTGGGGAGCAGTACCAGGGGTTAATCAATATTTAGTTCAATATAAATATGAGAGTAATAATTTTGAAGATGTTATTACTTACAGTCCTAATTTTCATATAGACAATAGTATTGCTGGAAATTACTTCTTTAAAATATACTCTTATAACTCAAATTTAGAATTATCATCTACTGCTTTAGAATTTAATGTTGCAGCTCAAGGTAAGACAGCAATTCCAGCAGACGTAACAGGTTTAACAGGAGAACCTGTAGGCGGCAAGCAAATAAGACTTAGATGGAATAGGTCTACCGATGCAGATGTTTTACATGGAGGACGTGTTTATGTAAGACACTCAAGAAAAACAGATGGAACGGGTGCTTTTAGTGATTCTGTTGATTTAGTTACTGCTTTAGCAGGTAACACAACTGAAGCTTTAGTTCCTATTCTTGAAGGAGAATACATAGTAAAATTTCAAGATGATGGTGGACGTTTTTCAGCAGGTGAAGCAAGTGTAGTCATTGATTTACCAGATGAAGAACAAAAACTGGTGTTACCTGCAACAAGAGAAGAGTTACTAAGTTCTCCGTTTTCAGGAAGTAAAAGCAATGTAACTTTAGCTAGTGGAGTATTAAAACTTACAAGTATTTCTTTTACTAGCCCTGCCACACAAAAAACAGGAACTTATACATTTGCAAATGTTTTTGATTTAGGTCAAACAATGACTTTGACTTTAAAAAGACATGTTCAAAGTATAGGAGTCATTGATGGAACGGATTCTGTAGACACATGGCCTAACATAGATCAAAGATCTTCATGGGATGGAGCCGCAGCTAACGATACTGACTGTCAGATATATGTAAGAACCAGTAACACTGGATCGGCAGACAGTGATTTTTCAGATAACTGGAATATTTTTGTTAATGGAGAATACAAAGCTAGGTATTTTCAATTTAAAGCTGTTTTGATAACATTTAAAACAGACCAAAATGTTAATGTTTCTCAGTTGGGCTACACCGCCTCTCTTCCTTCAAGGACAGAACAAAGTGTAAATACTCTTGATTCGATTACAGATGCAAGTGCAGATGCAAACGGAAAGACTATTACTTTCGACAAGCCGTTTTTTGTAGGAACAAGTGCTTTAGGTAATTTGAATAATTATCTTCCTTCAATTGGTATAACAGCTCAAAATATGGCGGCTGGTGATTATTTTACAGTTTCACATCCTTCAAGTGACGCTGATAAAGGTAAGAAATTTACCATTAAATTTATGAACAGCTCTACTGGTACTACTGCTTTAAATAGAAAGTTTACCTATCAAGCTGTAGGTTTTGGCAGAGGAGTATAGAATAACGTAAAACAACAAGAATAATGTCTCAAGTCAATGGTTATTCTGTCCCTGACGCTTCTGGACAAGTAGTAAGACTAGATATAGAAGCGACGCTTAAAGCAATTGCTACTTGCAACAGTGGGGCTAATGATACTGCTTTAGCCTCTTATGACGAAAAGTTTATGCTTTTCGGAAACACTACCAGTAATAAATTACATATACATGATGGTACAAGCTTTAGAGAAATTGGAGACATCACTCAAGATAATTTAGGTCTATTACTTAAATCAGGTGGAACGTTAACAGGAGCTTTACTTGTTGATGATTCAGCTACACACGCTGCTCCAGCTATAGGTTTTGATGGTGATTCAGATACAGGTTTTTATAGAGACGCAGCTAATACGATTGGTATTTCTACTGCTGGAGTAGAAAGAATGATTATAGATGAACACGGAATAACATTAAGATCACAAAAGGATATAAGGTTTGGTGACGCAAATAGTAGTCATTATGTAGCTTTACAAGCTCCTACTGATGTTACTGATTCAAATGGTTCTGGTGCTAACGTTACATTTAGTCTTCCACCAAGAGACGGTAGTAATGGGGATGTTTTAAAAACAAATGGATCAGGAGCTTTATCCTTTGAAGCAATTCAAGGCGTTCCTACTGGTTCTGTCTTTTGTATGGCAACATCTACCGTTCCAGCAGGGTATTTAGAGTGTGATGGTTCTGAGCATGAAAAAACAGGTTCTTACAGTGCTTTGTTTGCTGTCATTGGAACGACTTGGGGAGAAAACGGTACAAAATTTAAGCTTCCAGATTTAAGAGGTGAGTTTGTTAGAGGTTGGGATCATGGTAAAGGAACTGATAGTGGAAGAGCTATAGGTTCAGGTAGTCCTCAATCTTCTGCAAACAAAGAACATGCTCACACTACGAATACGACGACTACTACAGATGGAAGTAGTACTAAGGTTCTAGAAGGTGAATTTCAAGGGGAGGCACATACTTTTCAACCTACAGGTGTATTTACAAACAATGGTAATTCTAGTAGAGATTTCGATAGTGGAGGTGGATGCAGAGTAAAACTAGATGCTACTCACAATCATGGCATGACCAATAGTGGAGGAACAGAAGCAAGACCTCGCAACTTTGCAATGATGTATGTAATAAAAACTTAACTCTTGGTAAACTATAGAAAAACGTTAGTTCGATGGCAATTTCCCCTGGAACGTATGACATGACGATCCAAAGAAGATCGGATCATACGGTTAATGTCACCCTGAAAGATTCAAATAATGCTGCTGTTAATCTTACGGGATACACATTGGCTTCTCAAGTCTGGAACACAGGACGAAGTACTAAAGCAGCCGATGTAACTTGTACTATTACAAACGCTTCTGGTGGAACATTTGATTGGAAATTAACTGACACACAAACTGCAACTTTTACAGCAGAAGAGTATAAATATGATGTTCGACTAACTAATCCAGCAGGACTCCACGAATACTGGATTGAAGGTA
>Ga0163179_10002338_pt1 | contig 13274 bp, 19 predicted proteins | sample AtlANTMetagenome_FD_109643 | JGI IMG/M metagenome (GOLD analysis project Ga0163179, IMG submission 109643) | Marine eukaryotic phytoplankton communities from the Atlantic Ocean - Atlantic ANT 2 Metagenome | ecosystem: Environmental > Aquatic > Marine > Oceanic | place: North Atlantic Ocean...
GAGATATTGCTTTCTACATTCACATATGGACCAGCAAAAGCTGCACCAGCGAGAAGGAATGGAGATGCTGCAACAGCAGCGATTGTTGATTTGATTGACATGATTGTTTATTAGTATCTCGCATGGGCATAAAAAATAACCCTGCGGATGATAGCTTCCCCGACATGGGAAACTTTGAACATCTACTTAGGGTTACGATTCTTTCGAGTCCTTTGTATGATATTATTTATAAGAAACTGTCACAGTGTGCCAGTTGTATAACTATATTAACATTAGACAAAGGACACGTCAATGGGGTAAGTGACAGTTATGTTTTTGCACCAGTGGGTTCTGATAATCTTCCTAGATATGGATCAAAGTCCATTAGTTCATCTATACTCATCTGGAACCCTTGCTGCTGCCAGAAATGTAGTTGAGCCTTGTAATTGGGTTCTTGGAAGACTGGCATATGCTCTGGATGAATAGCAGAACCTAACTCTACTTTATATAATAAAAGAGGAATTGCATAACTATTACCAGAATTATAGAGTAAATCATCAGCAACAGGTCGTGGTTTCACGCCATTATCCAACTTATATTTCTCTCCTCTACAGTGTAACCTCACCATTTTCTCTGCATGATGGCGTGTTATTACGTAACAAGCAGTAGAAAATTCATTTACAAATCTCTTATGAATTTTAATATTAATATCTCCAGTACAAATTATAGCAACCTGAACTAAATCCCAATCATAAGGAACCTTTGCTATAAAATCACTCCAAGTAAAATTCCAATATCTAACTAAATCTAAACTACAATCATCCTCCATAATGATAGCATAAGGACTATCAGAGTTTGCTAACCAATGCTTAAGTGCTTTTAAATGAGATGTGGTACATCCAATCTCACCACCAGACATCATATCAGGATATCTTCCTTTAAGAATATCACTTAAATCATCATCTCTACCATCATAAGCAGAGATGCGTGTATAGTTTTCTATCTCCCAGTACTTAAACTGAGCTTCCATATAAATCTTTCTTTCTGGTTGATCATCAAGATTAAGATAATATACTGGACCAAAGTTCTTAAGTTTATATGCTGATTTATTTTTGTCCATGAATCCACTCAATAACATCAATGCTTGGTTTCCATCCTATGACTTCACCTATCTTACTTATATCAGCAAATGTAGTATCCATCTCACCATCTCTCTTAGGAATATAAACTTGATCATCTGATATTGCATCAGCAATCTGTTGTACACTATAACATGTACCACTACCAACATTAAAGACCTCACCTGCATGACCCTTAAGAGGCATGAGAGATGCAAGATAATTTGCTCTTGCTACATCCTCAACATGCACAAAGTCCCTCCTCTGTGACCCGTCACCAACAATTGTAAGAGGACTATCACCTTCATTCTGTCTCTGGAATATGCCTATCACAGGAGCATACTGACCCTTTCTAGGAGACCTCTGACCAAATACATTAAAGTATCTTAGAACAACTGTCTCAAGTCCATAAAGACTAGTGTACATCTTACAGAACTTCTCTGCAGCAACCTTAGATGCTGAATAAGGATTTAAACAATCATCAGGCTGAGTCTCTACATTTGGATATGGATTATTACCATAACCAGAAGAAGTAGAAGAGTAAACAAATCTCTTAACACCATGCTCTCTAGCACACTGTAAAGCAACAGTTGTACCAACACAATTTCTTTCTACTGCTTGTATAGGATTTTCAATGGCAGGTTGAAGTCTTGACTCTGCTGCTAAATGAAAAACATAATCCACACCAGTGATTTCAGTAGTATAGATGCTACTGAATACATTCTTCATAAATTTATAGTCAGTTATATCTCCATTAACGTTAATAGTCTTATCATTCCAATGAAATTTTTCATTATCAGCACTCTCATTATCAACGCATACCACTTGATGATCCATATCAAGTAGATAATCTACAAGATTAGAACCAATAAATCCTGCTGCACCTGTTACTAAGGATAATGTTTTAGTCATAATAAATGTTCAATTTTATTACAAATAGAATTAATATGAGGTTCTTTAAGTTGTTCCAGAGGTAATCTTTCTAATTCATATTTAATTAGTTTTGCCTCATATTCAGTAAGAGATAAAGTAACAGTCTCTTTTTGATTTAACTCTGGTGTTACATAAAATTTAGTCATAATCATTTTCCCCCATTGATTTAACAGATTTGTAAATTAGTGTTTTCATTCTAGTGCTTGAATACTCATGGTCATCTCTACCTAACCATACTATCTCAATAGGAATATGTTTACCAGTATAACTACCATCCAGATAATCTGAACCTAGAAATCTAATATCATAGTCTTCCAAATAAGAATGGAATGTTTCCTCTGCTTGATATACTACCACATCATCCACATATTTTATAGCCTTTAATATTTCCTTTCTTTCTTCTACTGTCTGAACTGGAGGAAGTTTATGAGGTCTTGCCATTGAAGGGTTTTCATGAAGTGCTATTGTAAGATGATTACAATGCTTCTTAGCATCCTTAAACATCCTAATATAACCAGGATGAATAACATCAAATGCTCCTGCAACAATACCTTTCTTAGGTGGTTGTGTCTTCTTCCATTCCTCTACATCAATACCTTTATCATCTATGAATATATGAGCATGAGGTTTATGGAACATTGGTTCAAGTTCATGATACTTAAACCCCCAATAATCTAACTGCTTTCTTACTAATTCAGTATGATCTATTCTAGATTCTCTTCCTCTTGCTGTTTGGAATATAATATAATGACCTTCATCATATAATTCATTAATCCTTTTAACCATATAAGGAAATGGCGTTGAACCATAGTAATCTGGTTTACCATCTGGAAGTACACCAGTATGACATATGGTGTTATCAATATCAAAACAATACCTCATACTACTCCATGTAAAAAGATTTGATGGACACATTCTACTACACCATAGTCACTACTACTAATGTAATAATTCCATAAAGCATTAGTTGCTCTGCTTCTAATTGTATTATCTGGCGAGAACCCAGTCAATGTACCATAATCTACACTATTAACTTCACACCATGTTTGACAGTTTAAGATATTATCAGACTCACCACCAGAACTCATCAACACTACTAAAGTTTCTTTCTCTACATAATACTCCAAGAATTTTTGATAAGCAAACTCATAACCAAAGTCATTAGTAAGCATTGTAATCATAGAAGGATCAGAGAGAATAGAAACTCTCTTACCCTGAAACTTCATATAGTCTTGGGAAATATGAGAAGCAACAGAACTACTACCACCATTACCTAGAATGATGATTCTATCATGAGAATCAAATGCTTCTTTAAACTTCTGAAACTCATTACCCATATCAGCACATTCAAGTGCTTTAACATATTCCTTAAATGGACTCACCCTTTACACCTTCAGGCACTACATAAATTTTAACTGAACTATATGGTATTGTCAAGGAATTCTTTTCAGAAAATGTCAAAAAGAATCCACCATTACCAGCACCACATAACTTATGTGCTATAACAGTTCCATTATTTTCTAACTCATTATCTATTTCTTTAATCTTTTTATTTGATGTTATAGAATCACTGGTTTCCTTTTTCTTTTTCCAACCTTCTTTTAGATCCTCTAGAAAATTACTATACTTTTTAGCAATTAAATTTTCATAAGCAACATCCACCTTCTTTAAAACTGGTGTTACTTTATCTAAGTTTTCTGTGATGTTTTTGAGGATTTTCTTTGAGTTTCTTGTAACACCAGTAAAAACAAGATGAGTATCATAGTTATTAAATATATCAGTAGGTAAGTACTCATACCGAATACGGCTAGCACTGAGGAACTCAATCCTTTTAAAGCCACCCACACCGCAACCGTAGGGGTCTTGATAACCGCAGTAAGGGTTGTAAGTCCTTTCCAATTTGTAAGCCAGTTTGCAAACATCATGTTCTTTGATTGGTATATTTAAAAATAAACAACAAGCTTTAATAAGACTAATAGTATAAGAAGATGAAGATGCTAGTCCACTACCTTGCGAATAAGCATCACTAGTAAGAGTCACCTGTACTGGTGGCATCTTAAAATATTCAAGAACAGTTCTTACAACTTCATTCTTTATATCAGTTACCTTATCAACCTCTTCTCTCTTTGAGTAATTAATAAGATACTTATGTTTTTCTTTATTAAATCCTATTCTATCTTGACTAATAGTTACATAGGTTTTTAAGTCACAAGTAAAACTAATTACAGAACCATAACCATTCTTCTCTACGTAATAAGGGTTATCACTAGAACCACCAAATAAAGATATCCTCAACGGACATGATGCATAAATCATAATACTCTACCGTAATCATCCTCTAATCTAACAATATCATCTGGAAGACAGATACCTCTTTGTACTTCTATAAAAAGAAGTCCTTTATCTCCACCAGATAATCTATGAACACTTTTAATAGGGATATAATAATGATCTCCAGGTTTCACTACCACTTCATAGTAATCAGCTAGGGTATCATCATCTAATGTAATGATACCTGAACCCTCAACTATAGTCCAATGCTCTTCTCTATGATTGTGATACTGAAGAGAAAATCTAGATTTAGGATTAACAAAAAGTTTTTTAACTTTATAGTCATCTCCCTCATCAATGGTTTCAAACCATCCCCAAGGTCTTTCCTCTCTATGTATAGTCATCAATTGATCCATGCAGCAAAGTCACTCATGAATCCATCATAAGATTCAGTAGTCTTTGGATGTCTAACCATCTCTTTCATTACAGGGAGTCCAGTAGTAACAATATCAGCACCATAATCCCAAGCATCACATACATCTTGTTGTGTACGAATACTACCAGCAATAATCTGTGTATCTAAACCATTCTCTCTGATGTATTGTTTAGTTCTTCTAAGTGCTCTTTCTACATCACCACCATGTTGCTTTAATCTACAATAGAATAATGAAACATACTTAGCACCAGCAGAAGCACAGTGAATTAATTGCTGTTCACTATAACAAATAGTAGCATTAATCTTTACTCCCAAATTAGAACATTTTTTAATTGCTTTTAGTTCATCAAACCCAACAGGTATCTTTACATAAAGATCAGGACATACTGGAGAAAACTTTTCATAAATTTCACAAGCTTGTTTTACCATAGGTTCATAACCTTCAGCAAAAACCTCTACACTTAAAGAAAGTTCTTCAGAACCACAATACTCAGCTAACTTCTGTATAAGAGCATCAAAACTTCCTGTTGGTTCTTTAGCAATGATAGATGGGTTAGTAGTTACACCTTGTATTATACCCATATCATGAGCTTCTTTAATCTCATCTAGATTAGCAGTATCAGCAAAAAGATAATTCATTAGTCCTCTGTAAATGTGTAAGTTTTTCCATCTTCAACGATGTTAGAGTCAGCATCGTCATCCTTATTTGACCATTCTATCACAACTGTATCCTCTAAGGCAATACGCATATGCATTAATCCAGGTGGTATGTGAAATACATCACCTGCTTCTAAGATAAGTGATTTGTTTTTAGCACGTCCAATCCTCATTCCAACTTTAAGTTTTCCAGATTGGATATAATAATACTCATCCTTCCTTACATGATACTCCATACTACTTTGAGTGCCAGCCTTCATGAAGACTTCTTTCAGTGTGAAATCTTCTGCTGCGAATACAGTAGTAATGTATCCCCAATACTTATCTCTCTTTTCTAAGCACTTCATAACAGGAGGTAAATCCTGCCTTCCATAACTATTGTCCGTAGTATTTGTTGATTCCATTTTTTCTCTCAAAATGTTTTTCGTAAAGGACTTCACTTAATTCATCTATCTCAATATGTCTATTAATTCCCATAGTATAGAATGCCATCTCAGCAATCTCTTCTAGAACTATAGCACATTCTAAAGTTCTTTTAGGAGAATCTGAAAAGGTCATTACCCCATGACTAGGTAATAAAATAGAAGGTATATTGAGAGGATTAACTTTATTAGTCTGAAAGTAATCAACTACACACTGACCAAGATTTTTCTCATACTCATCTAACTCATACTCTTTCAGTTGTCTTGCTAAAGGAATATCAGATAAGAAATAATCAGCATGAGTTGTTCCTAAAATAGGAATTGGTTTTAATGCTTGTGCCCAGGAAGTTGCAAACTTTGAGTGACTATGAATAACAGATTTAATTTCTGGGAATGCTTTATATATCTCCAAATGAATAGGAGTATCAACAGAAGGTTTACCACCCTGTATCTGTTTCCCTGTGTAAGTTTCTATGATGCATATGGAACTATAAGTTAGTTTATCAAAGTCAACTCCAGATGGTTTAATAGCAATGTATTTTCCATCTTCAGAAAGAACACTAGCATTACCCCAAGTGAGTTTAACTAAATTGTTCTCTTTGATTTGTTGATTCAATAATAAACTATCCTCAATAGCCTTATTCATACACCTCACTCTCTACATACTCAGCAGCCTTCATATTAGCAAAGTCTGGATCTCCAGTTGCTAATAAAGCAGCATAGAAACAATCTCCAGCACCAATAATATTCACTGGATTCTCAACCTTATATGGATCATAATCCATATTATTCATAATACATCCATCACTACCTTTAGTAATACATACATTATCTTTTTTAGTTATTGTTTTTGATTCCCTCTCATTACAAACAATGTAATCAAAGTCTTCATATCTATAGTAATTAGAAGGATGACTTGATACCTGTGAAGAAGCATAGGTTATCTTACCAGCATCTAAACATTGTTTCACTAGAGAATCAGTAACAAATCCACACCTATAATCTGCAATAGCAATAATATCATATACAGAAAGATCTATATCTACCACAGGAGCAAGAGACTCTTCATCATTCACCCTATTAATTTGTAGATACTTATAAGTTGCATCACCATGAGTTACCCAATATCTAGTTTTAGTATTAGGTCTTCCTTGATAAAAATTTTCAACTTTTATTCCGTACTTATCTTCTAAGATGACCACATTATGAGATCCAATAGAAGTAAGAAAAGTAACATCTCTATTAAAGTTATGAAGATGTCTTGCAACATTAGCAGCACCTCCATAATTAACTTTTCTCATATTATAAGTTGTCTTTAATGTAGGAGACTCTAATGAAAGACCAGCAGCCTTACAGTAAACATCCTCATCAATAATGGTATCTCCAACAACAAGATACTTTAAACTTTCTCGCATGTTCCCATCCCTCTGATTTTTCTCATTGTATTTGTAGTAGAATACTCACCCACAAGAGGGTAAACTTTAACTTGAATATTATCTGGTACAGAATCTCTTTCTCTTATCTCATCAGCAGTCCATTCAGAACCTTTAACTAAAACACTAGGAGATAAACTATCATATAAACCTTTTAACTCATCATCAGTACTAAAAGTAACTACTGAATCTACATAGATATTTGTCTCTAATACTTTCCTTCTATCCTCTTCATTATTAATAGGTCTATCTGGACCTTTAAGTTCTCTCACCCTTTCATCAGAATCAATAGCAACTATAAGTTTATTACCTTGACTCTTAGAGAACTTAAGCAATTCAATATGACCCTTATGTAAGATATCAAATACTCCATTAGTTAAAACTATTCCACTATGTGAATCAATCTTCTCTACTCTCTTAACATGTCTTCCTTCACCCCAAGCTTCATCTAACCACATCTTACTCATCTCTCTCATTTCTAATTGAGATGATAACCAAGAACCTAAACAAAGAACATTAGAATCATTATGTTCTCTAGACTTAACAGCAGTCATCTCATTGTGAGCAAGAACAGCACGTACACCAGCAAAACGATTAGCAACTATGCTCATCCCTACCCCAGTACCACAGAGTAATATACCTCTGTCTGCTTCTTTATTACCCACAATAGTAGATAACTGCGCAGCATAATCAACATAATCTACACTCACATCAGGAGTGTAAGGACCAATATCAATTACCCTATAACCTTCTCCTTTGAGATAGGTTTTTAATTGTTGTTTATTCTCAACCCCATTATGATCTGAGGATATAATAATTGTTTTAGTCACTAGGAATCACCTGAACTTTTATTGGTCTACCGTCTAAATGGTCAGCAAGTTTATGATAAGCAATTGCTGTAAAAACTTGTGGAACTATGAAAGCAACCATTGCTACAATCCAAAAGAAGTAGTAATAGTTCTCTTTATTCTGTGTGCGCATTTGATCAATGAACTGATGTGTCTTGGACATTTTTATCTTGAATAACAATGTATTCAACATTATCAAATATAAACCCACTTTGCTGTTTATGTTTTTCATATACAGCAGAAGAAACTATACAGTAACTTTTTAGACTGGGATTATATTCCATTATAGCAGAACTCAAGGCACTTTGTCCACTGTAAAGACCTATAATACCATAACAAGAGTTCATTAAATCACAGTAAGTAAAGATATTATTAACTAATACACCAGTACTAGTCTCTACATCCATAACATTTAACTTACCACCTGTCCTATTATCACCAGTTTCTTCAGATATAGTATTGGTAAAATTTACTTGGGCAAATATCTTACCAGGATGTTCTTTTTTTATATTATTATATAATTCTTTTACTACTTCTGGATCATAAGGTGGTGGATATACATTAGTATTACTACCATGCTTTAATGATACTGAAGATAGATCAACCATCATTACTTCTTCAAATCCATCTATCTTTTTTGGTTGATAATAAATCTTTGGATATTTATTGGTAGGTTTTAATCCATGCAGTTCTTCCCAGTTAGTAATACAACTAGTATATCCATTAGGATTAACAAAATCTATTTCAGGAATATCACCAGCATTTCTTCTCCCTTCCTTTATTCCTTTAATATAAGGATTACATCCCCATACTAATTCATATATCTCTTCGTTTCTAAATGTTGAACCATCAGCAACATATGTCTCTCTACCTTGCTGTTTATAAAATTGTTCTGGTAGAGTGGAGAACTGAAGACTGTCTCCCAATCCACCATGCCATGCTCCAATAAGTACATCAGTCATAATTATACCTTGAGTTTGTATGCTAAAGATATTCTCAATCCATTATAGAATCTGGAAGGTGCATCAGCATAATGCATTATCTTAGCAGGAAAAACTAATGCTCTGTTAGGTTTATATTGTATCACCCTAGATACTTCTTCATCCTTAAAGAAGAATAAATGTCCTTGGTCTTCAACCTTCCATTCTAAATTTGGATAATAAAGAAAAGTAAAATCTCCATCATCTTTATGAGGAGACCCGCACTGTCCAGCAGTTTGACCATTGGCATATATTCTTCTAAATCTTACTCCATCCTTAAAGTCTAATGCTTCTTTAATTTTATCAAAGAGGAAAGTATTAAAATATTCTTCCTCTTCAAGATTATCCATATGCCAAAATGGATTATCAGAAGTACCACCTTTAAGATGCCATTTAGGTCTTAGCAGTAATTCATATACTTCTTTTTGAATATCCTCTGATAAAAAATCATCAAAGACTTTAATCATAATCTCCAAACAATTTGATAACCATCATGCAGACACTCTGCACCTATGCTATCCATAAAGTTTTCTACAAAAGCAGCCTTACCACCTTTAGCGAAAGTAGATCTTAATGATTCAAATTCAGGTGTATTTAAATGATCATCTACAACTATAATAGTACCTTTCTTTAGGTTCTTCATTACAGCACATAACTCTTTGACGTGATGTAATTGAGAAGGGATAGGATTATCTGCTTCAAAATCATATGAATCCAAATAAAGAAAATCTATTTTTTCCTTTTCAGATAAACCCCATAAAAATTCAACAGAGTCTTGACAAAAAACACTAGTTCTATCTGAGGTAAATTTGTCAGCATAATCAACATTCTCTTGCTTAATATCTACTGATAAAACCTCACCATCATAGAAGTTAATGAAGTCATCAAAGATATATGTACTTGCTCCATCATCACCTAAAGCATAAGGACTATTGACAGGTTTATGATCACCTCTCATACATCCAGTTTCTACTATTAAGTAATTACTTTTATCTTCTTTCTGATCTAAAAGTTCAAAAACAATTGATAACGAAGATGCTCTGTCCCTTTGAGGGTTTTGTCCTTCTGGTTGTAGAAGTTTAGCAAAAAACTTACTACTAAATCTTTTAGAATAATTCATTATTGTTGCCAAACACCATAATAACAATCAGCAGTATGGAAATCAGATCTAGAACCTCCTTGATACTTAGTACCAAAACTCTCACCAAACACTCCAGTAAATAACTGCTGAGTTAATACATGAGGATGACAAAGGTTAGGTGGATAATCTATAGGTTCAAAAACTCTAACAATTTTAGAAGTGTCCTTTGCTTTTTGTAATTGTCTTTCAGGACTAATTACATGCTGAAGAACATTGAAAAACCAAGTCTCATCTACATCTTCATAATCAACATCTTCATACATCTCAGTAACAACTTCTACACCCATGTCTTCGTATATCTGTCTAATCTCTGGAGGGAATTTATCAATCAATGGTTCTACCACAATTGCTCTCTTAAAATTTCCACCAGTAAGTAAGACAGCTCCCTTTGGACCTGCTCCTACCTCAATGATAAACTTATCTTTCAAGTCTTCTTGAAGATTCAACCCAACATATTGAGCAACTAAAGACTCACCATGATGATATAAAGAGTCTGGAGAATTTTTTAAATTTTCCAAATGATCTAAACACTCAGCGGCCTGTGCTTCATCCCATCTTTCACGTGTAATTTCCATGTAGCCTCCTAACTAACTTTTCTATTTACTACTATTCTTCTATCAGATAAAACATCTTTGTTTCTACTATAGAAGATCTTAGTGTTTTTGTGATGAGCCTTGAATAACCAAGGAGCAGGTGAACCATTTACTCTAGTTCCACCCCAATCATTTTCAGATTGCATCTTAATCCAATAACACCCACATACCTTTTTCAATTCTTTCCATGCTCTATACATTAGATCATGGTCATCCATATCTTGTGGAGCATATGCCTCATCAAGATAATTAAGAGTCTTCAAATCTTCAAGGTCAATCATCAAAGGTCCACGATTAACTGTGCTTCTAACAGCAAAAGTATCTCTTGGAATGTTGGATGAATCTGCTTCATCAACTGACTGAAGTATATCACACCAATCAGTATCCAGATTCTCCTCCATATTAACATGTTGAGAACTAGGGTTTGGAATATAATTATGAGCAGTGCGAGCAGTTACAGCGAATACATCATCAAACTTATTGAATGGTTTCTGCATTCTTCTGTTCCACCCATCCTCCTTAATAATCATATCATCTTGGATGATTATAGCATACTCTCCTGTTGCGTGCTTAAGTCCTAAGTTATTTGCTGTGGTTTCAAAAACATTTGGAGCAGTAAGAGTTTGATAATCAACATCAGTTCCTTCCAAAGCCCTAAGAGTAACTTCCTCAGAGTCATCTTCACACCCATCAAAGACAATAATCAATTCATAATCACCAACAGTATTATTAACAATACCATTTATAACCTTATCAATTAACCATCCCTTATTATGAATAGTTAATATCAAACTATGTTTAATAGCATTATCATTAGCATAAGGACATCTATCCTTTAATGATTCCATATAAACATCAACAGGTCTACCTAATGTATACCCTTGAGCCTGATTTCTTTGATACCAATAGTCAGCATTACATTCAATATAATTTCTAATGTCTCCTATATCAACACCTAGTCCATCTCTAACTGCTAAGTTAGTGATAATACTTTGATCCTTTCCAGAGTATCCTTTAAACCCAGGGAAATTATCTTTTCCAGAGAAACTTGAGTCCTCACCATTTACTCTTTCATCTAAACAATACTTTAACCACTCTTCAAGAATAACCTTTGCTTCATCACATACTCTCCAGAAAGTAATACCAGCTTCTAACTGTTTAGAATCCCAGTAGTCCTCCTCATCACAATCCATATAAACAAAACAATCCCTCTTTGTAAAATCCTTTTGAGTATTATTTCCAATCACCAAATAACAAGGGTCATCTTCCATTTGACTATCAACATAATCAAAAAGAGATGGATGTAAAATATCCTCTACATCACAAAGAACTATCTTATCTCCTTCATCCAAACCTTTCATAGCCTCTAATAAGAATAGAGGTTTCCACGCACACCACCCATACTTATTATCAGCAAAGAAATAATCTGGGTTCTGCTTATAAACTTCTGTCTTCTTCAAATCTTCTACATTATATCTGATTGAATTAACACCAGATTCTAGAACAAGATCAGATATAAAATCCTGATACTTACGGAATACCTTAGATCCGTATATAAAGGTAACTAAATTCCAAGTCATAGTAATTAAGAATAGGGGATTACATTCCAGTGAGAGGGGTATAGGTCTTTGAGAGATTTGTGAGCATTGTTAGGACCAAACCAAACATTAGGAACAATAACAGTTCCTGTGTTTGCTAACCAAGCTCCCCACCAAGAATAGGTGGAATTAGAAATAATAAAATCACTACATTTAGTCATCAAATAAAGATCATGGTAAGGTCCGTTTCCTTCTGAAACTATAAACCTATCATCAACAAATAATAATTGTTCCATACACCATTCAGGGTCATCAGAAAAGATTACTATCTGTCTATCAGGGAAATACTTAAGAGCCTCCTCATAATATTTTAATGAAAGGTTATGATGATTACCAGAATTAATAAGATAATCACCTCTTCTAATATGAAGTGCTACTGGATTATCAAAACACTCCAATACCTCTTGACATTCTTTTACAATCTCATCCTTAAAAGTAAATTCTTTTCTGATAAGATCTTGAATATGATTAAAGTATTTTGGTGTCTGAAAGAACCCAACAAGATTATGATCTCTATCAGGATTCAATTCCATGAAGGACTTAGTAAAAGTAAAATCCTTCTCATGTAAATCTGGAGCAGGAATAAAACCAATATGTTCTGGATTAATATTAAAAGCATTGAATAATTCTACTTTTAATTTATTACCCAACCCATCAATCACTACCTCACCATGATGAGGAATACAACAAGTTGTACCAATACCTTCAGCAATACCCAATACACTAGCGTACTGAAACATCTGGTTTCCCAGTTGTCCCATCTTACCCAAGTAATTAAAACCAATCATCTATACTTTTTCAGATACTTCTGTTCACTATAGTATTGCTTTAGTTCATCTTTCTCCATCTTCTGAAGAGATTCCCA
>Ga0163179_10002339_pt1 | contig 13274 bp, 14 predicted proteins | sample AtlANTMetagenome_FD_109643 | JGI IMG/M metagenome (GOLD analysis project Ga0163179, IMG submission 109643) | Marine eukaryotic phytoplankton communities from the Atlantic Ocean - Atlantic ANT 2 Metagenome | ecosystem: Environmental > Aquatic > Marine > Oceanic | place: North Atlantic Ocean...
GTTCCCCGGACAGTGTCTATGTCACTGAAATAAAGGGGACCCCGCGCACCCGGCAGAGCCCATTGACCCTTGCTGCCTTCCGGCCCTGGGGGAGTTCACAGGATGCGCGCCGCGCGGGATCCGTTAGGAAGTGTAGCCGCCTCCCGTCGAGCAACGCATCACCACCCTTCGCGCCTCCCGATTTGGGAGATGGTGGGGGTAACCGGGTAAGCTCCCCCACGGAGGATTCGCCTAGTGGCCTATGGCGCTCGCCTGGAACGCGGGTTGGGTTAACGCCCTCAGGGGTTCAAATCCCCTATCCTCCGCCAGAGAAGCCCCCGTGACACGTCACGGGGGCTTCTTGCTGTTCGGGGAGGGGTGCTCCGGCTCGCGCCCACCCGTCTCCCGATCAGCCCACCCGTCTCCGGATCAATGGGCGTTCGAGTCCGTCTGAGTGCAACAAAGCCGCATTCATCCGGTGGGGTGCGGCGACCCGATCCGGATGAATGCGACTTTGTTGCAATCTGAGCGACTGAAACCCACATTGATCCCAAAGTGGGGGCGCAGCAGACCGGCGTCACCAATCTAACGAGCCGACCAACCACCATCCATGGTGTAGGACGCCCCGGTGACCATGCCTGCGTTCTCGGAGGTCAGCCATCCCACCAGTGAGGCGACTTCGGCGGGTTCGACGAGTCTCTTGATGGCGGCCTCGGTCAGCAGAATTTTCTCGAGTACTTCGTTCTCGGGAATGCCGTGTGCCTTGGCCTGATCGGCGATCTGTTTTTCCACCAGCGGTGTGCGGACGTATCCCGGGTTGACGCAGTTGCTCGTCACGCCATGCGCTGCACCTTCGAGGGCTGTCACTTTCGACAGTCCTTCGAGTGCGTGTTTGGCGGTGACGTAGGCGACCTTGAATTCCGACGCCCGCAGTCCGTGCACCGACGACAGATTGATGACTCGGCCGAACCGGCGGGCATACATCCCAGGCAACGCCGCACGAATCAGCAGGAACGGTGCCTCGACCATCAGCGTCTGTATTCGACGGAATGCGCCGGGGTCGAAATCGACGATCGGTGCGACGGTTTGGATACCCGCATTGTTGACGAGGATGTCGACGTCCAACCGAAGGTCGTCCAGCGCGGTGGTGTCGAGCAGATCGACCGACCACACCTCGCCGTCGAGCTCGGCCGCCAATTCCTTTGCTGCGACGTCGTTCACGTCGGCGATGGTGACGCGGGCACCGCGGCCGGCGAGCTCACGCGCGCACGCGGCCCCGATGCCGGACGCTCCCCCGGTGACGAGGGCGGAGCGTCCGGTCAGGTCGGTCACCGCTTTACACTCGGATCGAGCAGACCGGCCTTCGCCAGCTCGGCTTCGGTGGCCAGGTTCTTGGCGTCGGCAATGTCGATGCTTTCGAGCGCCAATCCCTTTGTCTCCCTGGCTACGACGACGGCAACCACGGTGATCGCGCAGGCCACGGCCAGGTACACCGCGATGGGCACGGACGAGCCGTAGATGTCGAGCAGCTTCACGGCGATGATCGGGGCCAGCGAGCCGGCGACGATCGAGGTGACCTGATAGCCGAGGGACACACCGGAATACCGCATCCGCGTCGGGAACATCTCGGCCATGATGGCCGGCTGCGTGGCGTACATGAAGGCGTGGAACATCAGGCCGATGATGATGGCCAGCAGGATGACGACGCTGTGGCCGCTGTTCATCATCGGGAAGGCGAAGAAGCCCCACGTTGCCGCGGTGAGGGCACCGGCGAAGTACACCGGACGGCGGCCGATGCGGTCGGCGAGCCTGCCCACCAACGGAATCGTGCAGAAGTGGATCGCGTGGGCGATGAGCATCCACCACAGGATCGTGCTGGTGTCGGTGCCGACCTCCACCTTGAGGTAGGTGATGGAGAAGGTGACGACGAGGTAGTACATGACGTTCTCACCGAAGCGCAGACCCATCGCGGTGAATACGCCACGCGGGTAACGCTTCACGACCTCGAAGACGCCGTACGACGCGGCCTTGATGACCTCGGCCTGCTTGTGTGCCTCGAGGAAGATCGGGGCGTCGGAGACCTTGGTACGGATGTAGTAGCCGACGAAAACGATGACGGCAGAGAGCCAGAACGCGACGCGCCAGCCCCAGCTGAGGAAGGCTTCGTCGGACAGGGTTGTCGTCAGGACGAGCAGTGCGACGGTGGCGAGGAGGTTACCGGCGGGGACGCCTGCCTGCGGCCAGCTGGCCCAGAATCCGCGGCTCTTGTTCGGGCTGTGTTCTGCGACAAGGAGAACCGCGCCACCCCATTCGCCGCCGACGGCGAAGCCCTGAATGAATCGCAGGGTCACCAGCAGTGCCGGGGCCCAGTAGCCGATGGCCTCGAATGTCGGTAGGCAACCCATGAGGAACGTGGCTCCGCCGACGAGGACGAGGCTGAACTGCAGCAGCTTCTTTCGGCCGTACTTGTCTCCGTAGTGTCCGAAGACGATGCCGCCCAGGGGTCGTGCGACGAAGCCGACGGCGTAGGTGACGAAGGCCGCGAGGATGGCGTCGAGTTCACTGGTTCCGGCCGCGAAGAAGATCTTGCTGAACACCAGTGTGGCGGCGGTTCCGTAGAGAAAGAACTCGTACCATTCGACGATGGTGCCGGCCATCGATGCTCCGACGACCTTCTTCAGGCCGGTGGGGGTGGCATCGGGGTCCGGCTCGGACCTTTCTGCCAGCGGTTGGTCGACGCTCATAGCTTCTCCTGTGTTGCTCGGCACTGCGTGCTCGTGTTTGTGACAGACCACACATGTAGCGGGGTTGGTCTGAGTATTGGTGCAGATCTTTTTCTGCGCAAGAGGCATGGACGCAGGTTCGATCTGCAAAACTGCACACATGACACGCGGTGACGGGAAGGTTCCCAGTGCCGACGATCTGCTGGTCCTGCTCGCCGTCAGTCGAACCGGACGCTACAGCTCCGCTGCCGACGACCTCGGCATCAACCACACGACCATCTCCCGACGCATCGCCGCACTCGAGGACACCCTCGGCGGACGAGTGCTCACCCGTGCCGGCGGAGGTTGGGAACTGACTCAACTGGGGCACGGCGCACTGGCCGCTGCCGAGGCCGTCGAAAACGCGCTGCAGACGCTGGTCTCGAGCGACGCGGGTGCGCTGAAGGGCGTCGTACGCATCTCGGCCACGGACGGTTTCAGTGCTTACATCGCAGCCCCTGCGGCTGCTCGCGTGCAACGCACTCATCCGCTGGTGTCGGTGGAGATCGTCGCGACCACCAGACGTGCGTCGAGGCAACGGTCCGGACTGGACATCGAGATCGTCGTCGGACAACCGCAGGTGCATCGCGCGGAGGCCATCAGGCTCGGCGACTACGTGCTGGGTCTGTACGCGTCGCAGACCTACGTGGACGAGCACGGCACACCGCAGGTGCCGGCCGACCTCGCCGCCCATCCGTTCATCTACTTCATCGACTCGATGCTGCACGTCGACGATCTGGATCTGGCCCCCAACTTTACTCCGACGATGCGCGAATCGGTGACGTCGACCAACGTCTTCGTCCATGTCGAGGCCACACGAGCCTCGGCAGGCATCGGATTGTTGCCGTGTTTCATGGCCGACCGACACCCCGACCTGCAACGAATCCTGCCCGACGCCATCGCGGTGACCCTGACCTACTGGCTCGTCACCCGCACCGAAACCCTCAGACGACCCGAAGTGTCCGCAGTGATCGACGCGATTCGTGCGGTGGTCACCGAACAACACTCGGCTCTACTGGGTGAGAAATGAACGCACGGAACCTACGCCCCACAAGGAGAGTCCCCTGATGTCCGATATCGATTTCTATTTCGATCCGGTATGCCCGTTCGCGTGGGTGACCAGCAAATGGGTTCGCAAGGTTCAGGCCCAACGCGACTACACCGTCGACTGGCGGTTCATCTCGCTTCGCCTGCTCAACTCCCACATCGACTACGACGCCCATTTCCCACCCGAGTACGAGGCCGGCCACACCGCGGGTCTGCGATTACTGCGGGCCGCTGCCTCTGTTCGTCGTGAGCATGGGTCGGACGCTGTCGGGCCGCTGTATCAGGCCCTCGGAACGCACATCTTCGATACCGAGATCGTGCCCGACGACGCAGCGAGCCACGGACATCGCGGCACCGCGGCATTCCTCGGGCCGATCCTCGAGGAAGTCGGGCTGCCCACCCATCACACTGCAGCACTCGATGATTCGACGATCGACGACGAGATCCGGGCCGAAACCGATCATGCGCTGTCGCTGACCGGCAAGGACGTCGGAACTCCCATCATCGCCTTCGAGCCGCCGGACGGTGTGGCGTTCTTCGGTCCGGTGATCAGCCGACTACCCAGCGACGAAGAAGCAGTACCGCTGTGGGACAACGTGATCGGACTCGCACGATTCCCTGGATTTGCCGAGATGAAGCGCAGCATGCGTGAACTCCCCCAGTTGAAGGCACTGGGGGTGACGGAGGACGAGGTTGGCGTGCAACAGGATTGGCACGGCGGGAGCCGACGGCAGAAGAAGTGAATTGCCCTCCGATCTAGTCGGTCAGTACGTCGTCCATGTTGCCGACGTCCGGGGTCCCGGTGTCGAGGCCGTACCGCAGGTAGACGGTGCCCTTGCCGTCGACGGCCGGTGGCTCGAGCAGCGTCAGATTGCTGGGCACGGTGCCGTCGGCGAACACCTTCTTTCCCACTCCGAGAAGGATGGGATGCACCCACAGATCGAGTCGATCGAAGAGCTTCTCGCGCAACAGGGTCTGCACCAGATCGAGACTTCCGACCACCTTGATATTGTCGTGTCGATCTCGGATCTCACGCACGGCTCCGGCCAGGTCCGGTCCGAGCTGGGTCGAACCGTTCCACAGCAGATCGGGTGTGCCGCGGGAGGCCACGTATTTCGGGATCGTGTTGAACAACGTTGCGAACGAATCGTGTTGGTGCGGCCAGTACGCGGCGAAGATGTCGTAGGTGCGCCGCCCGAGCAGGAGCGCATCCGTGCCCTCGTAAGCGGCGGCGACCTGCGCCCCCGAAACCTGGTCGAGCAGAGGAGCCTGCCAGCCGCCGAAGGGAAAGTTCTCGGGGTCTTCCTCTGGGCTTCCGGGTGATTGCGCGACGAGGTCGAGGGTGGCGAACAGCTCCAACGTGATGAGGCCCATGATTGCTCCTGGTTCTGTAAGACGAAAGCTTCTTCAGCTCAATACTTTCCGAAGTGTTTCGGCAAATTCGGTCGGCTTTCCCATCTGACCGAATTCACCGCCGAGGAAGCCCGAGTGGCCACCGGGAAAGACGATCGGCTCCGATCCGAGGGTCGATGCAGTGGAATATGCTGCGCGAGCGGCGATGTGACCGTCCTCGGGACCGCCGGATTCTTCGCCGACTCCGATCACGACCGTGGTGGGAGCAGCACGCACCGCGTCGACGTCGGGCGCGAAATCGACTCCGCCGCCTCGCATGTTGGACATCAGGGCGTCGTCGCGGGTTCCGTCGTCCTCGGCCGAGAGGCCGAACTGCGCCGGGTCCAGTGCCGGGCGATCGAAGAACGTGTTGTCGATGGGGCCTGCGTGCATGAGCAACGCCATGAACTGGGCCATGGCCGGACCGCGGCCGTGAGCGTCGTATGCGGCCACCATGTTTGCGCACACGGTCGCGATGTTCTCGCGGTCCGGCAAGGTGCCTCCGGCGGGTGGTTCGTGGGCCACCAACGTCCGCACATCGGACGGGTATCTGCTGACGAGTACCAGCGCATTGACCGCACCCCCGCTCGAGGCGAACACATCCACAGGCCCATGGCCGACGGCGGTGAGCACTGCATGCAGGTCGTCGGCATGTTGGCCGAAGGTGACCGCGGCCGTCGTGTCGTCTCGTCGACTGCGTCCCACATTTCTCGGGTCGTACGTGACGACCACGCGGCCACGGAAATGCGATGCCAACGTCCCGAACCCGCTCGCATCCATCGGTGAGCCGATGAGCACCAAGGGAGTAACCCCGGGCTCGAGTTCGCCGACCACGTCGTACGTCAGGGTCGCACCGGGCACGGAAACTGTGTGTGTCGTCATGCTGGTGTGGACCTCGGTACGAGCGAAAACTCACCGGCTAGTCGTAGAGAATCGCAGTTCCCGTCTGTCGCAACTTCTCCAAACCTTCACGAAACCGGCTCAGGTATTCGGGCGAATGCCCGACCCACTCGGACGTCTCCTCGACGATGCGTACCGGTTCCGCGCTGCGGTAGGAATGAGTCGGATTGCCGGGGAACTTCTTGTCGGTGACGTTCGGATCGTCCTCGACGCTGCCGGTCGGCTGCACGATGTAGACCCGAGGACGCCCCTCGCCGACGGCCATCTCGGCCGCGAGCACGGCACCGTCCAGCACCTTGGTCATGTAGATGTAGTTCGAGATGTGCTCGGGACGGTAATTCGAGCGATAGCCGGGAGACAAGTAATCGCCGGCCTTCAGATCGGCCTTCGTGCCATGAAAATAACTTTGGTCGCTCCGCAGGCTGCGCTCCTGGGAGGCACCGGACTCGTGCACGCGAAATCGCTCCAGTGTGTCGGCCATGTCTGCCATAGAAATTCCTCCGTGTCGGTAGCCGGAAGAGTGTGCACCACCGACTGGGTCTTGCCGCAAGCCCCCAACTCAGCGATAAACTGAAGGCAACGCAGGCGAGCACCGCTCAGGATTTCCGCTCCCCGGGGCGGGCACCGACAGTCCCGACGCGAATCTGGATATGGCCTCCGCGGACAGCGCGGGCCGAAAGATCCTGCAGCAGTGGCGTCATCGCCGTCCACGGATGCGCGTCGATATCCGACCCTCCGAGTCGACACGCAAGCTTGGCAAGCGGGGCCCAAGCAGCAGCTCGTCCGACGGGCCGCTGCATGTCGACGACGGCCACCACTCCGCCCTCGCCAGTGTTCGCGATCATCGATTCGAGCGCCGCCTGCCATGGCGTCATCAACGACAGCGCGTAGGTGCTCAACGCCGCATCGAACGGGACCTGCTCCCCCAGATCGGCGGACGTCAGGGCGGTGGCGTCGGCGGGGATCAATGTGACATTCATCCACCCTGCGCGGGCAGCTCGAAGTCGCGCCTGTTCGAGCATCTGTGGGCTGGCGTCGATTCCGGTGATCGAGCCGGTCGGGCCGATCATCCGCTGCAACCCGGCGAAGTTCAGCCCCGTCCCGCAGCCGAGGTCCAGAACATGGCTCCCCACAGGCAGATTCATCAGCTCGAACGCCGCGTCCCGCCCGGCTCGATACACCGGCCATTCGGCGGAGATCACGTCATACAGGCGCGCCGAGAAGGTGTACTTGGTCGGTCGTCTCATCTCGGGTCTCTCCAAAGCGCGGGCATAGTGGGAGGTATGGGAATTCGTCGTTCGTCTTCGAGTGTGCCCGAGAGCCGCGCCGACGTGGTCGTGGTGGGCGGCGGTACCGCCGGCATCGTGGCGGCGAAGACCGCGGCCGGCTTCGGCGTTCGCGTCGTGTTGATCGAACGGGACCGCACCGGCGGCGACTGCCTCTGGACCGGATGCGTGCCGTCGAAGGCCCTGCTCGCGGCGGCCTCGGTGGCTGAGACGGTTCGATCCGCGTCCCGGTTCGGCATCAACACCGAGCCACCGCGCGTGGATTTTGCACGCGTGATGCAGCACGTGCACGGGTCGATCGCCGAGATCGCGCCGATCGATTCACCGGAGGCACTCACTGCGGCCGGGGTCGACGTCATCAGCGGTGACGCCGTGTTCACCGGTCCGAACACGGTGAATGTCGGCACGCGGATGCTGCATTTCGGTCAGGCGATCGTGACCACCGGCGCGCATCCCACAGTGCCGGCGATCGACGGCATCGAGCACGTGGACTACCTGACCAGCGACACCCTGTGGGAACTGACGGACTTACCGCAGCGACTGCTGATCGTCGGTGCCGGATCGGTGGGTTGCGAAATGGCGCAAGCATTCTCGCGTCTCGGATCCGACGTTACCCTTGTCGGACGGTCAGCGACTATCCTTCCCCGCGAGCACCCTGAGGCCTCGTCGATACTGACGCAAGCACTGGCGGACGAGGGCGTACGCGTGCTGACCTCTACCGCAGTCGTGCGCATCGGCGACGGTTCCGCAGTTACCGACTCGGGCGTAGACATCGCTTTCGACCGGGTCCTGATCGCCACCGGGCGGACTCCGCGCACCGCGTCCCTCGGCTTGGACACGGCCGGTGTGGAAGTGGACGACAACGGATTCGTTCAGGTCGACGAGCATCTGCGGACCACCAATCCCCGCATCTGGGCGGCGGGAGATCTCACCGGCCATCCGCAGTTCACGCACACTGCCGGTGTGCACGGCAGTCTGGCCGCGAGCAATGCTGCACTCGGCCTGAACCGAAAGGTGAGTACGACCGGAACTCCACGGGTGACGTTCACCGATCCCGAGATCGCCTCGACCGGAATCGATGTGCGAACTGCAAGGGAGCGTGGTTTGCGGCTGCAGATCCTCGACCACCACCACGTCGATCGCGCCGTCACCGAAAGAGCAACGAACGGGTCGACGACGCTGATGCTCGACGCCAAGCGTCGCATCGTCGGGGCCTGCGTTGTGGGACCGCGGGCGGGCGAGACGATCGGGGAGCTGATCATCGCCATCGAGCAGGGTTTGCGTACTCGCGATCTCGCCGGAGCCACGCACCCGTATCCGACCTACAACGACGGACCGTGGAACGCGGCGATAGCGGACGTAAAGGCGCAGTTAGCTTCTCCGGTGATTTCTCGAGCAACGGCCGCACTGGCGAAGGTGCGCGGCGCGTGGATCAGGAAAGCGCGCGATACCCGGCAATGATCCGCTGGGTGGAGCTCACCGCGACCACCGCCGCCCACACCACGGCGATCTGCCAGGAGATACCCGGCAGCAGCAACCAGAGACTGTGCACCGCAATGGTTTCAGCACCCTCGGCCAATCCCCCGAGGAACGACAGCGAGCGGCCGTCGTCGATGGTGCGACCGGTGCGTTCGGCAATCGAGGAGAACGCAAGAAATGCGGTGCCGTTGATGTAGTACGCCAACAGCACCAGCAGGAACGGCCACCAGGGGGCGTCGTACGCGGCCGAGGCACCGACCGCAACGCCCACCACGGTCGTTCCGTAGACCACGAAATCGGCGGTGATGTCGAAGAATCCGCCGGCACCGCCCGTAGTGGAACGCCTACGCGCGAGAGGCCCGTCCAGCCCGTCGGCGATTCGGGAGACGATCCACAATGCCAACGCGAGCAGCCAGAATTGCAGGCCCGCGGCCAGTGCACTACCGAGGCCCAGTACGAGTCCGGCAGCGGTGATCCGATCCGGGGTGATCGAGGAACGGTCGAGCGCGCAGGCACAGCGATCCAGCGGGCGTTCGAGGTGGCGGCGCAGAAAGCTGTCTATCATTCGGTGGCTCCGGTCAATCCGAGACGTCGGGCCAACAGAGCCGAGCCGGCCGCGATCGCCAGCACGGCAAGCAATGCGATGGCAAACGGCCATGACAGCGGCGACGTCCCGTAGGCACCGAGCGCGGTGTAGGCGACGGTCGCGGGCACGATCCCGATCATGGTGCCCACCACGTAGTCACGTTGCCCTACGGCACTGACTCCGGCCGCGTAGTTGACCAGGGAGAACGGCAGCGGCACCAGGCGCACGAGCAGTACCGACAGCAATCCTCGTCGTCCGAGCATGGCGTCGAGCCGGCGGAGCCTGTCCCATTCGGTGCGGGCCACCTGTCCACGGCCGAGCGCCCGCGCTCCCCAGTACCCGAGATATGCCCCCGCGGTGGCAGCGAACACCACGACGGTCGCGCCCACCGCCAACCCGAACAGCAGTCCCGACGCGATGGTCAACGTGCTGGCGGGGAACGGGGTAGCCGACAGGACGGCATAGAGCACGACGAACAACGCGATGCCCCAGGGCCCGGCCGACGCCACGCGATCGCGGATGAACGACGGATCGGGAAGATCGACGGTGCTCAGCACGATCACCACAGCGATGACGATCACGGCAGCCGCGAGCAATTTCAGGGTCGTGCCGCGGCGACTACGCGTCGGGCGGTCCTGCGTCACGGTGTGTGCCTCTCGTCCGACGGTTCACGATCCATTGTGCACACGGCCGGTCTGCCCGCGTGTTCAGCGGTTGTCGCATTCGACCGATTACGGTGGTGAGGGCAGCGTCGACGACGGCTGCTTCGGTTGATCTGGAGGGCCCACGGTGATTCGTTCAGTACGGCGCGCAGTGACGATTGCCGCGAGCGCAGGGCTGCTGCTCACCGCATGCGCGGCACCATCATCGGAGGCTCCGCGCGCCGAGAACTTGTCCTGGAGCGAGATCCAGGAGCAGGCGCAAGGACAGACGGTATCGCTGTGGATGTACGGCGGCGACGAGCAGGGCAATGCTTATGTCGACGACGTGCTGACGCCCGCGGCGGCCGAGGAAGGCGTCACGCTGCGCCGGGTGCCGGTGGAATCGACGACCGATGCCGTCAACCGCATCCTGTCCGAGCGGCAGGCCGGGGTCACCGACGGCGAAGTGGATCTGGTGTGGGTCAACGGCGCGAACTTCGGCACCGGTAAGCAGGCCGGGGCGTGGCTGTGCGGTTGGACGCAGAATCTACCGAACATGGAATTCACCGATCCCGAGGATCCGCTGTTACTCGACGACTTCGGCACTTCGGTCGAGAACTGCGAATCACCCTGGCACAAGGCTCAATTCACGTTGGTTTACAACGCGGCTGCCATCCCCGATCCGCCGACGACATTCGACGGCGTGCTCGACTGGGCTCGCGCGAACCCGGGCCGCTTCACCTACCCCGCTCCCCCGGACTTCACCGGCTCGGTGTTCGTGCGTGAAGCGTTGACCAATATATCCGGAGGCGTCGACGAGGTTCCCGCTCAGTTCGATCAGGCCTCCTACGATCGCCTCGCCCCGGCATTGTTCGACCGATTGAACGAGCTCGCCCCGTCGCTGTGGCGCGAGGGAACGACGTATCCGCAGTCCTCCTCCGAGCTCGACGCCCTCTACGCCGGTGGCCAGGTGGACATGACGATGACGTACGGCCCCGCGACCCTCCCGAAACTTGTCGCCGACGGCACCTTCCCGCCGGAGACCCGCGTCCTGACTCTCGACGAGGGAACCGTCGGGAATGCGAGTTTCCTTGCCATTCCGTCGACGTCGGGGAAGTCGGCCGCGGCGCAGGTGGTTGCCAATCTCGCGTTGTCGCCCGAGCAACAACTCGCAAAGGCGACGCCGGAAGTGTGGGGCCAGTTCACCGTGCTCGATATCGACCGATTGCCCGATGACGCCCGCGCCAGGTTCGAGGCGTTGCCGAGTTCGACGGTTCTGCCGTCCTACGAAGAGCTGTCGGCCAACGCGCATCCAGAACTGTCAGCCGACTGGGTCTCGCCGGTCGACGAGGGTTGGCGTCGAAGCGTGCTCGCCGGTCAGTGAGCGCGTCCACGAGGAGCTTTCGCGGCACAGCGGCGGTACTCCCCGCCGTCGTCTTGGTCGTTGTCGTCGTCGGCGGCGGTCTCGGAACCGTGGTGCTGCAGAGCCTGGGTCTGATGCCTTTCGTCGGAACCCCCGAACTATCGGTCGACGCGTACTCCGCTCTGGGCGGTGACCTATGGCGCTCGGTGGTGCTGACGCTGTCGATTGCCGTCGTCTCGACGGCATTGGCCACGGTGATCGGGCTTGCCGCGGCACTGACGGCCTTGTCAGGTGGACGCACCCCGCTGGTCGCTGCCGGGTTGACCGTCACGGTTCCCCACCTGATCGGTGCCGCGGCGATGGCATTGCTGTTGGCAGATTCAGGGATGCTGCCTCGTATTCTCGGCATGACCGACGGCGGCTGGCCGGAGTTGGTCGGTGGGAAGTGGTGGATCGCCGTCGTCGCCGAATATGCCTGGAAAGAATCGGCTTTCGTGGCCGTTGTCGTGGCCGGGACTCTCGCCACCCGAGTAGCTGCATTCGACGAGACGGCCGCGACCTTGGGTGCCGGACGGTGGGCTCGGCTCCGTTTGGTCACGCTGCCGTTGGCTCGGCCCGCGCTGATCGCATCGGCGGCCATCGCGTTCGCCTACACGGTCGGCTCGTACGAGGTAGCCCACATTCTGGGTCGCCCGTATCCGGAGCCGTTGTCGGTGATGGCGATTCGTCTGTTCACGTCGATCGATCTTCAGACGCGTCCGCAGGCAGCTGCTGCCGCGACGATCGCCACCGCTCTGACGGTGGCCGTAGCCGCGGTGGCGCTGCACTATCTGCGCAGATCGGCGGCGTGGAAATGAACAGGGTGGAAGTGAACAGGGTTCTTCCCGCTGTCGGCAGGTCCGTACTGGTCCTGTGGTTCCTGTTGCCGCTGATCCCGGTTGTCTTGTGGGCCATCAGCAATCGCTGGTCTTTTCCCGGCTCGGTTCCGCAAGAATGGGGATTCGACGGCGTCCGTAGCGCCCTCGATGCCGGGGGCGTCGATGCTTTTGTGCGGTCTACCCTGCTCGCTCTCGCCGTCGCAGTCATCGCAACGCCATTGGGCGCGTTGGCCGCTCGCGCACTCGTGAACGGTTCCGTGCGTTTCCCCGCTTTCGTGGCCGGGGTTCTCTTCGCTCCGTTGGCCCTGCCCCCGTTTGCCGTGGCGTTGGGACTCGATGTTCTGGTGCTGCGCTCGCGCATTCCGAGCACGGTGGCGGTGATCGCGTTGCTGACGGTCGCGGCGATTCCGTACACGACGTACCTGATGCGAGTGGCGTTCGGCGCGTACGACATCGGCTACGAGGAAGAAGCTCGGACGCTCGGTGCGTCGAGTGCCATGGTGCTGCGACGGATTCGCATTCCCCTGTTGGCTCCGGCATCGGCGGGGGCGGCGTTACTCGCGTTCCTCGTGGCGTGGAGCGACTACGTGATCACTCTGCTGATCGGTGGAGGCAGACTGGTCACCGTGCCCATTCTCGTTGCCTCGTTCGCTGCCGGGACCGGTAACGACTCGGTGGTGGCGGCGCTGTCGGTTGCCGCCCTCATACCGCCGTTGTTGCTGGTGCTCATGCTCGCTCGGCTGCGCCGTAGGAGTGCACGATGAGCGTCGAACTGTCCGTTCACGGGCTCACGAAAGTGCATGCCGGTCAATCGGTTGCGGCTCTGAATTCGTTGGATCTCACCGTGCCACCGGGATCCTGCACGGCGATTCTGGGGCCGTCGGGTTCGGGCAAGAGCACTGCACTGCGGATCATCGTGGGACTGGATTCACCCACTGCCGGCACGGTGCAGATCGACGGA
>Ga0163179_10002340_pt1 | contig 13262 bp, 9 predicted proteins | sample AtlANTMetagenome_FD_109643 | JGI IMG/M metagenome (GOLD analysis project Ga0163179, IMG submission 109643) | Marine eukaryotic phytoplankton communities from the Atlantic Ocean - Atlantic ANT 2 Metagenome | ecosystem: Environmental > Aquatic > Marine > Oceanic | place: North Atlantic Ocean...
AGGATGCAAGCGCTCGTTCGGCTTTTTCATGATCCCAAATGTGTATTCGATAGTGGTGTACAGGATGCATTGGTTCGGCATCCAAAACCTGTTGGATTAATCCATCCACAGCGAGATGGCTCGTCATTTTCAAGCCGTTACGACGGCCCATGTAGAGTTCAGCTGCGACGAAGGCCAGAGCCTCAAGATCATCGGGGTTGTCGTAGTAGATTTTTTCCAGAGCGTCGATATAAGATTCGGTGGCAGCCTTTTCCTTTTTCTTTTTCAGATAGTCTGCGAGCGCGGAAATGTACTTCTGAACGCGTTCGGTATCCTTGTCTTTTCGTTTTTCCGCTTCTTCAATGAACTTTTTCGCTCGCTCTCGATTGTTCACATTCGCCATCGCCATCCCCCAGTAGGCGGCAGCACAATCCGGGTCCAGAGCAGCGGCTTGTCGAAACGAACGTTCGGCCTCGAAATTCCAGAAGCCGTGGAGCTGTCCGACTCCCTGATTGATGAATGCTTGAACTTCCGGCACTGTGGAAGCGACAGGAAAATCAACCTTGCCGGTGCCCTCCATCAAATAGGCAGCCTGACGCGGACCTTCGTTGAAAGCTTCACCGTGAAATGAATGCCCGGCTTTGAGGTCATCTGCATCGCCCTCATTGTCGCTCGACTGCTCGGTTTCCGAGGAGGAATCGGAGTTAGATTCGCCTGCCTTCTCAGCAGCTGCCGGCTTGTCAACGGCCGCAGAATCGCCATTCGTTTCCCAGCCCCAGGATCGATCGATTCCAATCGAACACAACAGCAGAATTCCAAGACACCATCTCATCATGAACATGGCCTGTCACCTCTTACGAGCCCTGACGATCTCCGTTCCGGGTCCCCCCGACGGCTGCCGACACCGACAACTCCTACCTTCATTCTTTCACATCGTAACAGAACAGGAGCTCCTGATCTCGTAAAAATAACTTTCCATTCGCCACTACAGGGTGGGTCCAGATCCGGCCTTTTGGTTTGCGTAATTCAGTCTGAGGAGAGAGCTTGAACCGACCGTGCTCTTCCCAACCGTCAGGAGTGGCTGTAATCAGAACGACCTCCCCTCCATCCTTATCGACGCAGTAAAGTCGACCGTCTGCAAAACAAAGGGAACCTTTACCTAATGATTCTCGATCCCGCCAAACCATTTTCCCGGACATCAATTCCTGGCAGACCCAACCCACACCGTCCGAATAACCATAAAGGTGGTCATCCACGAGAATGACCCCACCGTGATGGTTCTTCAATACTTTCTTGGCGCGGTCGTCGTAGACACTTTCGACCGTTCCATCGTTAGCAATTCGAAATAGGTCGCAACCGACTCCGTAACCCGAGGAGACGTACACATGACCGTTCGCAAAGATCGGCGTCGGAACAACAGCCACTCGTCCGGGCCATGGTGTTTGCCAGAGAACGTTGCCAGAATCAGCGGCGATTCCAACAACACTTTGCTCAGTCAATTGAATGTATTGTCGCTGTCCATCGTGTTCAGCAACGATGATCGATGCATAGTGGGCCGGATCAGTAAAGTCAGCCGTCTGCCAGATCTTTTCACCCGTCTTTTTATCGAGGGCCAGAATAGCTCCTTGATCCCCACCGGGTGTGCATAACAGCCGATCACCATCAATGAGAACCGATTCAGAGTAACCCCAGTTTGGAATCGCCCCGCCGAAATCGGTGAGTGTCGTTCGCCACTCCATCTCGCCATCAGCAAGTCGCACGCAGACAAGGTCTCCCTTAGCACCTAACGCATAAACTCGATCTTCGTCGACCGTCGGCGTCGATCGAGGACCATCTCCCCAGCCATTCTCATAAAGTCCGCCAACATCGACCGTCCACAATTCCTGACCGGTTTCAACATCCAGACAAATAAGCTGTTCGGCTTCGCCACGGAGTCCCATGGTCACGAGACGGTTTCCAACAACGGCGGGACCCGAATAGCCCAGTCCCGCATCGCGGCTGACCCATAGTTGCTCTGGACCGGACTCAGGCCATTTTCCGAGTAAGTCAGCTTCCGTCGTCTTGCCCGTCCGATCAAGCCCGCGCCATTGCGGCCAATCAAAGCGGTCGGCATGAAGACTAAGTGTCATTGTGAAGATGACGCTCAGAGGCAATATAATTCGTCGTTGATGCATGGGTTTCCTCGGAAAGCTTCAAGGAGAGGCGGCGCGATCGGCACCAGGAAATATCGGAGGGCAGTTTTGCACAAAAGTGACGGCAGTCGGGCAGGGCCGTAGCTCGTTATGATAGCAAAAACCGTGTCAGCGTGGGTTCTGCAGGGCTGAATTGGGCCGGCGGCAGTGCGTTCGGGGAAACCCACCCGAATGGCCAGGGTACGAACTAACCTGAAGAAGGCTATGATATAGAGTCGTGGGATCGACCTGTTCGTTCCTCAACTGCGTTGAGGTGCAGCGATTCCCGATCTCAAATTCCGAACCCCCAAAAGAATCAAACTGATGCCGACGAAAAGTTTCAAGGTCCAACTTTCCTTACATTTCGCCTTTACCTGCCTCGTGTTATTCGTCGCCTCCGATCTGGCGGCTTATCCGCCATCTGACGCAAGCCAGGCGGACATCGCCGTCAGCGATCCAAAAGCGGGATCCCAAAAGGAAGCAGAATTACTAACTAAGACACGGCAGCTGACCTTTGAAGGGCGTCGCGCAGGCGAAGGCTATTTCAGCCAAGACGGATCAAAAATGGTGTTCCAAAGTGAACGCGATCCAAGCAACCCATTCTTTCAGATCTTTGTTTTGGACTTTGACACGGGCGACGTGGAGCACGTTTCGCCGGGCCACGGCAAGACAACTTGTGCCTGGATTCATCCAGACGGGCAACAGGTCCTGTTCTCATCGACTCACGAAGATTCCGAAGCCGTTCAGAAACAAAAAGAGGAACTTGATTTTCGAGCTTCAGGCAAAGACCGTCGGTACTCGTGGGACTACGACAAGCATTTCGATCTATTTCGATACGATCCCACAACCAAAGACTTCACAAACCTCACGAACAAGCTCGGCTACGATGCCGAGGCATCCTGGTCGCCCGACGGAAAATTAATTGCGTTTGCGTCAAATCGCAAAGCCTATGAACAACCGATGACCGCCATCCAGCAGGAACGATTTAAGCTGGACCCGGCTTCCATGATCGATCTCTACATCATGGATGCGGACGGGTCGAATGTGCGACAACTCACTGACGTCGAAGGTTACGACGGAGGTCCTTTTTTCTCTCCAGACGGGGAGAGAATTTGTTGGCGAAGATTTTCTCCGGATGGAGCGACGGCGGAAGTCATGTCCATGAAGCTCGATGGCAGCGACGTTAAAACGCTGACAAGGATGGGCGCGATGTCCTGGGCCCCCTTTTATCATCCCAGCGGAAAATACCTGGCATACGCTACGAACGTACACGGATTCGGAAACTTTGAATTGTATCTTGTCGACAGTGAGGGCAAGTCGAAACCAGTACGAGTGACCTACACCAACGGTTTCGATGGGCTTCCTGTCTTCACCCCCGATGGTCAGCGTCTTGCTTGGACCACGAATCGAACTCCTGGAAAACAATCTCAAATCTTCGTTGCGGACTGGAACCACGACGAGGCAATGCGTCTGCTGAAACTGAACGAAACCGTTGCATCGGTCGATGACGGTCAGGCGAGGGAGGCAGCCGAAGACTCGTTGCAGGCGACGAACAAGGAGTGTCATCCTGAAGATATCCTGCGACATGTCGGTTATCTTTGCCGACCCGAATTAAACGGTCGTCGAACGGGAACTCCCGGAGAACTGCTGGCGACAGCCTATGTAGCGGCCTACATGGATCAACTAGGCTTGTTACCGGCGGGAGACGATGACACGTTCTTCCAGGGATTTGAATTTGCATCCGGCGTATCCCTGGGAAAAAACAATGAATTCACATCGGCCAAGCAGAAATACCAACTGGAACGAGATTGGGTTCCCGTTGGTTTTTCGAGTACCGGAGAAGTCAGTGCCGCACCAGTAGTATTCGCGGGCTACGGCATTGTCGCCCCTGCCGATGAAGGGCAGGAGGAATATGACTCTTATGTTCATCTGGATGTCAAAGACAAATGGGTCGTCGTCTTTCGCTTCATGCCAGAAGAGATCAGTCCCGAACGGCGACAACATCTCGGCCGTCACTCAAGCCTGCGTTTTAAGAGTATGGTGGCCCGTGACAAAGGAGCCCACGGCATAATCGTCGTTAGCGGCCCCAATTCCAACGTGAAAAACCAACTCACCGACTTCCGCTATGACGGATCGCTAGCCGGTAGCAGCCTTCCTGTGATCAGTGTCACCGATGAGGTTGCCGACGGCTGGCTGAAAGCGGCAGGCAAGTCTTTGAAGGAGCTTCAGGACAAGCTTGATCAGGGTGATCTCGCCATGGGATTCGGAATTGATGGCGTGAATCTATCGGCTGAAATCGACATTGATCAAATTGAACGAAACGGTCGCAACGTACTCGGTCGGTTACAGGCCGGTAAAGAGCCGTCAGAGCAGGTCGTGATCGTCGGTGCCCATATCGATCACCTTGGATCTGGCCCGAGCGGTTCTTCCTTGGCTCGCGACGATGAGCAGCAGGGTGTGCATTGGGGAGCCGACGACAATGCGTCTGGCGTGGCTGCCATGCTGGAAGTCGCACAGTGGCTGTCGTCGCTACAAAAGGCCGGTAAGCTGCCGATTCAACGAGACATCATCTTCGCTGCCTGGTCCGGCGAGGAAGAGGGGCTGATCGGCTCTAGCCACTTCGTAAAATCGTATGCCCAGCAAAACCATCCGCATGCTGCGGCACATACCGCCACGCCGAATCATCCACTGCCCACCGCGTCAGCAGCAGCAGACGCAAAGCGTGCGTCGACAGAATCAAATGAGAATCCGCATCAAGCTCATACGGACCCTCATGCTGCCGGTGAAAACCACGCCTTTAGCTCGAAACTCTATCCGGCAATCGCGGCCTGCTTGAATATGGACATGGTGGGCCGCCTCGATAAGAAACTGATTCTTCAGGGCGTCGGTTCGTCGAGCATCTGGACAGGGGAGATCGAACGTAGGAACGCCGTGACAGGCTTGCCAATCACCATTCAGAATGACAGTTTTATCCCAACCGACGCGAGTGCATTCTTCGTCCAAGGAGTACCAATTCTCTCGGCATTCACCGGGTCTCACGAAGATTACCACACTCCCCGTGATACTCCTGACAAACTGAACTACGACGGTACCGCTCAGATTGCAAAATTCATGGGCCTCGTCACACGTTCTGTCGCTGCACGTGACGAAGCCCCTGACTACGTGGCCCAGCAGCGTCCCAAACAAACTCGAGCTCGATTGCGAGCCTACTTGGGTACCATCCCGGACTATGCCGAGTCAGACGTCAAGGGGCTCAAGATTTCAGGCGTCGCCAAGAATGGACCAGCGGCAGCAGCGGGTCTGAAGGGCGGTGATGTGATCGTCGAATTGGCAGGTCGAAAGATTGAAAATATCTACGACTATACCTACGCCATCGAAGCCTTGAAGATCGGCCAACCCACCAAAATAACCGTAAGTCGAAATGGCAAACGGCTGACGCTTGAGCTCACACCTGGTTCACGCGACTGATTTCGTCGCGTGAAGATGGACTCGAAGACTTAGCGGGGTGATATGGGTGTCTGTTGTTGAGCCTGCTGCACCGTCTCACCTTCGCTACGGCGAGAGATTTCCTGGTCAACGGCCTGTCGCTTGCGTTGAGCATCCAGGGGATCCTCAAAGTTGAGAATCAAGGGTTCCTGGTCTTCGAAAACGCGAGTGGCCATTCCAGCAATCGCCCAACCACGACCTTTTTTTCTAAGGATCCAGACGATTTCATAGGTTCTGGGATCACCCGACTCGTCCGAGTCAGTCCAACTACTTAAGACGTGAGCCCCATTCTGCTCGTTGCCGAGGACCTCTTCCTCGGTGACGGCAAAGGTTGCAGTCGGACTACCCGGTGGCTTAATGGCCGCTTCATTCTTCTCCATCTCAGCCTGTGCCTTGTCGGTAAGCATTGAGGTCGCAAGCGCCTCATCTCCGGATCTGAGTGCTTCCAGAAAATGAGTGACAGCCTGCGTCGGCGTCACGGTTTGTGAATCGCCACCCGCTTGAGGCAGGGAACTGGAATTTAATTGAGCAGTCGTTGTATTGTCGCCTCCAGAATCGGAAGGCGAACAACCAATGAAAGCCACTAGGGAGAAGAGCAGACTAATCGTGGAAAAACGCATCGACGGGCCTCCATTCCCGAAACCCAAACTGTTGCGCCGTCACGATGGATCCTTCTCCTAACAGACGGCAAGCTGGGCAAAAAAATTCGCAAGATGCGCGAAAGTTTCGCAAGAGCTGTTTCGTTCGTCAAGATGAATTGTCGGGTGAGTCGGCCGAACGCTAGCAGTCTCTAGTGGTCACCCATCTCACGTCCATACAGGGCGAGCTCGGATTCAAAGCGATCCTTGGGAATCTTCCACTGAGGTTTTTCATCCGTATAGGCATTGCAGTGGGCCACCAGCAAGCGGTAGAGAAACTTGTGCAGATGCCGCGGTACCCGCAGTGAACGAAAACCATCCAACAAGCGATCGTGACTGATCGAATCATCGAATAATTCACTGATGTTGGGTTGGTTTCCATTGGCCGCACAGGCTCGCAGTCTGGCATTCGCCACGTCGTACAAGGCTTCGCCGGTCCAGGCCAATGAGGGCACCATGTTTTGCTTGTCCAATCGTGCTCGTTGAACGAATTCTCGATCTTCACGTTCAACAAAGTACTTCAGTTCCGCTGGCAGCATCAATTTGACGCCGACACCGGGATGCTTGAGAAACTTGTTGTCCAAAAGTGGCCAAATCAGCGCTTTCATCAGTTCGGCGGAACCCGTGATGGCGTGCGGTTCATCGACGCGGTCGACCAGAACAAAAACTCCTCTGAATCCGAGCGAATTCAATACACTCTGGAACTTTGACAGCAATTCATAGCGGTCATCCGATCGTTCTCGATTTGGGAGCGGCTGGCTTACAATTTCCCCCGACGTGAAGTGCATCAGCACCTTCCTGAGCGAATTGGTCGGTCGCGTGATCACCCGCATTCCACGAACGATTCCGTAACTGGTCAGAAATCGTGATGCAGCTTTCCAGAGCCAGGGCGCCCAACCCGCAGCAATCACGATCAAATATGCCCACCAAGGAATCGTCTTGCCGACCTGCTCGATTTGTTCCACCTGGCCGGAAGTTTCCGCCGGAGGCGCAATCTTGTCAAACCAGAATACCGAGGCGACAACCGCCACCGTACCCAGCGTTACAAACAAGCCGGTCAAACAGGGTATCTTTGCTTTCAGCGTCCAGAAGTTGAGTTTCCGTCGCAGTCGATTCCAACGAGCAATGAACGGTTCATCGGTTGATTGATCGTAGCAAGCGGCCAGAAGCAGGAGATCACGTCGCTGATGTCGATCCAAGCCTGATAACTTCTGGATTGTCTCTTTGACCTGATGGCCACCCAAGATTCGATTGACGAGGTCGGTGACACCGAGACTCAACACCGCATCCATATGGTCCCACAGTCGCCAGGTGGCAAGAGCGCGATCGATTCTTCGTCGCCGATGCGGGAGCCGATCGAGAAAACGATCGATGAACGGGTTGAAGTCGTCATACTCAATCGCAAAAAGTTGTTCACCAGGATGATTGTGATTGAAGTCATTCACATGGCGAACAATTTGCAAACGCATGGCTGTCTTGCCTGCGCCCTTTTCACCAAAAACGACGGACGTCGTCGGTTCCGTAGGATCACCGAAGATCTTGTCCCACGACGGATGATAGGTGTCGTTAATGCAATAATCCTTGAAGACAGGATCTGACTGAGCATCTTCTTCAGCAAATGGATTGCGAGCGATGCCATGATGATCAAGGAATTGATTTATCTTCATCCGTATCCGATCCTGAGCCGATCCATCCGGCTTATCTGGACTTCACAACACTGACTAATGAACAAACAAAAAGGCGAACAAGAGTTTAGAAAATAGGTTCACGCCGAGTCGCAGAGCGGCTCATAAAAAGTCACGGAGCCGCCAGCAAATCCAGCGACTCCCATAATATAGCCCACATCGCTCAAGCGAAACTCGACAGAATCCGCCACGAACCTATTTCGACTCCAGACTCTGCAACAGACCTTCAAAACCCTTTTCATTTGCGGCAACTGTCTTTTCCGGTCCGTAGAACTTGACGAAATAAAGGCCACCCGATTTCATTTCAATGATCGCACCTAGCATCAAATAGTCAGATTTCTTTGTGGCAGGAGCAAATGGGCCACGGCGATCGTTGTAGGTTCCACCAAGCTTGACCTTGTGGACCTTGAGACCCTTCACTTCGACATCTTTGATCTCTTTTTTCAGACCAGCGGGATCAAACTGTCCGATCCAGCGATTCACATTATCTTTCACCGAGCCCCCGGCAGCCATCATCGTCAACCTGCCGTTGGTGGTATCACCTTCAGCCGCCGGGATGCTGTATTCGTGCTCGATGATACGAACCTTGGGCTGTTGAGCCTTCCAGGTGGCAGAGACGTCCATTGAGACGGTACCACCAGCTCCTTGAATCTTGACCGTCTCGTCTTCCGCAAGTGCAGCAATAGGAAGTGACAATAAAGTTACGATTGCTAACAGGATTACGCGTTGCATCAAATCTCTGCCTTTCGATTTACAGGTTAATTCCAGAACTTAACGACATAGAAGAGGAAGCCGGCCAAAAGGAGGCAAGCAACCCCTAAGAGCAGCACCATCGACAACGTGTTTTTCGTCGACTTTCGCCGCCGGTACATTTCCATCGAAGCACCGCTCGGTGATTCTGTCACAATCTGAGGTATTTCTGACGTAATGGCAGCATTGGGTGTTGGCCCAACTAAGCCCGGAAATGTTTTTCCTGCCGGATTCCATTCAGGCCATCCTTCACGCCACACCAATGAATCAACGGTGACCCGTCCTTCTGACATCCAACTCCGCATGATATCGCCGGAGGCCGGCCCAAACTGTCCACCCGAAGGCGGACGCACATACCAGACAGCGTGTGGTGCTTCACTAATCGGGTCTTGAGCGGACGAGCCGTCGTCCATCAATGGATCGACGGACGGGGCCGAACCAGATGCTTCAGCGTCAACCGAGACTTGTTTTGGAATAGCAATCTCTTGGGGCAACGTAGCGGGCTCACCTTCGGCCAAAGCGGGCTTCTTGGATTCCGCCGATTCGACCGATGGAAGGTCCGTCGGCGCACCGACGTCAACGATGATCGGCCCAGCCTGAGTCGCTCGGTCCGTGGGATTCGATTCGCTGGCCAACCTCCCAGAATCGACCGACGGAATCACCTTGGGCAATTTGTTTTCTTTTTTTCCGCCGAGAGCTCCCGACGCCGTCTTCAAGGTGGTGGCGAGGGGCGGATTAGATTCTGCCACCGACGGCAACGTATCCAACGTTTCTTCTCGCTGAGAACGTTTCGGATCTTTGACAAGGTCGGGCTCCGATTGCTCGGGGATCCGAAACTTTGCTCCGCATTTCGGACAAATCCCGCGTTTTCCCGCCAAAAAGTCTTTGACGTGTAGTTTATGACCGCTGGGACAGCGAAAGCGAATGCCCATCGTTTTTCTCAGACCGGAGTTTTAACGACTCAACTTCTGGGAAGCCGGATTGTCGCCAGGATGCAAAAAAGGGGTAACACTTTGAACCGGTTTAATTTATATTAATAGTATAAGAATAAGGAATTCCCGGGGAAACCGGCAAAGGTATTCGTCCACGTGCTTCTTGTAACGATTCGGACCTGCTAATTAAGACGATCTTGCTCATTTTGCCAGTCAAGCAACTGCAGGGATAACTCCTGTAAACTCCCACCTCACTCACGCTTGGCACTTGGCATCCGCGATTGAGCAATACTTCACAGTATTTTTCCTTGCCGACGCCACAAAACAAGCAATCTTTATGGTGTTGGTTGATGGTGACTACTCGATCGTAACAGGTTACTTCAAGCAGCAAGATTGTGGACAAGACCAAAGGGATGAGAATAGATATGGACCGCATTGAACAACACAATCGCGATGAATACGAAGGGCCCGTCGAAATCGCACTCGTGGGCGATCTGACGGACAATGAAGCCGAACTCACGGATCGCCTGCTAAGTGTGCCGCCGAATGGCGAGTGCACCCTATTCATCGACTCGCCGGGCGGAAGCCCATATTGTGCAATCGCCTTGACCACGCTGATTCGATTACGAGGCATTCGTGCCACCGGAATCGTGACTGGTGAGTGTTCATCGGCAACGTTATGGCCTTTTGCGGCCTGTCAACGTCGAATTGTGACTCCCTTCAGCGTTCTGCTATTTCACCCGATGAAGTGGCAGAGTGAAGAACACGTGGGTCTTCAGGAAGCTGCTGAGTGGGCTCGCCATTTTGGATCGCTGGAAAACGACATGGACCGACTTCTTGCAGATCTATTGCATGTCGATGCTGCATTGCTTGACTCATGGATCTCACCCGGCCGATATGTGTCGGGACGTGAATTCTCGGAAGCGGGTCTGGCCGAAATGATCACCCTTGAGCAGATCACCGGCAAGTCAGCTCCGACCACAAATGCTGCGACGCCGTCGAATGGAAATGGTGTATCGCAAAGCGTTGCAGACGCGAGAATTCCAACCGCATCCTAGACGTGGTCCGCATCTAGGCGCGATAGAGTTCGTGGCATTCGCTGCAACTCTTGCGAATTTCTCCCTCAGCTTGCCGCGCCTGCTCATAGTTGCCCTGCTTGGCAGCTTCGACAATCGCTGCAGCAGCTTTCTCAAGTCGGCGACAATAGTCGGCATAGTCTTCGTCGTCCGCATCAACCATGTTTTCAGCGGCGAGTACATGGCCCATCACTGTGACAAGTTGAGCCTCACGAATAATGCGATCCTTTTGCTTGGTAAATTCAGCCTCTGAGGCCAGATAGACAGAGAGACGATCTTGCTGAGACTGTTCGAGCCGCTTCATTAATGGCGATCGCTCACAGATCTCTGACCAATCAGTGAATTCTTTTGACGTTCCGCTGATCGTCGAGCCACCGATTAGATCCTCAAAATCTTGCTGACGAAGTTTTGACTCCTTGAAGACGGGGTCGGTTCCAACCTTTGCATTGGAGGCTGCTCGGGCCGTACGATCTCGAGCGAGTGCAGCCGATTTTCTCCAGCGAACATCACCATCGTATTGATCAATGATGGCAAACAACATCGCGGCCACCGTCAAATCGACTCGAGCTTGCTGATAACCTCGTCCTTTAAAGCTACCAGCGGTTCGCAAGGCGTCGTCAAGTTGCAGCTTAATCGCCTTGATCTCATCTTCGATTACCTCGGCTTCAATCAGACGACTCCAGGCAAAGGTTTCCGCAGGTTTTTCCACGACGGCCTCGGGTTGATCGACAGCTTGCTGTGTGGGTCGCTGGCCTCGAATTCCCTCCTGGAAGGCATCCTTAAAGAAGATTCCTGACCGCAGGTTGTCGAAACTTGGATGACGAGCTCGTGTATCCGACGACTTTGATTGGCCGATCAATGGGTTGACGGAAGAGACGAAAACGAGAAGACAGAGAAGATAACGCATGTGAAATGGCAACTCGCATCCAGGTCGATCGAAAGAGACATCCTTTCTCGCAGTATAATCGCTCTTTCCAAACTGGGCCTCAACGGCGCAATTCTCCTCCTGAGCAACAATGAGGCTCCTGAGGGGGTTATCGAGTCATTGGAATTGAACACGGGCCAAACAAGCATTAAGCCTATAATGGACCGTTGACTCGACAAAAACAGAGGAAAACGGCTTTTCATGAACGAAAAACGTTCAGAATCAACTCGGCGACAATTCCTGAAGGGAAAATCGGCCGTCGACGCGATCGGCAATCTCGGCGACAAGATCCATCAAGAGCTACCTGCAACGGAAGCGGCTGGCGAGGGTACGGGTAGAACGTACCTCGTACAGGTCAGTCGTCGTGCAATGGCCTGCGAATTTGCCATCTACCTAAATGCTGGTGAACACGACGCTGGCACCGAACACGCAGTCGAAGCACTCGACCTCGTGGAGAACATCGAAGACCAGATAAGCGTTTATCGGAATCGCAGTGAAGTCAGCCAACTCAATTTCGTCGCAGCGAAAAGGCCCGTGAAGGTCGACGCAAGATTGTTCAGTCTCCTGCAAATGGCTCGCCTTTTGTACGACGAAACGAATGGAGCTTTCGATGTGACGGCGGGACCTCTGATTAAGGTCTGGGGATTCTATCGTCGTGAGGGAAAGTTGCCGAGTGATGAAGCCTTGCAGGAAGCACTTGCCTGCGTCGGCAGTGCTCATGTGAAGCTTGCAGACGCCACATCAACCGTCGAATTCAATCGGGAAGGGGTCGAAGTGAACTTTGGGGGCATTGGCAAGGGATTCGCCTTGGACCAATGCAAGTCGCTCCTACGAAGCTGTGGCGTCAGCGACTTTATGATTCACGGGGGAAACAGCAGCGTCCTCGCTAGCGGCCGTCGAGCGGGAGCGAGTGAGGGCCAGGGATGGAAGGTGGGCATTCGTCATCCGTCGAGACCCGAGCGGCGTATCGCCGAGATCAACTTGCAGGATCGCTCGCTCGGGACTTCAGGAACCGGAACACAACACTTCTATCACCAGGGAAAAAAATACGGTCACATCATCGATCCCAGAAGCGGGCAACCCGTAGATGGCATCCTTTCAACTACCGTGGTTGCGACTTCCGCTGCCATGGCCGACGCACTTTCGACGGCGTTCTATGTGATGGGTATTGAGTCGACACGCCAATATTGCGAAACGCATCCAGACGTGGGGGCTCTAATCATTCGGACGGGCAGCAAGGCAGGTGTCGTAGAGATTGAAGCGATTGGCCTGGACGATAACAGTTGGTCCCGAGTGGACGAATAGTGGTTCAATCCCACCACCAGGAATCGCTCGATTCCGGGCTGATCTGACGCGCCTGCTGTACACCCTGCATCTCGTAACTGTCGGTTTTGAATCCAGTCGCGTACAAATCTTTGACATCAAAGCTCACGCCTCCACTGACTGCCGCAATCACGTGGCGACCGTTAACCACTCGATGATTGATCACCGACGGTACCTCTCGCGGCACACGACCCACTGGCACGGAATAGCCTCGCTCCATCCAGTAGTCCATCTGCCAGCCGATTCGACTGGGCATGTTTTCTTGCTTCACGACGGCAGCGACGATCGCCAGTCGAA
>Ga0163179_10002341_pt1 | contig 13260 bp, 8 predicted proteins | sample AtlANTMetagenome_FD_109643 | JGI IMG/M metagenome (GOLD analysis project Ga0163179, IMG submission 109643) | Marine eukaryotic phytoplankton communities from the Atlantic Ocean - Atlantic ANT 2 Metagenome | ecosystem: Environmental > Aquatic > Marine > Oceanic | place: North Atlantic Ocean...
CCATCAACAACTCCTTTAGTTTCTTGAGCGTCTTGATTAGTTTTAATTGCGACATTGATAGTTTTTTTAGTTTCTTTTGCGGCAGCATTTGCTGCATCATTTAATTTTTTTTGAGCGATTGCTTTAATCATCGGATCTGTCTTCTTTTTTAGACAGTAATTAAAATTTTGAACAACCGATTCTTTAGGATTAATATAATTTGCGAACGGTAAAGCGAGTATATCGCATCTATGTTTTTCCCAATCTGATTTCCATATATTTTGCATATAGAAACCGATGGTAAGTATGAAAATGAGACTACATATTGACATATACATAGAAACTTGAAATATTCCATAGGGTGTATGAGTTGGTGTTGATATGCTCATATCTTTTATAAATAAAATTTTTTTTATTTAACAAGAACATCTCTCCACTTATCATATATAATAGGGGATAGTCTAAGACAGTGTAGTTCACTCCATTCAAGTATTGTATTACAAAGGGCATCATCATTGGTTTGATTGTGTATAATTTTGAAAAAATCATCTTCTTTGTCAACACCTCCGACCCTGGAAGAAATATCGATGGGATGAATAATAAAACTGACCATTTTGTTTAATAAAACAGATGGCGTAATGTGAGAACTAGTCGTTAAAAAAACGAATTTAACGCGATGTTCTACCATTCTATCTTCTAAAAAATGAACAAAACTTTCAGTTAATGTCTCATTTTGCTGATGTATAATCACAACTTTAGGTTTTTTTGTGGGATTATCTGCAACAACGGCTTGTTGATTACAGAAAGATGTAATTGTCTGTACAAGTAAAGATTCACTATGATTATCAAGAATATGTATTTCAAGTATAAGGCTTTTGTTTTCATAATGCGGCGATATAATGCTGTGTGCAACTTTTCTAACATCATTTTCATGTGGTCCACATAGATGTAGATGTGGAAAGATTCCATCCTTCACCATACTGTATATTGTTTCTATAAACATTTTACGAGATATATTCGTAGTCATTAGAACCAATATATATATTACCACTTATCTGGTTTTAACTATGTAACAAATATTAAGCGAATTGCTATGAATTAATACAAATGGTACTAAGATTAGTAAGATTGTGGTTATCATTTATAATATTCATAATACCGGTCAGTAGTGCACAAATATCCCCAATATATTTTAAGAAAGATTTACCAAATCGAAATAATAGTAACAAATCCTATACAGAGATAGTAAATACAAATAATAGTTTAATAAATGGTAGTAATGCAATAATGTTTACGAAAAAAACGGGTTCTCTAATACTCTTGTCACTATTGCAATTGTGTGCTATGTCACCACCATCTTGTAATAAGATGATGAATGATTTATTTGGAATATTAACAAGTAAGCCGAATAAGAGTCAAAAATATAGCTTTTTTGAAGTATATACAAATGGTAGTCCTGATGGAACTTCATGGGATGATGTAATAGGAAATAATGAATCCGTAAATGAGTTAAGACGATTAATAAGCCTATCTTTATCGAGAGACACTGCTTTAAGAGCAAGAAGAACAGGTGTATCAGTTCCTAGAAACATTCTTCTAATAGGTCCGCCTGGAACGGGTAAGACATTGATGGCAAGAGCTGCATCAGAAGAAATGAAAGTACCATTACTTGTTGTATCAGCTTCAGAAATTGTGAAGGGAAAATATGGAGGAGTTGGTGTAGAAAGAATAAAAACCTTATTTGATACTGCTCGGAGAAGAGCTGTTAGTAATAAGAATCGTATTAGTATGATTTTTATAGATGAACTTGATTCTTGTGGACGGAGTAGAGGTACGAGTGATTCGTCTGTATCTATCGATCATGCTAATACTTTGAATCAATTATTAGTAGAATTAGATGGATTTAAATCAAGAGATGAATCTCAACCATTAGTGATAGTATTAGCTGCAACAAATAGAAAAGATATTCTTGATTCGGCATTATTGCGTAAAGGGCGCTTTGATAATATTGTTCATTTAAGAAAGCCAGATTTGAAAGACAGAATAAGTCTTTATAAGTATTACGTTAATAAACAAAGAATTAATGGACGTTCTCGAGAAATATGTGTAAATGGTGGAAGGAGGAATGAAATAATTTTTCAGGCATTAAATGAAGAATCCATTGATAATAATCAGAATATAACAACTCTTAAAATAGTTTCTCCAATAAAATTAAGTGGTAACAAATATCAAGCAAAATTATTTTCGAACAAAACTGCTCGCGTTAAAACAAAAGACATTTCCAACTTATTCGGAAGATTAAGGGCAATGAATAATAATACAAGTGAGTTCAATTATGATATAAAATACAATGGTTGTATTGAAAATGATAACATTGATTTTATCGAAAGATTGGCAGATTTATCAGATGGATTGGTTGGAGCAGATATTAATGCTATAGCGAATGAAGCGGCTTTAAAAGCGATGGATGAGGGTCGCATATTTGCAACAGAGGGTGATTATTTGAATGTAATAGAAGATACTATTCTTGGAAAACCGATTAGAAACATAGAGAATGGACCTGATTGGCGTATAGCAATTCATGAAGCCGGGCATATACTGGCGTCATTTGTATTGGAGAATGTTGATTTTGCAACAAGAGCAAGTATTCTACCAAGAAGTGGTGGTTCTTTAGGGGTTACTATGTTTGGTGCGAATGATATAAGGAATTTAAGAGCATCTGAGCTTAGAGATCGTTTAGTGATGATGTTATGTGGAAAAGCTGCAGAATCACATGTATTTGATGGAGATTCTTCAACTGGGGCGTCTGATGATTTAGATAGAGCAACATTATTAGCAAAAGCAATAGTGAAGAACTTTGGAATGAATGGAATAAAGTATACAATAGAAGGGAAGGAATCAAAGATGAAAATACAAAAAGAGCTTATAAATGCTGAAACAAGAGCAAATAATCTTGTTAAAAAGTACAATAAAACATTATATACTATTGCAAATGAGCTAATGATACACGAAACGCTAAATACTGATAAATTGAACATATTGCTCGCCAATTCAGATTACGAAACTAAACAACAACCAAATAGTCCAAATAGTGTGATTAATACTATTATGAATGATTTTCGTAAAATAAGGGATAAAAATATTAATAAAGATGTAGTTAAAACAAGGGGAGATAGAAGGAAGCAAGCTTTTGTGCTATTATTGATATTAATTTTACCAAATATTTAAGCAAAAATGATTAAGATTTGGAGGATAAATAAGTAATATGAGTCATATTATCTTACAATGTGTTAATGAGAAAGGAAAATTAAGAATAAGGTTCCATTCATATGTGGATCAAGATGGTAAAAAATATCAAGATGCTTATAATAACAATTTGAATTGTAGATTTCCGAAGGATATACGTGAAGAAGGTAGATACTATAAAATCAATCCGGAAGATTTGAAGATAACTTTACGGACTAATAGTGTGCCATTTTATAGCGTTAAAGGTAAAAATGTTAAAATTATAAGTATTTTGGAAACATTAGAAATTTATAAGGTTGAAGAATGCGTGTGTTGTATGACTGAAAAACCGAATATAACTCTGTTACCATGTGGTCATCATTGTACGTGTAAAACATGTTATGAAACTATGCGTATAAAACACAATCGCTGTCCTTTATGTCGTATTGTTATAAAGCAAGCTTATATCAATAATAATTAGTTGGATAAGGAATTAACACACATTGAATAGTATAGTCTGTTAATGAAGTAAAGGATAAGTGGTTGCGATAAAAGAATGAGAGCATTCGACGCTGGCATTGGTTTTTTGTCAAACATTGATGCAGTAATAGTGATTAATGCTAAAACAAATAAGCCAAAAAAGATGATTGAGAGAATATAGAAATAGTCACAGTATTTCTTGCTTAAAGGAGTAAACAAATTTTGCACCTTCAACATTGTATAATAATACACAATATAAATTTTAAAAGAATTATAGATTAAGTTCGGATGAAGTTTGGATTGATTTGTTCAATAATGCAAGTTCATATTGATATACAAAGTTTGTATTATCATCTACTTCTGTAAAGTCGGTATATATAACATGTTCATTATTATCGTTAAGGATAGTGATTCTATGGCTGGTTGTGTCAATATCGTATAAATATGGAATGTGTTTTTTAATAAGTTTGACACCTGGTACAGAACCACTTTTTTTGAATAATCCATTGTGAAGAATATGATGATCAACGGTTGATATAATTCCGACATTATCTACCAATTGTACATTTGTAGCATCAAATTTCATGGTACCGGTTACAACAGAACCATCTAATAATTTATCACCAATTCTGACATCAATGATATCTTTGAATTTCCCATCTTGTAATAATACTCTTGCATTTGGTGCAAAACAGAATGCCTTCTTTATCTTTTTGCCTGCTTTTTTAAATCCTTTACCGATACCTTTTAGTGCTTTTCCTGGTTTTTCAACAATTTTTACAGCTTTATCAAGAGCTTTTCCGCTACCAACTAATGTAGGGTCTTTAATCATTGCTTCTAGTCCTTTCATCATGGACCATGCAAAATAGAGTAGTGTAACATATAGGGCTAATAATTTTTGTATCATAGCTTGAACTTTCATCATTAAGAATTGAGCAGTTGTACCCATATTTCCCATTTTTTGCATAACATTATCGAATCCACTTGTTACATTCTCTGTCAAATCAGACATAATACCTCTAACATCTTGTAAAGAACCAGACATATTGTTGGCAGTAGATTTCATAACTGAAAAAAGGTCATCGTATGGTTTAACAACAGGTCCAGTAGCTTCAGAAACATTTTTGGATAAACATTCTGTAAATGTTATAGATGGGTCATATCCAAATAATCCTGCGAAAGGTAAAATTAATGGATTACAGCGATATTTATCCCAATGTTTTACTATTTGTCTGCGCATACCAATAAGAAGTACTAAGAATGAAATAACTGTTAGAACTAATAAATATCCAAAAATTTTGGATGTTCCTACAGCCCAAGTCGGTATGAATACATAAGCCATTACTGAAATGTAAGATTTAAAATATAAATAAGAAAATATGGAACAGTTCAGTGAATTTAATCTTACAAATGATTCCGATATCGAATTTATGCCGAAACAAATAAAAGAATGGTGTATATCTACATATAAATACTATTATTGTATTGATATTGACAACAAAACTAATTTGCGAATAGCAACTAAACAAAAGAGGAAACCAGAATGTATTGGCGAAATGGTTAAAATAATCAAAGGTTTTAGAGAATCATTCCCAAAGTCAATTTTTGGAGTAACAATAACATATTTACCAACACCGTTTAAAAAAACATGGAATAATGTTGATAAATTGACATCAGAACATGTTAATAGTGGATATAGTAGTATTAGTAAAATAAGTAATGAAATATTAATTTTTAGAAAAGAAGAATCAAATAAGGTACTGATTCATGAACTAATTCACGCATTACATCTACATTGTGTATATGATTCTACAATTGGGGGAGATTATAATGGAAGACCTGACGAAAGCATTGTTGAAACTTGGGCAATAATTGTAAATTGTCTTCGATTGAAAGCATCTACACAAGGAAAATTGCGGATAAGCAATAAAGCTTCTGATTATGAAAAATTATTTAGGGGAGAAATATTTAAACAAGAATTAGATTTTTCATTGAAACAAGCAGCTAAATTATTAAGAGCTCATGGATGTACAATTGATACAGGTATTTGTTATAAGAAGTGGAATAAAGTACCTGCAATATTTTACTATTATATAGTAAAAGCATCCTTTTTATGTGATCCAAATAGATTTGTAAATGATTTTAGTTGGAATAAAATACAAAAATGTAGAACTATACCTCTTCATATAATCAATTCATATTTACAAAATCCTGTTTTTTTAGATGGTATTAAACAACATTTCAATAAAAAACATACTAATTCGATGAGAATGAGCAAATATGGTGATTAAATTAATATAAAATTTGGAGAACTAACATTCATAGATTTAACGAATTTAACCATACCATTTTTAAATGAGAATCTACTAACATTATCACTGTCCTGATTCGCAACATAAATATTAGAAGAACTATCATCAAATGTAAAGTGGCGAGGTGTCATACCGAGAGTAGAGAAATTATTGATTATCTGAATATCTGAACCTTTAAATTTAAATACAGATATACTATCATGTCCTCGATTTGATACAAGAAGGTATGGTTGTGTTTGATGTATTGCAATAGATCCACACTTATTATTTTCACTATTAACATTTGGTGGTAGAGTAGAGATGGTATTTCTATGTATCAAGAATGGTCTTGATTTTCGTATATTTTCTTCATTTCCACTGGGTCCGCATCTAAATTCTGGGTTTATGTTAGATGAATTAGGTAATGAAAGTGTAGTTCTACATAAATATGAATTGTTTGAAATAGGTGGTGGTGGTCCAAATATTTCAAATATACTAACTGTTGAATTTAATTCATTTACTACATAAATAAATGTATCTTTCTTAACCATATAACGTGGTCCAGAACCGGGTGTAAGTGGTATAGAAGATTCCATAGTTAATTCCGGAATACCATTATCTTTGTATATTAAACGGAATATATGTATTTTGTCGAGACCTAGATCCGGCACTAATAAATAGGTATTATTTCTAATTACTACAAATAATGCGGAATGGTAGTGTGATTCGGATTGTCTATTTTTAAGGTGTGATTCTAATCCAACTGGTTTAATACGATCATTATGTCTAAAAAGATGTATGGGTTCTGATAAAAGATGATTTTCACTATTAATATTATGAATACTTATAGATGAATCCCAGTAATTAATGTTAATCATATATTTCAAAGTGGGGTCAAATGCTAAAAAACAACTTGATTTTCCTCCACATGTTACAATTTGTTTTAGTTGATTATTTGAAACAACTGCAATATGCCCTGTTTCAATAGACTCTAGGCATATGTAAAAGGTATCATAAATACTATTTTTTTGTGGATGCTTAATCATAAAGGCGGGATTATATATCATCTTGTTATCAACACTGTTTCCTGAAAATAAGAGTGGCGAATCAGCACATTTTCCGGAAGGTACATGTGCAAGACATTTGTATTTAGTATATGAAGAAATGTATAGCTTATCCATAATTTCTAACTATCTTACCTTAAAATAGAGAAATTAAATTTTTTCATTATTAAATTTATGTGATAAGCGTTGAAGCCATATTTCATCACCTTGTTTAGGTCTTGTACCACATTTAAGACCTTTTTGGCATAATTCATCCTTAAATATACAGTGGTATGGTTCTCCATTATATTGTGCCGAAACTTTATTAGATTCGCAAATATTGCGCTCTAACTCCTCACATTTTAAATTACGATAGACAGGCTCTTTACATAAAAGTCTAAATCGGTCAATAACATGAACTATTCTGGATTTACTAGTAGTCAAACCATTATCATCTGTAACAGAATATCTAATAATATATTCTCTTTCATCTGTAACATTAACTCTTCCATCAATTTTTATACGCGTACTAATATCTACACCATTATCAAATGCTTTAGCTCCTAGTTCTTCATATTTACTACTATGGTCAATAAGCATTGGATTTTCACCATTTAATGTAATTATTGGTTTTGTAGTATCTACAACATAAACAACCCGTGTAATTGTTTGGGCAGGATTTCCAGCCAAATCTGTAACATTATACTCTACATTATACTGACCAACAATATTTGTATCTACAACCCCATCTTCAATTCCATTTACTTTAATTTTTACACGCTTATCAAGTACTGTTCCATCATCATCAAGTGCTCTTGCTCCATATTCTATATATTTGTTATCATCTCTGCCAGCTACTCCAACTTCAATACCTGATTCTCCAGGATATATTGGATTATTCAATGCAAGTTGAGGAGGAATTTTATCTGGTTCAGGTAATATAAGAACTTTTCTTCTTATAGTTTTAGATTGGTTACCATCGGCATCTTTGCCGTTATATAATACAGTCCATACACCTTCAATTTTTGTATCAAGTTTGGAAACCCAATTTCCTTTGGGTGACTTAATACGAGTTTTAACTTTATCATCAAGGTCATATACCTTTCCATCATCATCTCTTAAAGCGGCATAATATTCTGTATATGTTGATCCCCAATCTAATCCATTTACTCCCGGATAAGGTTTCTCTTCTTTCCATCCGGGAGGATTTTTGAAAGTTATATGAGGAGGGGTTTTATCAACAACATGTACAATTCTTTCAATCTCACCACTTGAATTTCCAGCTTTGTCCTTTGCGTGATATGTAACTGTATATACTCCTCTTTTACTTGTATTTACATTTCCTTGTGGTGTAACATCTATAATAGGTACGACTGGACCATCAATATCATCATTTGCCTTGGCACCTTCTTCAATATATCTACTTCCTTGAGGAACTTCCATGCTACCAGGACCATTTAGTTGAATAGATGGTCCAGCTTTATCTTTTACAACAACTTGTCTTATTGCATCTGGATTTGTAGAATTCTTTGCATTATCCTGAGCACTATATCTGACACTATATACTCCTGGCTTATCTGTGCGAATATTTTCCACACCTTCTATTTGATATTTTAAATTCGAATCTATATTATCTTTTACAGTTGCGCCATATTCTACATACTTATCTCCTATTGCCAATTCGATTACACTATCATTTTTCAATTCTATGGTTGGCGGTGTATTATCTAAGACTCTAACTAATCTTCTGGCAGTTCCTATATTTCCTGCGCTATCTTTGGCTTGATAAACTATTTCATAATCACCAGGTTTGCTTAAATTAATTGCGTTTTTACCAGTCTTAATGGCTTTACCTTGACTATTAATTTGACTGGAACGAACAATGGCTACTTTATCATTACTTACCTTATCAACATCATCCAACACTTTTTCAATTCCTGGGTCTATATTCTTATAATATCCTGATTTTTTAGCACTAATATAATGAGGATTGTCACCTGCTAATATAATATCGGGACCTGCAGAATCTTTAACAACAACAGTTCTTGTTACAGATTTTGCAGGATTTTTAGTAGGTCTGGCATTATCTGTTGCGCTGTATGTAATTGTGTATTTACCCGGTACATCTGTTCTAATATATGGATGGTCACCAGATACTGTTGCTAAATATTTAAGATTTTTGTCTACATTATCAGTAACTTCTACACCGGGGTCAACCCATTTGTCACCTATAGTTAATTCAACATCTGCAACTCCACCCGAACTATGGGGTTTTAACTTAATTTGAGGTGCTACAAGATCCAAAATTTCGACTACACGCTGTTTAGTAGTAGTATTGCCATATTTGTCTTTTCCGATATATTTAACAACTTGCTTACCAACTTTATTTGTGGAAAAATTTGCATTTTGAACACCTACGGTTGGATTTGGGTCATTTTGGTCATATAGAGCACCTTTACCTTTTGTCCTCCATTTAGGGTCAATCCATTTTTCACCCAGTCCTACAAACTCTGTCCCAAGTATAGGATGTTTATTCCCGAAATTTAACTCAAATACTGGTCCAGTTTTATCATACTTACATAGATTATTGTTTTTGGGATATTTTGAATTAGCCCATTTTGGATTAAATTCAAGTGAATTTGAATCTTTACACTTTGGGGCATAATTACAATTTCCCCCTTCTATATATTTATTATCGTTAGCTCTACTATTAAGTGCATCTGGGTCTTTACACCCCTTATACTTACATTTAGAAGGGTCAGATTTACCAGGCCAATTTTTATTATTATAATATCCTTTTTTTGAGTCATTAACTGCACTTGGATCTTTACATCTTGGCTCATAATCATTTATTCCACATGCCCTTGCTGTTTTATTTGGATAATCATTTGGAGCATTTCTGTTAGATAAGGCATTATTATCAAAACATCTTTCCTTATATTTGGTTTTACATTTAGATTCATTGTGTTGATATCTTTTCCCGTTAGAAGATACATCTAATTTTACACCAGACTTAATGAAATCCTTACCAAATTTGGGATTAACGCATCCAGCATAAACACATGCAGCCGCGTCATTTTGACCTTTCCAAGAAGGATATCCTTCAATAGCATTGGCATCCTTACATTTTTTGGGGAATGTACATTTACCACCTAGATGTACTGAACGATTATCTACAAACTTATTAATCCATGAATTTTCCCAATTTCCATCTCTTATAGCATCTCTGTCTGTACATTTTTTCTTATATTGACAATCGTTCGGATCATTTCCGCCTTTCCAAGAAGGATTTCCATTAATTGCATTGGCATCTTTACACATTTTCTTATAATCGCAATCGCTCTGATCATGTCCACCTTTCCAAGAAGGGTTTCCATTAATTGCATTGGCATCTTTACACATTTTCTTATAATCACAATCGCTCTGATCATGTCCACCTTTCCAAGAAGGATTTCCATTTTTAGCGTCAGGATCTTTACACATTTTCTTATAATCACAATCGCTCTGAGCATGTTCACCTTTCCAAGAAGGTTTTCCATTTTCAGCGTCAGAATCTTTACACCTTGCCCTATAAGTACATAGATCTGGAACATGTATTGCGGATGAGATGTTTCCTACCCAATTATTATTTCTAATAGCGGCATCATCTTTACATCCCCTTGCTGCTGCTCCACATTGTGAATTCGCCGCTTCACATTCTTTTCTTGAAGAATTCCATTCGCAATTATAGAGTTCACCATTTCCTTCAACTACATAATATCTGTGACAATCTTCTTCATCAGTATCCGCTTTACTACACTTACCAATCTCTTCACGATCACTACAATCGTTAGCCGGTCGCCGCGTTGGAGCTGGTGTTGGAGCTGGTGTTGGAGCTGGCGTTGGAGCTGGCGTTGGAGCTGGCGTTGGAGCTGGTGATGGTGATTCCGTACTTGAAGACGCAGAATCTGGTGTATTTTTACACATCCATTTCTTATTGACAAGCCCCCTTCCATTCTCTTTGTGTCCACATCCTTTGCTGCCGGAGTAGTTACATCTCATAGCTCCCGAATTTTTTGGAGCCCACGACCAATGGTCCTCACAGTTACTACTACCCGCATCCGAACAATCTGATACAAAAGATAAGTCACTACAATTTTGATTTCCACCACCAAAGGATTCGGTCAATGCATTTTTACAGGTAGATATATAAAAAACCAATACAAAAATTAACAAAATTAAATATGGTATTATAGAACCGTCCATTAGTATAGTGATATAAATAATTTTAACGACCGCCGAACATGTGCGATAATCGTTGTAACCAAGGTTCTTGGGATGGTGGTCTTATTTCTGGTCTGGTTCCACAAGCTTTACCTTTTTCACATTTAGTGGAATGTTGACTCCATTGACAGTGATATGGTGTATTTTCATATAATACAGAATGTGAATTATTTTTACACATATCTTGAGGCATATCTTCACATTGACCTCCTTCCCAAATAGGCTCACCGCATAATTTCTCATTTGAATCAGTAATTATTACTTTTCTTGTTTTGGAGGTCTTATTATTATGACCATCATTTACAGTATAAATAACAGAATATTCCCCAGCATTGCTTGTATCAACATTCGAGTTTGTTTTTATATCATTACTAATATCTATACCATTATCTGTTGCTCTTGCGCCTAAATCAGTATATTTAGAATTAATATTCAGTTGTATTGGATTATCGCCAAAAATTTCTAATATCGGTTTAGTTTTATCTATAATTTCAACATATCTGTATATTTCAGTTTCGAGAGGAGGATTTGAATCATCTCTAACCCAATATTTAACTTCATAATCACCAGCAACTCGTGTATTTACATTGCTCCTATGTTGTAATTTAGAAGTTAAGTCTACTTTCTCACCATCTATCATTTGATGTGCAGTAACTGCGTCTCTTTGTTCAATATATCCATTTCCTAAATTTATTTTAACTCTTTCTGGTCCATTTAATGATATTACTGGAATATCTTTTTGTTGTATAGTAGGCTCTGGTATTTGAAGAGGTTTAGGGGCTGGAGTTGGAGCTGGAGTTGGTGCTGGAGTTGGAGCTGGAGTTGGAGCTGGAGGTGGAGTTGGTGTATTACACATATTACCTGAAGCTTCGCACTTTCCATCACTATTATTAACTTTAATCATATAATCTGGATTTACATAACAACTCTTACCATCTCTGGGTATTGTTTCAAGTAGTTTATCTTGTTTATGAAAAATATCACATCCGCGTGTGAACCATGGACCAGTCGAATTTACAGTAATACCACTGTACCCATCTTTACCGTAGTCTCTTTCTGCTACCTTCTTACATTCTCTTAAAATATCATCATTACTCCAACTCATAATCCGTTCACCGTCATTATTAGCAGGACCTGCCGCACCGATATGAAATGCTCTTAATCCACCTCGCATTGTTCCACCAGAATTAGCCTTATAACAACCTACATTAGTTTTTTTTCCAACTTTTCCTGGATTAATTTCTGCTTGAGACTTTAGAGAACTTTCTCCAGGGGTAAAAGTACAATAATTTCCAATACCAGATTCCATATTTTCATAAGAATTTTGACATATTGTTTTATCACTGTTATTTTGGCTACAAGAAGCTATTTCATTAAAAGATGGGTCACATTCGTCATATTTGGGAGCTGGAGCTGGCGTTGGAGCTGGTGTTGGAGCTGGTGTTGGAGCTGGTGTTGGAGCTGAAGCTTCTGTTATATCATTATACTTACAAATTGTAGAAGTTTGATAAATTTTACCCATTTTTGGATCAAATTCACCAGTATAATTAGAAGCAGAAGTGTCTTTACACCCAATATAAGTACATAGACTTTGATTATGAGTAAATTGATTCTTTTCTTCGGGACTTTTGTTATTTGCAAAACGAGTTATTCCAAGTTCTCCACCATTAACATCCTCAATTTTAGCATGACATGTTTTACCATCATCGTATATTGGTGCTCCCGAACTACTTGTTGGACATATAATACACGCTTCGGGTAATGGATTAAATGATTCTGATTTATTAGTTTCGTACAAAATGATTATAAGAATTATACAAAAAAAGAGAATAGCGATGTTCTTAAGTGCTACCATTATCTTTAATAATATTAAATTATTCCAACATTACTTTGAAAACATCATGAATATTTGAAACAATTTTAACTTGAAAATTCTCATCCATAATATCAGGATGTTCATCAATAATGCGTTGTAATGA
>Ga0163179_10002342_pt1 | contig 13260 bp, 13 predicted proteins | sample AtlANTMetagenome_FD_109643 | JGI IMG/M metagenome (GOLD analysis project Ga0163179, IMG submission 109643) | Marine eukaryotic phytoplankton communities from the Atlantic Ocean - Atlantic ANT 2 Metagenome | ecosystem: Environmental > Aquatic > Marine > Oceanic | place: North Atlantic Ocean...
AAGTATCTCAATTCCATCTCAGATTGAGTTAGACGTTTAACATACTCTCCTCTATCAATTCTCTTATCTGTTAACTCAAGATATAATAATCTTGCTTCAAAATCATTTTTACCTGGTATATCTCCCTCTTTAAATCCTAACTTATCTAACTTGTATACTCTTTCATCTATATCTATATCTACACGTTGTATTTCAATGTGCATCTTATTGATGCCATGATTTCTTGTTGCTACTTCTAATAATGCTTGTCTTACTGCTCTATACTTAGTAGCATGTGATCCTGCTACGAAGTTAGTACATTGAAATTCTGTTTGAGGAAATGGAGTTACATTGGCGTTCTTTCTAATGAACGTATCAAATTCATCAAAGGAAACTTGGGGTGACCCGTCCTGCATTGTATGTTCGGTATCCATCTGAGTCATATTTAGATAATGCTAACGCTTGAGTTCTTGGTAACTCGTCACCAAGATAGTCCTCATATATTATATTGATATCTTCCATTGTACTGCAATTATCAATAGATGTCAATAAGGCACTATTATATGTAGCATGTGAATCACCAAGTTTAGTGATACCATATTCAACTAATTTCTTAGCAACTTTCTTCATTAATGATACACATGTTGCTCTATCTTCATCACTAATTTCTGTTTTAATCTTCTGTGAATTACCATTACCGTCATCAGTCCACTCACTTGTATGTGTCCTTACTTCTGCCCATATTTGTCCACCTTTAATTGCTTCATTCTCAGATATCTTATCTAATGTCCAACCATTCATATACTCATCTATAGTTTCTTGTGTTACACCACAGATTGCATATTTAATTTTATTATTAACATACATTAATCTGTGACCTCTTACCTCAACAGGTAGATCTTCAACATCATGTATGAAGAATATTAAATTGGGATCGTATCTTGCCATTAGTATGAAGGGGGTGTAATTCCGTAAGAAGAGTTATTAAATGAGAAGGCAGAAGCATTGCCAGCACTGGACATTCCATTGTGTCCTTTAGGTTCCATACCTCCACCACCTGAACTATATGTATCACTTGTAGTAGAGAACTTGTATGAATTATTATTCTGTGAACCGTTATAATGTCCTAAACAATATCCTTTAAAGTTACCTTGCTGATAATTCTCTTCACCTGAGTTCTGTACGTTGAACGTTGATATATTAGCACCAGTATCATCATTAACTTTTGCTAAACCAGTAACACAGTTACCACCTGTCTTCATATAGAAATGACCCATCCAACTACCACATGCCTTACCCCATCCGTTAGTTCCTGGTGAATTACTCCATGTTGACCATGACTCATTTGCCCATGTCATATACTGTGCTGTTCCACCAGTCTTCATATATCCTCTAAGTCTTCCTTGTGTCCCTGCTGTATAGTCACCACTACTACCAAATCCATTAGTAGTAGAATTAGAATCATTCTTCATATTAGTTCTATCAGTGGTGCTATTACCACCTCCACTAATATAAATGTGTGCACCCATGTAATGATAATCAATCATACAACCCATGTCATTTCTACCGACATTCATTCCAGATTGATTACCTCTACTTGACTCATTACTCATCTGCATTGACCATACTCTGTTACTATTACCAGAGAATGAATTATCAGTACCATAACAATACATGTGAAGGTCACTAAATGCACCATCAATATATGATCCTGCCTCGTTCATCTTGTCACCAAGATTAGTAGACGTATCGTTATTATGTTCTGTTCTGTTTACGTTTCTCCAAGGAGCAGCATTTTTATACCCTCCAGCAACGAACCCATGCGTACATATCCTTGATCTTTCCCAAGGTGTAGCACGAGGTCCATTCTCACTACTTTGTGATCTACTATGTTTTGCTCTACCAGACGTAACAAATGGTCCTTGATTGGTAGCACTCGCAGTTAATCCCGACATTCAAGTTACCTCTTTATGTGTAGAAGTTTTGGTTAGCATAGATACGGAAATCATTATTACCGATCTTCATTATTGTGTATGTGTATACATCAACAGCGTTGGGATGTCCTGAATTAGGTGTACCAAATCCACCTAACCATTTTGGTGTCTTACCACTACCATCTATTTGCCATCCATTATTATAGTATGCTGTACTTCCTTGTTGAACATATAATACAAATGTAAGAGATTGATCTGTATTCATTTCATTGTTCAATGTAACTGAAGAACTACCTCTAAAGTTCACTGTCCAGTTACCACCAGCATTACCAGTATAATGATATATTTGTGAAGTTTGAAAATCTAAATTAATTGTACCTGATACAGCACTACTGGAATTTACTATACCTTCCTTACCGCCTCCACCACCTGCTGCTGCTGCCCAAGTTAATGTTCCTGCACCATTTGTGGTAAGCACATCATTGGCATTACCTTGACTATTAGGGTAAGTATTAGTTCCTGCAACCAAACTGGTGCTTACTGTTGCAGTACCTACTGTAAGTGCTGACATTTATTCTATAGTATTTCTCTCAGTTATTTATGTTATTGCAGGTATTAAAGTAATAAGACCCCATAATATAAGTAACTTACACAATCTACCAATAATCTTATAGTATTTTACAATAGGTGTACCAAAATACTGTTGACCAATCATTAAACATTTATGTGCTGGTGATAATAGATAACCAGAATACTCTGTAGTTAAGAACCATACAAGATATTGAGGTCCAAATATTGCTACCAATGCTGAAGTCATACCAGCATATTTACCACTACTACCCATGATCCATGCTGCTACTGCTGCCACAATACTAACAGGTATAAGCATAGTAACATCAGCACTCTTAAGATATTCCATTACTGGTCCTTTTATCTGACCAACTACACCACTAAATGCAAGGACAACCGTTGCTATGACTGCAAACTTACCATCCAAATACTTACCCCACTTCCAATCCTTACATATAATACTATAATAACATGCCATAGCACCAAACCAAGGGAAGAAAAATATAGCACCACTCTTACCAGTTGCTAATAGAAACCATAATGTTGCTATAAATGGTGCCCAACCTCTTAATGCTCGTTGCCAATTAAAGTCTTGAATGTATTCTAAATTAGGTACAACACTACGAGGATCTACCTTAGTAAATATATACCACCATGTGTATGCTAATGTAATACATAAGGGAACTATTGTATATCCTAAGAATACAGGATAACTAACACCCATGACTGCCATTGGTAACACCACCGTCTTCTCTAATGGTGACCACCAATAATAATGATGAGTTGAAAGATAATCTATAATACCAAACTCACTTCGCTTTCTCTTATCTGCTGGTGCTATCGCATCAAGTAAAGGTGCTGAGAGGGCAACTCTACCAGGAATAGGAAGAACGCCACCAAATATAGAAGTGAGTATAATAAGAACTCTGTTGTCCTTGACATATTTTTTAATGAGTGAGTATATATCATCTAATACATGATATTGGCGAATAAATCCACCTAATATCATAATACCAAAAATGTAACCCATGTAGAGTTCATTCTTAAGAATCGCTTGCAACATAATTAAAATTAATTACTAATCTATATGTTTGATCAGAACACGAGACAGATGTGTGTCTTATATAGTTTGGAAATGTGACCAATCTATTTGCTACACTATCAATCTTTGTACCATCCTCAAACATAGTATAACCATTATTGGTGTTCATGTAAAGTATAGATGTCATCAAAAATGGATTTGAAGCATTTGTTATATCAACATGTAAATCATGTTTCAACTGTGTATCATGTTGTAGTGTAAGATTTGCTTTGATTCTTAACACAGCAAGAGGATCTATTTTCTGCATGACAGGAAATAACATCTGACATCCATCCATTGCTACATTATTCTCATAGAAATAATGTACTAACTGCATGTTACGCAATGCATTTCCCTCGTGATCCTTTGCATCAATACTTGACGCATACCAAGGGAATGATGGCATTAATAACTCATTAGATATGGTATTAAATTTACCAGTATCTATAAAGTTATCAGTGATATTATAATAGTCTTGCACCTGGACCTTCTTGAGTTTTATCAACAACAACTATGTACATACCATTCCACCAGTCATTAGCATCTTCTAATTCTTTTGTTAATATCTTTCTTTCAAATACTACTGTCTTATTACTTAAAAACTTATCAGCAGTTTCAATTACACCTTCAAAGTTAGCATCATCAACAATTAAAATATAACTATCTGCTGCTTGACTATGAATCTTCTCTAAGTTAGTAATCATCCTTGAGTCCTGATTATCAGCATCATAAAATACTACATTAGGTGGGAACTCTGGATTATATTCTACTTCATGTATAGGTCTAACTGATAATCCTATTGAATTATCTTCAGTCATATACTTCTCTGTGTTATCAACAAATGTTTGAATAGGATTCTCTACTTCAAACTGTGAATGTAAATCTTTACGTCTCGGTTTAACAATACCTGCTGAGAAATCATCAATAGCATATGCTCTAACTTCCTTATTACCCATTAATGCTGCAAACAATGTGCTACCCATGTAACATCCAGCATCAACATATACTGTACCAGGTACACTACACAAGTTATTCAAGAAATGTCTAACTTTAGATGATGATAACCCTAAGACATCATACCCTTCAGGTTTGAAGTTAGAATTATTATCAACTGCACCATCTATTGCCTTGATAACTCTGTCTATAAGTGGATTCAAAACTCTCTTCTCCTTCTTCATGGATGATTCTACCACAGACTCACAATAATTGCAATCCCAACAATCGAATTTGCATGTCTTGATTTTGTCTCGCCATATATTTATAGGTGCATCTTTAACATGTAAATCCTTAAAGAAAGGATTGAAATCATCATATAATAGTTCCTCATCTGCATCCCACTTAGCAATAATATCCATTGACTCCTTCATTCTTATGGCATTATCTCTACCATGAAACTTAAATACATCAATACCTAAGTCAAAGAACTCTTCCCAATCTGCTTTCCAAGGTGGTAAGTTAGATCCCTTAAGTGCACTAGCAGGATCATATACATCCCAACGTGAACATGATACTCTACTAATCTCACTATAAAAGAATTGAGGATCTCTTGCTTCTCTTGTTGCATTAATATGATAATGCTCTGGCATAATAGGACAACCACCCCAACATCCTTCATTAACTAATAATGAGATCTTAATTGGTTTACCTTTATCTGCACAATATTCCTTTGCTTTTTTAATACGCAACAATAGTTCTTTGTCACGCATTAGATCACGATCTAAATTGACATAATGAAACCCAGACGTAGCAAGGGATACTATCTCATTAGGTCTTGCAACCTCTCTAAGTATAGTATTCTTAATGTACAGTTCTGGGAACTCTTTTTGTATTTGTCCTGTAGATACCCATGAAGTATGAGGTAACGTAACAGTCTTTATACCAATATCATATAATGGTTTAAAATTCTCTATCCAAATATCTAAATTCTTCTGATCTGGTCTTACCCATAAACTATTAAATGTAGCAGACAATGGTATACCAGTCTCCTGCATTATATAAAATGAATTCTTAGCAGATGCTTGTGCATCCTTCTCAGTGCGAAAGGTATCACCCATCGCATCATTCATAAATGGTGGCATACGACAAGTAAAATACAAGTCGTATATTAAGTGCTTATGTGCCTTTAGAAAGGGAATCAGTGATTCTTCTATCAACTCTGGAGGTAGTTTCGGGTTGATCGGAAGACTGAAGATCCCTTTGTTTTCTGTCTGCGAGATTGTTGGTTGCATAATCACTTAAAACACCTGCTGTATCAAATAGTTGTGGGGGTTTATCCTCTGGCATCATTCTTTCAACTTTTGCCTCTGCTGCTTCTTTAATCTTACCAACAGATTTATTCATTGCTGTAGAATATGTCATGGCAAGATCAGTCACTGCTGCTTGATCTTCAGGATTCATCATCAACATACTATCTAGGTTACCTGCCTGAATACGTCCTGTAGTAAGAAGATCCGTTGCAGATTGTTTTGCCATACGAGCAATCCAATACTTATGTTCTTCCTCATTCTGAGTATCTTTATCAGAAAGATACTTAGTGACTTCACTTGCAGGTAAATCACCTACCTTTTCTTTAACTATCTTTAATATACCTGATAGTTCAGATTGACACTGACGTATTTTATTCTTCCAACTCTGTAAGTCAAGATATAATAGTTCTAATTCATATTTCTTATCTTCTTTCCAATACTCATCCTTCTCTTCTGCCATCTCTGCTTCAACACGTTTACAGTCATTAATAGATCTTTTATACTGTATAATTACTCGTTGTAATGACTGATAACGTGACTGTACTTCCATACATGCCTGTCTAATCTGACGGTATGGTGTAACTTGTGAATTAACTACAAACCATCTATTCTGGAACTCAGACTGCTCAAAGAAAGCAGTATCAGTCCAGTCTATTATACCTCTATCAAAATCATCAACGCCTTTCCAATCTAATAAAGGATCACCGAATGAATCGAGATCCTCCATGATATTGTCGATTGTATATCTGGGATCTTTAGAAACGTATTCCGTACTTAAATGGTTTTTCTCGTTCAACGAGTCCTGTTTCTTCATTACGAATTCCTCTTCCTGTATCTAATGTTTGTTGGTCAGTCATTTGCTCACCATAGTAATCTTCAAGGAAGATATTAATCTCTGCAACTGTAGTACATGCTTTAACTGCACGAACTACTTCCTGTTCTGCAACAGCGAGATCAAATAACTTTTCTTTCCAACTCAAGTGGGATGTTACTATTTTAGTAGCAAACTCCTCTGTTGTCAATCCCCTCAGTTTTGCAAGTCGATCTATCAACTTAGGTTCAAACTTATCATCATCTAAAAATGATTTAGACTCTGCCAGTTGGTCTGGGAAGACTGCCTGTTCAAGGTAAGAGTATTTAGTCTTTAATACGTTAAGTCTTTTCTCAAAAATTTCTTGTGTCTTTAGGGTTATTACGTCCTTCATAAATGGTACGACATACTTACCAAATATGCTGGTATCCTCCATTGTTACCTTTTCTTTTAAGGTAGTTCCTTCATCATCTACACCATATTCTGATCTGGTAAACCGTGTCTCACCCCAATATCTTGCTGCAAGATCTGCTTCCTTATAGGTATAACGAAGATGTGTAATGTCATTAGGAATATAATCCCAGAACTCATCATCCAGCACATAATATTCTAATCCCATGTTGCCACCAAGAAGAGTACCCCATGTATCTACTTGAGGAAACTTCTCTACATCCAAGACTATGACATCAGAATATCCTGGATTCTCTCTGGTATTAGGACTTGTTAAAACGCTAGACATTATTAATAGTTCGGAATGTTAGTACCATAATCATATGATGCTGCCTGTGATGTTACAGAACTTGCAGATGCACAGTGAGCAGATGACATACCACCATGACCTTTCGGTTCAGTAGTTCCACCTAAGTTATTGTATTGATCAGTATTGTAGTTAACCTTGTAAGTGTTATTGTTCTGTGAACCATTATAGTTACCTAACATATAACCCTTTCTCATACCCATTTGGAAATTCTCTTCACCAGTCCTACCGAAGTCAAGACCACGAGTTTGAATACCAGTTGTATCATCACATTTTTGGTTACCATTCTGGTTATTATTACCAGTACCAACATACATGTGACCTATCATAGTAGACAAGATCTTCTTCCAACCATCTCCACCAGGAGCATGTGCCCAAGACATCCATGTCTCTGTCTGCCACCAGAAACCCTGTCTTGACCAAGTATCTCCTCTCTTCTTCCATCCTTTAGTTCTACCACTACCACCCCAAGTTGGATCATCACCACCATCATAGTGATCTGGTGGAAATGCTGAAGTTCTCATAACCTCAGTAGTAAGATTCATAACATCAGTTCTGGAGTTACCACCACCATAAAGATAAGAGTTACCACCAGCAAATACATGATCTTGGAATGAACCCATAGAGTTCCTATTCACTGTCATATCCCATGAACCTTGGTGTGTTCTACCAGATTCAGTTGCCATATTATAGGCAGAAGTATAGTTAGATGATGCTCTGAAACTATTATCAAATGAATGACAGAAGTGTGTTATATCATTCCATGATCCAGCAAAATATCCTCCAGATCTATCAATAATATCACCAATATTTGTTGTTACATCAGTACCATGAACAGTTCTGTTTACAGTTCTCCATGCAGAAGAACTCTTATATCCTCCAGCAACATAACCATGTGTCCAAATTCTTGCAGTTGACCAATCAGTATTACCAGGATCAAATGCCCAATAAGTATTGGTTCCATCTGATTTCAGAGAAGCACCAACAGAATAATTTGTACTATATCTGTCAGCAGATTGATCTGGGAATCCTCCTCCACCTGCACCCGCTATTGGTCCCCACTCTACTACGTTTGTATTAGCATTGAGTGAGTAACCTTCAAAGGTTCTATCGGTGGAATTATATCTGAATAGACCTTCTATTGCTGTGCCTGGTCTTTGGGCAGTTGTTCCTACTGGAACCTTGATTGCATCAGTAGCATTAATATCTAAACCATAAGAAGGTGACGAATCGTTAATACCTATGCGATTGTTACCTGCATCAATGTAAAGGGTTCCAGAGTCAAAACTAAAGTTGCCACTAGATTCCAAGTCAATTCGAGCAGTTCCACCACCACCTGCTAGAGATACAATTTTATCGACATTTAACTGTGACATGTTTTAATTCTATCCTTCGTATTATTTATAGTCTTACCTAACCCAGATTTCTGCTCTGATTGATCTATTCACACCTGTAGTGTTTTGACAACACCAAATGTGGTCACCAGCAGAGGTATTTGCCCTATCAACAGCAATACCACCAGAAACGTCGTTAGATCCTTGGTCACCTTCATTGTTCCAACCAAATCCCCAACGTACTCGGTTACTACCATTACCAGTATAGTTAAAACCATACCATTGGTATCCACCCTGAGATGAGAATCCAGACCCTTGGAACATATTTTCACCACGAGGGTTAGTTGATATTGTACTGTTATTCTGGAATCTACTTAAACAAGTAGAACTTTCACCTTGCTTCAACCAACTCCATCCATTACCATATCCTCCTGCCTGTCCTCCATTGTTGAGGTCAGGAAAGATTGCCATGAAATCAGATGCCACAAAGTAATTGAATACATCATACTTTGCATCAGCATCAGATCTTGACATATCAGTCTCACTATATGTATTCGTTGATGTCCAATAATTTGCAGTATAATCAAATGTACTACTACGTGTACACTTCCATGCCAACATCCAACCTCCACCTTGGAAACCTGGATCTAATGCACAGTAAGTTTGTTTAACACCAATAGTAGGTAAGTTGATATAATATGCACCATTAGTAGTATTACCAGAATCACGTAACTGTACTGCTGAAGTAGCAGGATTACTAACTGTTCCTAATGCTGCGGTATTTTGTCCAAAACCAGCAGGTTTACTAAACCCTTCAAGAATATTAATCCATCCTGAACCATTATAACATTCTAAATAATTCGTTTCTATATTTACTCTAAGCATTCCTGCTTGAGGAACTGACGGGCGTTGTGCAGTTGTCCCGTATGGTACAGAAAATGCAGATTGAGGATGACAACTATATGTACCAGCAACAATTATATTGTTACTTGAATCCATCTCAACAGTAAAGTTGTTATCAGATCCTGCTTCTATTTGATTGACGACAAGTTTACTCATAGTTATGCGTAGAAAAACAACCAATACATATGATTTTGACCACCAGGATTATTAATACCCCATGATCCAGACCAGTTTGGTTCTGGGAAATTTTGTTCAGAGTAGTTATTATTAGTATTACCTACCCAAGCATGGTGCTCAACGTTACATCCATTAGATGAACATCCAAGAGCATTAATCATACTAAAAGTATAGTTTTCACAATTAGCAGGTGATAAATGCCAGACGTTATTAGGATCTAACTCACCACGAGAAGATGGTCTATATCTATTATCTGAGGCACTTGCACTTCCTTTTAAGAAGGTCATGCCACCTATTTCAGTACCACCAATATTACCATGATTTGCTAAACTAATATGAGATTCAAACATGTTTTTCATGTTACCACCTCTATTAGTAAATATACCATTTATGTATGCTACTTCAGTAGATTGATCGTATGGTGTACCAGATGTAGACCATCCTTGCATTATCAATACATCATTAGCAGACCAATTATGATAATGTCTGGACTTCCAATCAGTTTGCATCCAAGAACTTACTGATCCAAATGTTGTTGTATTAGACCAGTTACCATACCAACTATCACTACCACCAGTATAAGTTCCGTGATTAGTATCATCAGCGATTGATGCTATTCCTACCCAATACTTACTATTACTATCCTTGAAAATATATGCCTGTTCTGCTCCACTACCATCTAAATCAACATACTTCAATCCGTTACCTGGATTTGCTGCTGTAATATTCGCCATTGTTGTAAATGGGGAACCTGCCGATCCATCTTCAGACCCAAATGATTTCCATGTACTACCTGTATATACTTCTACCTGAAGTTCACTAGTATTCCACCTCATATATCCTGCTTGAGGACTACCTGGACGTTGAGCAGTTGTTCCTGAAGGTAATCTAAGGGCACCAAAACCATCATGATATACATTACCATTCATCTGTAATGTATGACCACTATTTACAGTAACTTGATTAATTGTTTGAGCAATCCCTCCGAGACCACTAACTACAATTTTACTCATGAGATGATTACTTTTCTTTTATTTATTTGATCCAGAGATAACCGTTAGAAGCACCTAAACTATCTTCACGGAAACCGCAGTTATTACCTGACTCTGGATGCCGACCCCAAGCAAAATATGTACCACCTGAAGTATGGTGGTCACCAAATCCTCTCGTACCAGTGTTCGGACCTCTATCGCTGATACCACCTTCATAAGTAAGTGTTATCCTTGTTCTTTCGTTCTGGTTTGATGCACTGTTAATTAGGTCAACAGAAGCATTACTATCAATGAATACATTCTTATTAAATCCTGTTGCCTCCATCCAATATCTTGTAGATCCAGTATAAGTTGATTCAGCAACTAATGCATTCATCCAACTATCTGACATTTTATAAGTTGAACTATCATTAAGTGTTGGACCTTGAGTACCAGCAACACGAACAGCACCAGCGTTCATGTGATCTTGACATGTTGCAGTACGAACTGTTGCTGTAAGTACCCATCCACCACCATTCCTGACATTATCAACATACATTTCATAAGCACCAGCATTTCCTGGACTAATCCAGTAAGTACCAGATGGTTGTCCAGATTCTAATATCTCCATACCAGACTTAGCAGCATTACCAGAACTACTGCCTGGTAATTGACCTGATGGATATCCAGTACCATCTTGCCAAACATCATTATATACAAACTCTAAGTTATCTGTAGAGGTATTAAATCTTAATTGTCCTATCTGAGGTTGTCTTCTCTTACCGTAACTTAATTCTCTATTCTCAAAATCTAATGGTGCACCATTAGGTAAAGGAAGATAACTTTGCCCAGTAACTACAAGACTACTGTCACCCTTAAAAGCAAAATCAGTGTCAGGTGGTACTGTTATAGTAAAGTTAGGTGATAACCCTTCAAGAAGTCCAACGTTAATCTTACCTCCTGCCATTATCTAATACTCCATGATGCTCCGTTTTCTATCGTCACAGTAAAACCGTTGTTGATAGATACAGGTCCAGCAGTCATTCCATTGGTATACTTAGCATCCCCATTAGCAGTTGGTCCTATCGTAATATTTTCTACAATCGTTGGTGCATTAGTTCTTATAATACTATCAGTTCCTACAGCAGGTCCACCACCAGATATTGCTGCCCATCCAGCACTACCAGTACCATCATCTGCCTTGTATATCTCAGCAGCATCACTATCACTATTAAATCTTATCGTTCCTACACTAACACCAGTAGGTCTTTGAGCAGTAGTACCAGAAGGTACTCTCATAACACTATTAGTGTTTAAGAAACTTAACGTTGTTATAATTGCTTCTGTTGCAGTGGAAATCTGATTTCCACTAATTCTTGAAATTGCCATGAGATTAGATAGGTAGTTCTAAGATGTGAACAGTATCAGATGATAGTGGTGCATCTCCAGAAGAGAATACAACGTTAGCACCGTTTGCATCAACTGTATAGTTAGTTCCTGCTATTTGTGCTACACCATTTAAGAATACTAAGAGTGAATCATCAGAGTGTTTGATACCACCACTATATGTAGTAACAGCAAACGTTAATTGAGTACCATTACCAGTGTAGGACTTAGTGATATATTTGTCTGAACCTACAACACCTCGACCAGTACCAACAACATCACCATCTATTCTTACAGAACCAAGTATATTGACTTTATAAGAAGCATTAGGTGCAGTACCTAAACCGATATGTTGATTACCACTGAAGGTTTCAATATTAATTTGTCCAGTATCAGTTAAACCAAACTCTTTCCATACTTGGTTATAGTATATCCAACCAAGTGATTTACCTGGAGTCCAGTTGATATTATATACTAAATCACCATCAGCAGGTGTTGTGTACCAAGGTATATTAGAGAAGTCTGGTAGTCCAGTTGATAATTCTGGTGCAAGTAGTGTCTGCTTAATTACAGTACCATCTTGGTTGAAGTATGATATTCTCTTAGATTGAAGTTGACCTGTAAAGGTAGTCAATCCTTGGAATGTAACTGGACCTGCAAAGATTGATTCTAACTGGTTAGATGCACCACCAATTACGGTTAGTTTATCTGTTAGTACCAATTCAGAGAAGGTTTCAATAGTTGTGTTCTCTTCACCAACAACGTTCAACTGTGCAACGTCTTCGGATGTGATCTGACCTGTAACTGGGTTGATAACTTGGTTACCAATGTATAGGTCACCTTGAGAGTTAAGTCCTGAGTAGAACGCAACACCTGCTTCTTCTTTAATAGACTGTGAATATCTAACTTGATCAGCACTTAAGGTCTCAACCTGAGTTTGAGGGAACGCTGTACTGTAGTTACCTGGACCAAAACCAAGGTATTCAAACGTATGGTTACCAGATCTTAGAATTGAGTGTCGTCTAAACTCTACATTGATTGGTGCTACCGTACCATCATTATTAGATCTAATTTGTATCTTTCTTGTCTCTTCATCACCTGCTCTTGCAGT
>Ga0163179_10002345_pt1 | contig 13238 bp, 26 predicted proteins | sample AtlANTMetagenome_FD_109643 | JGI IMG/M metagenome (GOLD analysis project Ga0163179, IMG submission 109643) | Marine eukaryotic phytoplankton communities from the Atlantic Ocean - Atlantic ANT 2 Metagenome | ecosystem: Environmental > Aquatic > Marine > Oceanic | place: North Atlantic Ocean...
ATTCGTCAATTTGCATCTTGTGTTTTGGTTGATGCTGATGACACCCTCGATAGTATCTTTAGCAGTGATATGGCTATTGGCAAATACGTCGCACAACGTGCTGGTATCGGTATTAACGCAGGAAGAGTCAGAGGAATCGGGTCTAAGATCCGTGGTGGAGAAGTTCAACACACAGGTGTTGTCCCCTTCCTTAAAAAGTTTGAATCAACTGTCAGATGCTGCACTCAAAACGGGGTCAGAGGCGGATCAGCTACGGTCCACTTTCCGATCTGGCATAAAGAAATTCAAGACATCATTGTTCTCAAAAACAACAAAGGGACAGAAGACAACAGAGTAAGAAAGTTAGATTATAGTATTCAAATTAGCAAATTATTTTATGAAAGATTCATCCGTTCAGAAAGCATTTCTCTTTTCAGTCCTCACGATGTTCCTGGCCTCTACGATAGTTTTGGTACTGGGGACTTCGACGACCTCTACCTCAAATACGAACGGCAGACAGACATTCCGAGATCAACTGTTGATGCACAAGAACTCTTTCTAGATATCCTTAAGGAGAGAGCAGAGACTGGTCGTATTTACATTATGAATATCGATCACTGTAATGAGCACTCATCCTTTAAGGATCAGGTATACATGAGTAACCTCTGTCAGGAGATCACTCTACCTACAGAACCTATTCATCACATTGATGATGAGGGTGGTGAGATTGCACTGTGTATTCTATCTGCTATTAATGTAGGTAAGATTAATAAGGTAGAGGACATGGAAGAACTCTGTGACCTATCTGTACGTGCACTAGAAGAGTTAATAGACTATCAGGGATACCCTGTAGTGGCAGCAGAGAGGTCTACAAAGTATCGTAGGTCACTTGGTATAGGTTTCATTGGATTAGCACATTATCTTGCGAGGAATGATGTTAAGTATAGTGACCCTGCTGCATGGCAAATGGTACATGAGTTGACTGAGGCATTCCAATACTACTTACTGAAGTCATCTAATGATATTGCTAAGGTTAAGGGTAAATGTGATGGGTTTGATAGGACTAAGTATGCTGATGGCATACTACCAATTGATACATATAAGAAGGATGTAGATCACATAGTTTCAAACGAACTAAAGTATGACTGGGATAGCTTACGCAATGATATCACCACCTACGGTCTTAGGCACTCAACATTGTCCGCACAAATGCCTTCGGAGAGCAGTTCCGTTGTGTCAAATGCAACCAATGGAATCGAGCCACCTAGAGACTACTTGTCCATTAAAAAATCAAAGAAGGGACCTCTTAAGCAGATTGTTCCCCAGTTCAATAGTTTAAAGAATAACTATACGTTACTTTGGGATATGAAAAGTAACGAAGGTTATATAAATGTAGTAGCAGTGATGCAGAAGTTCTTTGACCAAGCAATTAGTGGTAACTGGGCATATAATCCAGAGAATTATCCTAACAACGAAGTACCTGTATCAGTAATGGCAAACGATCTTCTAACTACATATAAAATGGGATGGAAGACCTCTTACTATCAGAATACATATGATGCTAAGAAGGATGTAGATGATCCAGCACACTCAATAGGATGGAAGGATGAGGGAGGTAATGATATTAATAGATTGATTGATGACCTAATGAATGCAGACGAATCAGAATGTGAGGCATGTAATGTTTAGTGCAAGACTAAAGGAAGGGACTAAGAAGTCCCACAACGCAGCAGAGAATACCAAATTCGTATCACAATTTCTTAAGGGAGTATTAAACCCAGAGGAATATAGGAAGTTGATCACTGACTTCCATCATGTGTATGAAGGCATGGAGCAGAGGATCAGTTCGACAACTGACACATACGCTGGCACACTCAAGCAATGGTGTGCTAAACTGAACCGTGCGTCATTCCTCGAAAGGGATCTTAGATATTTCTATGGTCCTATGTGGAGAGACCAACTGGAGCCATCTGAAGCTGCAAAGACTTATCTTTACAGGATCAATGAGGTGGCAGACAATGATCCATACTTACTAATAGCACACCATTATACACGTTACATAGGTGACCTGTCTGGTGGACAAATCCTAAAAGGAATAGCTAAGAAGGCACTAACCCCACCAGAGGGAGAAGGTCTTCACTTCTATGACTTCCCTATGATTGAGGATGCTAAGGCATTCAAGACAGATTACAGGGCAGTACTAGATGGTCTTGAGTTTAATGAGCAACAAATTAATGCTCTGATAACTGAGGCTAACTATGCATTCCGATTAAATATGTACATCTTTGATGAGGTACAAGGGGATGTTGGTAAATCAGTGTGGAAAATATTTTGGAACACACTACGAGGTGCTAAATGACCTACGATGATTCAAATTGGAGAGAGGAGTATAAAGCATACACCTCTAGTAAGTATGAGTTAGATCTACTTGAGAATGGACCAAAGAGTCTTGCAGCTAGTTGGATGATGGGTGCAATGCATAACAAGTGGAAGAAGATAAAGGGGTATAAAGATCCCGAGCCACCTAACTGTCAATCTAACCTAAAAGATTCGTTAAAGAAATGGGATTAACTGTATTCAACACTGAGCAGGTTGACACCAAGAAGCAACCAATGTTTTTTGGTAAGCCCCTAGGTATTCAGAGGTATGATGAATATAAGTATCCTGATTTTGATAAGTTAACTCAGACACAACTTGGATATTTCTGGAGACCAGAAGAGGTATCACTTCAAAAGGATAGAGGTGATTATAAAACTCTAACTGAGCAACAGAAGCACATATATACAAGTAACCTGAAGTATCAGATCTTACTTGACTCAGTTCAAGGACGTGGACCTGGTATGGCATTCAGTCCTTACTGTAGTCTTCCAGAATTGGAAGGGTGCATGGGTGTGTGGGAATTTATGGAGCAGATCCATAGTAGATCCTATACACATATAATTAAAAATGTATATCCTGATCCTGGAGTTGTATTTGATACTGTATTAGCAGACAAGAATATAATCTCAAGAGCAGAGTCAGTTACAAAAGCATACAATGACTTCATTGAGTATGCTTCCCAGTATTCAACTGGTAACATGTGGATGCCTGGCGCTAGAGAATCTAGTAGCCACCAGTGGACACTTAAAGATCTAAAACGACACCTTTACCGTGCAATTATTAATGTTAACATCCTTGAGGGAATTAGATTCTATGTTTCCTTCGCTTGCTCGTTTGCGTTTGGCGAACTCAAACTTATGGAGGGATCCGCTAAGATTATCTCTCTCATCGCCAGAGATGAAAGCCAGCATCTTGCACTTACTCAAAAAATAATATACAAGTGGAAGAAGGGTGATGATCCTGTCATCCAAGAGATTGCACAAGAAGAAAAGGAAAACGTTATCGCTATGTTTAAGGCTGCAGTGGAAGAAGAGAAGGCATGGGCATCATACCTATTCCAGAATGGATCCATGATTGGTCTTAACGAAAGATTACTTTCACAGTACGTTGAATGGATTGCCAACCGACGTATGAAAGCTATTGGTATTAGTCCTATATACGATATACCTGCAAAGAATAATCCATTACCATGGACAGAGCACTGGCTAAATAGTAAAGGCCAGCAGAATGCTCCGCAGGAAACTGAAATTGAGTCCTACATCGTTGGAGGGATTAAACAGGATGTCGAATCTAATACCTTTAGTGGATTTAAGCTCTAGACTTTATAGGAAAGTCAGGGATACATGGTTTAAAAAATTGAATGAGAAGAAGAACCACTCAGGAGAAAGCGATTGGCTCGCTGAGAGACCAGAGAATTGGTATCAAGGACCACTTATCTTTCCTCAAATCTTTGAAGAGAGACCTGAAACGCCAACCAAAACCATCCACGCATCGTATGCGGAGGAATGGTCAGATTAAGAAATGTATCAAGAATGACAAAAAAACTTGATAAATAGTTATGGTATGGTAACATACTAATACGTTCACCCCAGAAGGGGCGCAAGTAAGCCGACTCGGAACGGATCGTTCATCCTATGTTTCACCTAGCAGTTATTGCAACTACCTTTTCTTGTATTGATGCTCAAGCTCTTTTAGATAAGATGCATGAGTTTAAGATAGAAGAACAGACACGAGCTGAGATGATCAGTGTAGTGTTAGAGGAAACACCTCATTGTGAGTGGGACGCAAAATCGACTGAAGGAACGGGGACTTAAAAACCCTACTACTTTGGAGAATACCAATGGCACAAGTCACTTATCGTGGTGTCAAGTACGACACTGACAAGCGCAACAGCAGCGCACCAAGCAAGGCAGAAATGTCTTACCGAGGTGTGAAGTTTACAAAGCAAACTACTGCTGCATAATAAATAGTGGGGTCTAACGACCCCCTTTTTTATGTGCAATATTATTATGAGCCTATGAAAGAAATACAATGGTCCGCTTACGTGTTACTCCCAAGTAACAGGTTGCAGAAGGTAGAATTTATGTGTACGTCTAACCTAAGAGAAGACGCAGAGAATAGATGTAAATCATTGTTTGGTGTCAGTGATGTCAGACAACTCAAGAGAGAATGGTAATGAAATATCCCTACCCCAAGTCATATATGTTAGTGATAGGTAACAAAGCAACACGCTGGTGGCCTCCCATTGACATGTCAGATATGTATGATAAGATACATAATCTAAGGGCACGAGGTTATTGGTTATGAAAATGGATACTCAAGGTATGAGTGGTCCTGTTGATCCTAATTACAAAGGCAAGACTCATCGCCAACAACATGCAGAATTAAAACCTGCTGTTGTTAGACCTACTAGGTTATTCACTGAGACTCATGCAAAGGAGTTGAAGATCCTACTGAATGAAGTACTTGATGAGCGTGAGGGTAAGATGAATTATGATTCTTACTTTGACACTGAAAAGTTTAAGCATTATGTAGGAGAAGAAGAGCCTCCCTATACTAAAACCTAAATACCTCCAAGAGGTCCACCATTATGGACTGGGATTTAGAACTAAAACACGAACAACTGGAGCATATGTTAACAGTCTACCAAGATCATATCGAGGAACTAGAAGCAGAAGCAAAAGAGATGCAGGAAGAGATACTCTTTCTGAAGGAGCAACTAGAACACAAATCCTTCTTAAGTACATTATATGACAACGAAACGTAAGCGCATCGGTGTTATGTGCTCTGGCAAGGGCACTAATTTTGAAAACATATTAGTAACATGTAACAAGCACGAGGTAGTGCTTATGATACATGACAAGAAAGAGTGTGGAGCAGAGAAAAGAGCAGCCAAGTATGGCATCCCACACATAAGAGTTAAGCATACAAGAGAAGACGAAATGATTGCTCTGTTTAAAGCATACAGAGTAGATCTAATAGTCCTAGCGGGGTACATGAGAGTCCTGAAGAATCCTTCAGCATTTCATTGCCCCATTATTAATGTGCACCCATCACTGCTACCAAAGTATAAGGGATTACACGCTGTTGAACAAGCCCTAGATAGTAATGACACGATAACAGGATGTACGGTACACTATGTGAATGAAGAGTTAGATGGTGGAGAGATAATAGCACAGAGTAAGGTAGATATATTACCTGATGATACTGTGGACACTCTAACCAGACGCATTCAGTTACAAGAGTATGCACTGTTACCACATGTAATAGATTATCATGAAACCACAGAGCGCAAAGGCGAAAGGAAGACTCTTTCAGCAGTGGGTGCGAGATCAACTGATAGAGAACAGGAATATACACCCAGAGGACATAGAATCACGGAGTATGGGGGCGGGTGGAGAAGACTTGATTATGGCTCGTGATGCTAGACAGAAGTTTCCTTTTAGTATAGAATGTAAGAACCAAGAGAAGTTAAATGTCTATGATGCATACGATCAGGCATGTGCTAACTCTGGTGACCACGAGCCTATCTTATTCATGAAGAAGAATAGGAAGAAGGCTCTTGCTGTTGTTGATGCCGAATGGTTTATTAAAAATGTCCGTCTATAATATGTTTACGGTACCAATCATTCATTATAAGATTGGTAACTGGGAAGTAAATAAGAAGATCATTATGGATGCTCTACCACCAGAGAGTCCAGATAATTTTGAGGAAGAGGGCGGTTTATATACAGACTTCTTTAAGAATGCAGACAAGGATAGTAAGACACTACCTCCTTATGGTGAGACAGTAATCAATATTATTAAACCATACTTAGCAGACTTCACTGACCAGAGAAGGGTGGAGTTTACTGACATGTGGTATCAATATCAGAATCCAGGCATAGATCATGGGTGTCACAACCATGGACATAGTGGATGGTCGTCAGTTATATACGTTGAGTTTGATCCAGTGGTACATCAAGGTACCCAATTCTATTCACCATTTAATAACCCTTGGAATGGTAACCTAGAGTTATACATACCACCAGTGGATGAGGGTAGCATGGTTATATTTCCTTCTACTATTATCCATGAGTCTCTTAAGAATCATTCTGATAAGAGAAGGACTATAGTATCCTATAATCTTAGAGGACATGTGGACGTAGTTAAGTATGAGATGTGGCAAGGTGACCCGATAGTAAAGAGGATGGTACCACGTGAGTGAAGTAGTAACATACAAAGGACAATTCTGTGATAGAAGTACTGATTTCATTTGGGGTAGACAGATACCTGATGAAATATGTGATGGACTACTAGACTTCTGGGTTAATCAACAGTTTTTACCTGTTACACCAGGTCAGGTGTATGATCAGGGTGATATCCATGTTAATAAAGATCTAAAAGACTCTATGGATGTCCATATCCCTCATCAAATAGGATTGCCTATGATACAGGAGTATAGAGAGGCATTACAAGGAGTATTAAATGATTACTGTGAGAAGTTTCCCTTCTGTCAGACCTCACGCTTCCAGTTAGTAGAGCCAATGAGTATGCAATGCTATCCTGTAGGTGGTGGGTTTAAGGAGTGGCATACAGAAAGATTAAGTCCTTTACCTGGTAATGTATACAGACACCTAGTCTGGATGACGTACCTTAATGATGTACCTGACGGTGGAACTGAATGGTATCATCAAGACCTTTACATTCCAGCGAAGAAGGGTTATACTGTCATATGGCCTGCTGATTGGACTCACTTCCATAAGGGAAGGACATCTCAGACAAGCGAGAAACAGATCATTACTGGGTGGTTTTCCTTTGTCTGACAATCAGTATACATATTTACTAAACCAGTACAGAATGGCACTGAAGGATCAGGGAGCAATCCCAAAGGAGGAACAGAATGAGAGATGGAATCGAGCACTCGACATCTTCATTGAATCTGTCCATAAACCAGACACATCACTACGCTCTTGCGCTCACAACCAAAAGTGCTATAATGAATTGATGTGGGTACGAGATGAAATCATCGACCATTTACAAACACTAAGAAGGAAACCATCATGACTTGTGGACTACACGGAAAATTAGATACTGCTGTAACAGCAGTGAAGGAAGCACTTACTGCTGCATTAGAAGCAGACGTATCTGAGAATGAATTGGACAACCTAGTTTGTGCATACAAAGGACTGAAGTCTGTCCAGAGTGCAACTAAGGATCACGCACCTCAGATTACATTCACACCTGACCCTACTCTAGGTGGTGCAGTAGAATTTAATGAGAATATTACTATTAATACTGATGACCTTGTTGGTGCAGCAGATACAGTCCACATTGGTAGTGGAATAGTAGGTGGAATAGGCAGTGATGTAATCACATTTGGTAACGATATTACCTTCGGTGATGACATTGATAAGGACACCTAATAGAGGTGTGGGTATCCGTACGAATACCTATTTGACAGGGGTATAGATTTGCTATATAATTATGTAACGTTACTTAACATAAGTTAACAACATGACACAATCAGTAGCAAGACGTAGTACAGTTACTGAGTATGGTAAGCAAAATATCTTTGCTTCCGAGCCTCAGATCCGTGCCGTCGAAAACTATGAAGGTTACTGGGTTGAAGCAGAAAGAATCAATGGTCGCCTTGCGATGATCGGTTTATTTGCAGCAGTCCACAACTATGCCATCTTTGGATGGATCATACCAGGGATTGCGTAGTCGAACGCAGGTCTCTTTAAATTCTACCCCTATTAAATCTAAGAAAATGACACCAGAAGCAGAAAAGTTTAACGGTTGGATGGCAATGATCGGATTCGTTGCAGCAGTCGGAGCATACATGACCACAGGTCAAATCATCCCAGGTATATTCTAATGGGAAATCAAGGTACTTACGATCTCTTTTGGAGATCAAATGGAAGAGCGACAATGATCCTCTTCTGGGTTGGACTAGCAATCTATACTAAGTTTAAATACTTTGCTTAAAATCTGCAAAGTATAAATACTTATTCATAAATGTTAACATAACAACACAAATCAATGAGCGACTTCGTAGCCGCATCAGACAGTATATCACCACTAATAGCAGTCCTCTGGGTTTTTTATCCCATGGCTGCTTTAGTCTTAGTTGAGCTTATTCTTCGTGCCATCAATGATGACGACGATGATCAAGATGGTGGTAAAGGAATCAGAATACCAGCATTACAAACAGTACCACAAGGAACATAACATGCCATTCATTATTTTTGGTTGCGTATTAGCAGCAACAGCATACACTAATGTATTCTCATTTGTATTACAATGATTATAGTTTTTCTTATCATTGGAATATTATTTCTCCTAGTTGGTCTAGGAGTATGGCAAACCTTCGGGTCTGGTAAAGAGGATCTTAGAGATCCCATTGACGAACATGCTAAACTACATGAGCTAGGAATAGCACATGGTCATACACCTAAAAGATAATGCTTTTTTTAATATCATTAATGTCATTCGCAAACTTTGTATTCTATCCTCTAGTGATAGGATGCATCGTTGCATTTATTATTGAGTCCATCTTCAGAGCACAGGACAAAGCACCTCAAGTGCTTAGATCTATGGCAGTCAGAAAGTATTTCTGGAGACAAGCATGGTTGTTCAATATCATATGGTTTGTTGGATACTTCATACTATTAATTGTAAACAGACCAGGGGCACAGCAGATGCCTGATATGATATGGCAGGGATAGAATCAACTCTTATAACTATACCAGCAGGACTCCATGGACTTCTTGAGTTCGGTTTGATTATAGCTATTGGAATAACTTTTGGATGAAGATACTGAGATTCACCAGTGGTGACACTTACACACCGTTTGCACCATACTGGGACTACTTTATTTGTGAAGATAATATAGAAGCAAACCTGACAAGTTTGCACAACGAAATAATGTGGCAAGAGAAGAAGATAATCTCTGCTACTGAGTTTGAAGATGACTGGGGCACCCAGTTAGGTCCTAACTCATTAACATCCAGGTCTAACACCTACAATCTGTTGACCTGGACTGATGCTGTACCTATACGTGAGGAAGTTAGGAGATCACATGATAAGTTTAGAGATCAACTAGGATTACCACATGTCTTGGTGTATGCACAAGCATGGGCTAATGTAATGAGGAAGGGAGAAAAGATAGAGCCACATCGTCACGGTAATGATCCTCTTACGTACCTCAGTGGTCACGTATGTATTAAGGTGGATGGTACCAAAACGTACTATAAGAAACCCTATGGTGGTGAGGACTATGCTTCAGACAACGAGAATAATAAGGTCACTCTCTTCCCTAGTTGTATAGAGCATTACACTGATAGGTATCAAGGAGATGAGGAAAGAATTACAATTGCATTTGACATCCTCACCCAACAGGGTTATGATAATGTTAAAGATGAGTGGAAGGACCACTGGGTTACGTTATGATTGAAAATTGGGGTTTGGATGATGGAAAACTAGAGGAGAGGAAACTCTGCTTGAGTTGTATCGCTAAGTCTAAGTATGATATCGACAGGAAAGCATATGAATTCTGTCATAATATAGTACAAGGAGATGTTATAAAGGACATGCTTCCAACTGAAGATAATCTGAGAGATCATGAGGTAGCAGAGTATGGTGGTGATTACTACCAGATGATACAAGACAAAGTATTACATGAGTATGAGAACTATCTAAAATGAAAATTGTTATTGTAGGTGGTGGTACAGCAGGTTGGATGGCAACTGCTGCATTAGCTAAGACATTCCCTGACTATGATATTACTATCATTGTAGGTGATGAACCTATTGGAGTTGGTGAGTCAACTACACCACACATTAATCAGTACCTACAATACATGGGTATCACTGATGATGTATTCATACCTGCTGCTAGAGCAACCTATAAGATGTCCTCAAGGTTTGAGAACATTGCTGGTGAAGATCATGTCTTCCACTATCCTAACGGTCAGAATATAGTACAAGACCCTAAGTTTCATCACTGGATGCTTGCTAAAGCATTCTATCCAAAGGATCTACCTTCCTTCGCTGAAACTTTCATGCCATTTGTAACAGTGGCTGCTGAAGGTAAGTTACCTCTAAATGATTCGCTGCTTCATCCTTATGATATTTCTAAAGACAGAGCGTTCCATATCGACGGCTCTAAATTCGCTGCCTTTCTACAAGAAACTTTCTGTAGTGATGTTAGAGTGGTGCATAGTAAAGTTGGCAACGTATTGTACAAAGGAAAAAGAATACAATCTGTCTCTGTGGAGAGAGGACCGACTGACCTGCGGGAACCGAAGATTGATGCAGATCTCTTTATCGACTGTACTGGGCAAGCATCTACACTAGGTGGAGCACAGAGCAGTTGGAAATCATTTGATTCTATCAAGTTAGACACTGCTATCGTAAAGAAGAGAGATTATATTGATAAAGATAAAGAGATGGTACCATACACCAACGCTAAGGGTATGGATGCTGGATGGATGTGGACTATCCCTACGTTAGATTATATTTCAGAGGGATATGTATTCTCCAGTAAGTATAAGAGTGTAGAGGGTGCTATCAATGAGTCAGGACTAACAGATCCAAAGGTAATTAAGTTTAGGAATGGTAGATACGAGGAAGCATGGGTAGGAAACTGTGTAAAGATTGGTCTATCATATAGTTTCATTGAACCATTAGAGTCCACCTCATTATTTGGTGCACATCATGGTATCCTTTCACTCATAGATCTATTAAGACAAGGAAGACCAGGACAATTTGCTCGTGACCTATTCAATCACAACATGGCAGAGCATACTGATGGTTGGTTAGAGTTTGTCGAAGCACATTATTATTATAGTAGTAGGAGAGACACTGAATTCTGGAGAGAGGTGACAGAGGAGACACATTATGATGCTAGTAGTATCAACAGTCATGACTTCGTAAGATTCCTTATGATTAATGGAGATCCTGTGCCACATGATCAGTCACCTATCTTATACATCCTTACAGGATCAGGGTATACTAATATCAATCAACGTCACTATGAATACTTTAAGTATCCTAAGACTTTAAGTCAGGGCACTGTTGAGAATTGGATCGCTCTCAATAAGGCACGTAAACAATTGGCAAGAAGAATGCCAACGATGTATAAATATATACAGGAGGCATTCTTATGAAACGTTACAGATTTTTACCTGACGCATTCAGTGCGACCAAGTATGAACCATGGTTACTTCCAGAGAAGTATGGTGACACGTTTGATAATGAGAAACAGAGAAAGAAGACTGCCGAACATGAAGCAGAGGTTAAGTATAATAAAGATCGTATGATGCACGGCAAGAAGAAGGTCGGGCATTCAAAAGACAGTAAGACTTACAAGCAGTTCGTAGATAACGCCAGGAAATCTAAGTTAAGACCAGGTGAAGTGAAGAAGTACGACAAAGCAAAAGGTAAGTGGGTTAGCAACAAGAGCTAATGTATTTTTTATTCATTGTTATATCAGGAGTGCTTGCTTTCCAAGCATTCAGATTAATGTCACAAGGATGGAGAGTCATGGACGAACCTGTTAGACCTAAGATAAGTCAGCACCCAGAGATGGGTGAAGTAAAGCATGGTGATGAACTACTTGTAGTTAATTTCAATAGACCTATTCAACCAAGAGATCCTCTCTACGAATCTTTACAAAATCGTGTTGAAACAGGTATGATTGATGATCCATGGTATGATGATGAAGATGACGACGATGATAACGATGGAGACGTACCCGCATTAATTAAATGAGAAAACTATTTACAGCCGTCATGGCTGCAACGATGCTATTGCCTACCACGGTAATGGCATCTTCTATTAGACCTGGTTCAAGGGTCACCCATAAGTCACTCAACACAGTGCATGGACTACCTGTAAACAGAGCACTATGTGTAGATGATGAAGATAAATTTACAGAGAAATGTGACATCATTATAGATGACACAGGAGTCGTAGGACCAGACGGACATATCACTCACGTAGTACAATGGGACACTGAGCTAGATAAATTTAATGTAGCTGGTGGGGTTGTCGGAGGAGCAGCAGGTGCTGCTGGCGGTACCGTAGCAGGTTTATCTACTTGTTTATTTGTAGGTCCACTCTGTATGTTTACAGCACCTATGATTATGTCAGCAGGTGTTGGTGCAGGTGCTGATGCTGGTGGAAAGAGTGGAGCAACAACATTTACCATCGTTGGTGATGATGTAGATGGCACTAGAATTATTCAACAGTTTAAATATAATAAGAGACTAGCTAAGGTAGCATCTAAAAATCTACTTAAGTATACTCAGTTAGCAAAAGGAGAGACACGAACATGAAAGAGATAGAAGAACTCTGGGAGACAGACGAGAAAGAATTAGCGAAGGTACAAGAAGAGGGTGGTGACATTCTCTTTGAAGAACCTCCTGTTATTAATTTATCCCTAGACAAAAACAAATACAAAGGATGAAACCATTACACAGACTACCACTTGACGACTGGTTTGATGATGTACCCCACCCCTATGACACATGGCCTATGGCAACGAATAATACCGATGAAAATCCTCGACCAGAAGAAGAAGTGGCCGAGAATATAACTATGCATGAAAGAATGTATAGAGAAGCAACGAAGCACTCACCTTGGAAGGGTGGTGGATCAGAAGAGTGGCACGATAGTAAGCCAGGTTAGCAACTGGCACACCCCCCTTGACAAGAAACAAAACTTCATATATAGTATTAGTGTCTTGAAAAACAGACAATTCTCCCCCTAACCAAGACCATGGGGTCATAATGTCTTTTCATACCAACTCTAAACGCAATCTTTTTAAATGACAAGTATTACTCGTAAGGAGCAAGGCTTGCTATCTGGATGGAGTGAGTTCTGTGAGTGGGTTAC
>Ga0163179_10002348_pt1 | contig 13229 bp, 3 predicted proteins | sample AtlANTMetagenome_FD_109643 | JGI IMG/M metagenome (GOLD analysis project Ga0163179, IMG submission 109643) | Marine eukaryotic phytoplankton communities from the Atlantic Ocean - Atlantic ANT 2 Metagenome | ecosystem: Environmental > Aquatic > Marine > Oceanic | place: North Atlantic Ocean...
GCATTACATCTGTTAATAGTGACGCTATAACACCAACATCTATATCAGTAAAACCACAGTCATATGTAGGTGCTAACAATGCACAGCCAGTAATTGTAAATAACAGTATGGTTTATTGTGCATCTCGTGGTGGTCATGTAAGAGAACTTGGTTATAACTGGCAAGCAAATGGATTTATTACTGGAGATTTATCTCTTCGTGCGCCACATTTATTTGATAATTTAACAATTACAGATATGGGTTTAGCAAAAGCTCCTATGCCTATTGTTTGGTTTGTTAGCAGCAACGGTAAATTAATTGGCCTTACATACGTTCCAGAACAAACTATAGGAGCATGGCATCAACATGATACAGATGGTACGTTTGAAAGCGTTGCAACAGTTTCTGAAGGTAATGATGATGTTTTATATGCAGTTATTCAAAGAACTATAAATGGTGCTACTAAAAAATATATAGAACGTATGGGTACAAGATTATACGATAATCAACGTGATAGTTTTTTTGTTGACGCAGGTGCAACTTATAACGGTACGAATACAAACACAGGACAAAATGTCACTATATCTGCTGGGACAAATTATACAAGAGGGGAAAGCGTTACTATCACTGCAAACTACAATTTATTTAATGCACCTCCTAGTACTGATGATGTAGGTGATGCAATTGTTTTAGTAGACGGCACAAATTATTACAGATGCAATATTGTTGCTACTACAAGTGCAACAGTAGCAACTGTAAAACTAGACGTAGATTTACCAGCAAGTTTACGCAATACAGCCATAACAACGTATGAAGTTGCAAGAAATGTTTTTACTGCTGGATTATCACACTTAGAAGGCAAGACAGTAAGCATTTTAGCTGATGGTGCTGTACATCCACAAAGAGTAGTTTCTAGTGGTTCTGTTACTTTAGACCGTGCTTCTAGTGTTGTTCATATAGGTTTGCCATATAACAGTGACTTACAAACATTACCTTTGGCATTGCAAACAGAAGCTTTTGGTCAAGGTCGTGTAAAAAATTTAAACCACATTTGGTTGCGTGTTTTAGAAAGTTCTGGAATATTTGCTGGCCCTACTGCTGATAAATTAGTAGAAGCAAAACAACGTACAACAGAACCATATGGAAGTCCACCAAATTTAAAAACGGAAGATATAAAAATTATGTTAACTCCAGCATGGCAAGATACAGGGCAAATTTTTGTAAGACAAACTGATCCATTACCACTAACAGTTGTAGGTGTAACTTTAGAAGTAGCTATAGGTGGATAGTGTGACCGTAAACAGATAAACTGTATGTATATTAGCAAATAAGGAAGTGTTGAACTTATGACAACGAGGATAAAAAATGGCAAAATATAGTCAACAAACTATAGATAACATAGGTAATTTTGGTACTGCTATGGAAGTAGGCGGTATGTTTACTGGTATTGTTAATAGTTTTTACGCAGCTAGTACAGAAAAATATAATTTACAAACGCAAGCTTTAAATTTTAAACATCAACAAGCAATGTCTGCAATTAATGCAGACGCAATGGAATTTGCATCATTTAATATTTATAGACAATATGCACAACAAAAACAAAATTTAGGGATAGACCAACGTCAAAAACAAGGAAAAAGAAAAGTTAGCGTAGCGTCTAGAGGTGGTAAAGCAGGTTATGGAAGTTCTAGAGATGTTGAAGTTAGTAGAAGAGTTTTAGATGCTATAGATAGAAAAACAATAGATGTTAATAGAGTAAAAGCTGCAAATGATATGAAAACAAGAGGTATAGATGCCAAAATAAAATCTGATATGTTAGGTGTATCAGCAGGGGCCATGTTTTCTAGTGCAAGTAATGTTAGCGGATTTATGAATGCAGCACCTAGTTTACTTACAGGTGTAAGTTCTCTTGCACAAAATTTTGTTAAAAGAAATTCTTAAGAGGTAATTATGCAAGTACCAATGAATTTAACTCAAAATATTCAAGGTGGTGCGCCAGCATTATATAGTGGCGGTCAAGTTGCCACAATGAAAGATACAGTAAGTGGAGCAACTGCTAAATTAGCTCAAGCACAATCTAAAGCAGGGCAAGAATTTAATGCAATAAGAGATGAATTTCAACTTGCAAGAGATGATGCTGTCTTTAAAAAAGCGCACGCTGATTTTGCTAAAGAAGCAAATGAAATAAAATTTAAATATTTAGCATTAGAAAGTGAAGGTGCTGTACAAACAGTAGGAACAAATCCAGACACAAACCAACCTATATCAATTTTAGACCAGCAAAAAAATGATATTGAAGCTATACGACAACAATACTTAGGAACTTTAGAAAACAGTAGACAAATAGAAGCATTTGATATTAAATCAGGAGCTACAAAAGAAACTATTTCCAACAGAATGGGAGTGCATTATATAAGTGAAAATTCTAAATTTTTAAAAAATGCAGCAGAAGCTGATATTGCTAATGCAGTAGATGAAGCAGGTTCTGTTTATAAAGATTTTTTTGATTTAAATGGTGAATACAATACATCTTTAACAGCAGCTTTGCAAATACAAACAAAAGAAGACAACAGAATGCAATTATCAGCAGATAGTCCACAAAGAAAACAAAATATGTTAAACGTCTGGAATAGAGTCCAATCAGCAGCTTTAGACACAATGATAGCTGAAGGTGATTTTAAAACTGCAAAAGCATTTATAAACCGCAATTATGATATTTTAGGTAAGATGTCGGCTGCTACATATAATAAATATAATAAAACTGTAAACGATGCTTTGCTGAAACAAAATTCAGAAAGGCAAGGAAAAAATGTTTTTAACTATCGTGGCAATCCAAATAGTAATAATCCTTTAGATAAAATTAATTTTACATTTTTATTACCTGCTAATCATTCAGCGGATGATGGTCGTGGTGCGCCAACAACTAATGGTTTAAATGAATTAGATGGTCAAAATTCAGATTTAGATGATACAGAAGCTAGTGAATATTGGTTTAATGTTAGTAAAGAATCAAAATTTTTTAATGAAGAAACAGGAGTTATGAAAATAATTCCAGAACATCAAACAATGCAAATGTTTGCAATACAAGCATTAGGCGTAGAAAAAGCAGATTCTATATTTACAAAAGCTAAAACATTGTCAGGTAAAGACGCAAGCAATGAAGACATTATGAAAAATGTAGTAAAATTATTTAGAGAAGCACAAGAAAAAAAATATTTTGCAAATAGCGAACACGTTGAAAAAGTTAATAAAAGCATAGATACAATATTAAAATATATTGATTATGATTATGCAAATAAAGTAGCTGCTGGTGGTAAAGAAGGATTACATATTGATCGTAATGATGAATCAGGAATGCCAAAAAGAACTGATATGTTAGAGCTATTAAAAGATGTATCTGGAAATGAAGAAGAATTAGAAGCAGCACAAAATGAATTTAAAAAATTATATGACGATCAAGAATCAATAAATGAAGGAGAATATAAAAATTTAAAAGAAGAAATTTTTGCAACAGCTTTTTCTAGAGAAGGTGGTTATGCAGATGTAAACGAAGGTGATTTTGCTAAATTAACACGAGAAGATCAACAAACAGCAAAAAATGGACATCCAGAAGAGTCAGACACAAATACTTTTGCGCTATTAAAATCTAACCCAACAGAAACATTACCAGAAAATTTAGGCAAATATAGAGGTTTATTATCTAAATCAGATTACAGAACTTTTTTAACATCAGGTCAAACTTTAAGCAAAGGAGGAGAAGCTAAAGTTTTAGAAGCAACTATGGATACACAATTATTTAAAGATATATTATCTAAAAATGGTTTTGAAGATATTGTGTTTGGTAAAAAGAAAAACGATAAAGATAAAGCCAAAAAATATAATTCTATTTTAACTGCTGTAGAAAACAGAATAGATTATGCACAAAGAATACAAAACAAAAAATTAACTCGTGATGAAAAAGCTACTTTGTTATATAATACAATTTCTGATGAAGTTAACATAGATAATAGGAACATTTTATACGATCCAAAAGGTAAATTATATAGCGGTGTTGATAAAGATAAACTGGATGATACATATGTAAATGTAAAAGAAGTTGTAGACGGTGTAATAAAAACTTCAAGAATTTATGGAAACGAAATACCAACTAAAGTATTAATGGCAATACAAGGATCGTTATATGAACGTGGTAAACCCATGTCACAATTAGAAATTGCTAAAGAATGGGTTAAATTTGGTAGACCATTAACTTTAAAACAAGCTGATAAAAATATTAACGCAACAAATATTTATGGATTAATGGCAGGTTAAATATGACATCATCTAATCCTTTTGATCAATTAGTAGACAAAGCACCTAGCCAAAATATTGGCAGACAATACGATCCAGATTTTAATCCGTTTAGCGATTACTATCGTGACGAACAAGAAAAAAAAGATGAATTTATAAAAGCACAAATAAAAGCTGCTTCTAGTACTGATCCAGAAAAAGCAGGTGAAGCACAACAATTAGTTGAAGATCTAGGTTTGCCAAAAGGTATGGCATTAGACCCCGACAAATCATTAGAAATTTTAAAAGAAAAAAAGAAACAACAATTAATAGATCAACGTAGATTATCTCTTGTAAATCCTATATTAGGTGAAAGATTACGAGATCCTAGTTTTGCACATATAGCGCATGACAATCTTGATAATTTAGGGTTTTATGAAAAACTTTTTAAAACTGTTGGTTTGCAAAGTGTATATCAAGGAACTAGAAAAGGATTATTAAGTAATGAAAAAGGTAAATTAGGATCACAATTAAAATCTAGTTTAGGCCCTATTGATATACCTAGAGTTTTAAGTACTGCAACTCAAGGTGATTTTTTAAATTTAAGCAAAACTGATCAAGAAATATTTGACAGGATTAAAGAAATTGATGAAGAAATTGCAAGAATGGATGCAGATGGTGAAGATTTTTTTGAAGCAGGTACATATTATTTTGGACAATATGGTGCATCTATACCGCAAGCAGCAGTTACTGGATTAGCTACTGCTAAAACCGCAACAGCACTAGGTTTAAAAGCAGGGCCAAAAGGAGGAGTAGCTGGTGCAGTTGTAGGTGCTGTTACTGGTTGGGGTGCATTTAGTAATAAGATTGCATTAGATACAGTACAAGTAGAAGAAGGTCATGCATATTTAGAATTGTTAGACAGAGGGTATACAAAAGATGAAGCACAAACAAGAGCGCAAATAGTTGGAGTTGTTAATGGCGCACTTGAAAGAGTTAATTTAGCTTTATTAGGCAAAGTTTATAAAGGAGTATCACAGCCATTAATTAACCAATTTAATAAAAGAATATTAAGACGAGTAACTACACAAGCATTAAGCAAAAATGCACAAAAAGCTACACAAATTGGTGCATTTAAAGCTTTAGGCGCAAATTACGCAACAAATATGGGATCAGAAACTGGAACAGAAGTTTTACAAGAATTGGTATCAATTGCAGGTATAAATGTTTTATCAGATTTAAGTGAAAATGATATAAAAAAATTAACTCCAGAACAAATAGGTGACAGGATTTATTCAACAATGACACAAACTATGAAAGGTATGGTTTTGTTTGGATTAGTAGGTAGTGGTGGTAGTTATATAAATGACGTAAATAAAACAAATCAAGCAAAAAGTGATATTGCTTTTATTGAAAAATTAAGTCAAGTTTCATCAGACGATAAAACAAAAAAAAGAAATAAAACTGTTTTTCAAAACTATATACAACAAATTGCTGATCAAGAAGGTGTTGATGATTTTTATATAGATGGACAAGAATTTCTTAATCAATTAGATAAAAATTTAATTACTGAAGAACAATTAGATTTATTTAGTCCTGATATTTCTAAACAATTAAGAGACATAAAAAAAGAAGGATTAGTTGGTAAAGATGTAAAAATAAAAACTGGCGATTATGCAGCAAACATTGCAGGTACTGAGTTTGATAAATCATTACAACCTCATATACGTTTAGGAGCAGACAGTTTAAGTCTTAACGACTATCAAGCTTCACAATTAAAAAATCAACAAGAAGCTTTAGACAACGTAGTAAAAATAATGAATGAACAAAGAGATAAAATGTTACTTTCAGAAAAAGAAGAAAAACAAATAAAAAGACAAATTACTGCACAGATAAAAAGTTTAGGAAAATATAGCCCTAGAGATTCTAGATTTTTAGCAGGTTTACCTTCTGCTTTTGCAGGTGCATATTCAAAACTTACAGGTCAAACGCCTAAAGAATTTATAAATCAATATTTTTATAATATTAAATTTGATAAAAAAGATAGTCAATTTGGCGCACAATTATTTAATCAAGACGGCACAGTTAAAACTGAAACTGAATTTTTTAAAAATTGGTTTGGCAATTCAGTAATGAAAAATCCTGATGGAACTCCAATGGTGGTTTATCACGGTACTACTGATAGTTTTGAACAATTTGATCTTGATCATCCAAATAAATACGATAGTGGTTTTTTAGGCAGAGGTGTATATATGTCAGATAAAGAAGAACTGGCAACAGTTGCTGCAATAAATAAAAAATCAAGGACTAAAGCCCCTGCAAAAGATATAAAAATAATGCCTTTATATGTACGTTTAGAAAATCCATACACAGCAACAATAGAAGACAAAGTAAGAATTAAACAAGGAGGGCCTGCTGCGTCTGTTGCGTTTAGAGACAAGTTAATTAGAGAAGGTTATGACGGTGCAATAATGTCTGTTTTAGATGGTCAAGAAATAGTTGTATTTGACACTAATGCTGTTAAATCAGTAGACAACAAAGGTAATTGGTCTAGAGAACTTGATAATTTATATGAGCAGCAACAAATACAATTAGAAAATGAATTTTTTGAACAAAAAGGTAAACAAAAACAAGGCAAACCAGTATCACAAGCTGTATATCAAATAGCAAATTTAATAGAAAGTTTTAATTTTGCTACAGGCAAAACATATAATACTAATCGTGATTTTAAATTAGCGTTACAAGAACGTGTTGTAAGCGAAGCTAAAAAAGCAAGAGTTGATCTTAAAGAATTTACCGCAGAAGTAGAAAAATATCTTGTACAAACTGTATTTGCAGATGCAAATTTTGCATTAGAAGAAAATGCAAACGCAGTTGGTTGGTACAACGAAAAAGTTACTAAAGCTAAAGCATTACTTGCACTTATACATCCAGAATTAGCTACTGATCCGCAAGCAAATTTTGCTTTTACTTGGGCTTTAGCTAATACATCTAACGGTTTAAAAGTAGACAAAAATTTTGAATTAGCACAACAAGCATATGCATATTACGCACAAAATGGTGTTATGCCAATTGACATAGGAATAGGTGACGCAAGTGCTGCAATAAATAACAATATGAAATTGTTTAATAGATTAATGGAAGAAAAAGGATTTGAAGAATTTGAACAGTTTATGAAAACTATGCACACCGTAAAAGATGTAGAAGCATTTACTGGTAGCACCGTGTCTGGAGAAAACAAAACTGAAATGGTTTATGGTGCTGCGGTAATGGGGCCAAAAATTGGAAATGGATTTTTTGCTAATTTATATGGTCAATTTGAACAACTAACTATGGACAGATGGTTAATGCGTACTTGGGGTCGAATGACAGGTACATTAATAACTGACTATAAAAAACAAGCCAAGACAAAACGTGAACAATTAAAACCATTAATAAAAGGTTTAAGTTTAAATGACAAAAAAGCGTTTGAACAAATAATTGGTATAAAAATAAAACTTAGCAATTTAGATGAAGTGGCTGTAGCAATACAAAAAGCAAGTATGAAACCTGCAAATAGAAAAGCAATGGCACAAATAGCAACTATAGAAGATACAACTAATGCAGAACTTATAACATCTGTTTTAGGTGAGCCTAAGAAAAACATAACAAGAATAGGTATAGGCGATGAATTGCGTAAAGGTGGTAATGGTTTAGCAAAATTTCTTGATGGTCAAAAAGAAGCACCAAGTGGGCCAGTAGAAAGAAGACAAATTAGAAAAGTATTTAATCAAGCGTTGAACCTATTGCAACAAACTCAAAAAGATCTTACAATGGCAGATCTACAAGCTTTGCTTTGGTATCCAGAAAAACGCTTGTATGATGCTGCTAAACTAGACTCAACAGAAACAAACTCAGGTTACGAAGACAACGAAGCACCTGATTATGCAAATGCTGCGGAAGCCTTGGCTAAACAGTTAGGCATATCAGATGTTGACATCCAAACTACATTACAGGAGGTAGACCTTGAACTCGAACGTCAGGCCATTGAGCGCACAGGAAGAAGTGAATCTGGAGAAGGAACAGGAGGAATTGTACAACGAGATAATATTAAAACAGACGAATCAACAGGACTCCCCCTTAACTCAGACGGAACTGTCACCGTCTACCACCACACCGACAGAAAATCAGCAGAAGGAATCAAAGCTACAGGTCAACTCAGAAGTGCTGGAGAACCTGATGTCTACGTTACCACCAGAGCTATCGCAGATACTGGATACGGCAATACAGCAGTTGCCATCAGGGTCGACCCTTCTAGACTTAGTCTCGATGATGAATTCCCTAACGGACGAAGAGATTACAGACTCTCAGTTGGAGAGCCTAGAGGGTCTATTCGAGTAAATGTAGGAGAATTTGCACAGCAACAAATACCGGGAGAAGGGCCAAGAGGTCGTTTTAATCCAACAACTTTAACAACTCTATTAACAAAAGAAGCAGATTTTTCTACATTTGCACATGAAACAGCGCATTATATGCTAACTGTTTTAGAAAATATAGTTACAGGAGAAAATGCACCATCTACACTTATTAGCGATTTTGATACATTATTAGATTTTTGGGGTGTTCAAGATATAGAAACATGGAAAAAATTCTCATTAGAAGAAAAACGTAAATATCACGAAACTTTTGCTTACAATTATGAAATTTATTTATACGAAAATAAAGCACCAAGCACAGGTTTGCGTGCAATGTTTCAAAGATTTAGTTATGCAATAAAAAGAATTTATGAAGATGTAAGAACTAGATTAAATACTTTATATAGACAAGAAACAGGTCAAGATTTACCTATTTTAACTGATGAAGTTAGAAGTGTTATGGATCGTATGTTGGCATCTGATGAGCAAATAATACAGGCAAATGATATATACGACATGAGAGCAATGTTTGAAACGCAAGAATCAAGCGGTATGAACGATGCACAATGGGCAGAATATACAGCAGCATTAAAAGAAGCAGAAGAACAATCATTAGAAATAATGATGCAAGATAGCATGAGACAAGTACGTTGGTTAAATAATGCAAGATCTGGATTGTTAAAAGAATATCAAAAAGATAATAAAAAATTATATAAAAAAATAGAAGCAGAAGAAACTAAAAAAATTAAACAAGAAAAAATTTATAAAGTAGCTGCATATTTAAAACGTGGTGAAACTGTAAATGATAAAGGTGAAATAACTAAAGTAAAAACAGGAAATAAAATTAGCATTCAAAGTTTAAGAAATTTGTATCCTTTTGATGCTTTAGATTTAAAAGAAGAAATAAAACAATTAGGAACTGGTCAATATGGAATGCTTGCTAAAAAAGGTGTTGACGCAAAACTTATTGCAGATATGTTTGAATTTAAAACAGCATTAGATATGGTGGATGCATTATTAGAAATGAAACCAATAGAAGATGTAATAACAGAAAGAACGGAAGAAAGAATGTTAAATGAATTTACTAATCTTACTGATCCAAGGCAACAAGAATTAAGAGTACAAGAAGCAATACATAACGAAGCTAGAGCAAGATTTATATCTGCTGAATTACGTTTTTTATCGAAGTCTATGCAACCAGTAAGATATCAACTTGCTGCTGCAAAACAAGTTGCACAAGATATATTAAACAAGAAAAAATTATCAGAAATAAGGCCGTCAGAATTTACAAGAGCAGAAGCAAGAGCGTTAAAAGCTAGTGAAGCTGCGATGAAAAAAGGTAATAGTCAAGGTGCTGTAGAAGCAAAAAGATCACAGTTGTTAAATAATCAATTAGCTAAAGAAGCAATAGAAATACATAAAAGATATGACACAGCAAAAAGTTTTTTCAATAATAAATTATTTAAAAAAAGTGATAGCCTATTAGCAAAAACTAGAAATACAGATTTAATTAATGCTGCTAGAGCCATTGTTTCTTCTTACGGTGTAGGGCCTGTTATAGAAGATCCAAAACAATATACAGCAAAAATAGAAGAATATGACAAACAATTATATCAAGAGTTAGAACCTATAATTCTTGATTTACAAGCAGGTAATAATGAAAAATCACTTACAGATTTAACAACTGAAGATTTTGATTATGTTTATGAGATGGTTGAATCGCTGTGGTATCAATCATTGCGTGACGAACAAGTGCGAATGCTTGGTAAATTACAAAGCGTAGAAGATGCAGCAACACCATTAGTAGAACGCATGGAAGAACAAATAGAAAGAAGTCCACGTTTAAAAGAAAGACAAGCAAATCCACCGGGAACTACAAAAGCAATAAGTTTTGTATATCAAATGTATAAAATGATGCTTAGTTTTAAAGCAAAACTTAGACGTATGGAACATTGGGTAGACGGCATGGATGGTGCAGATCAGGTCAAAAAAGGTGGTGTAGGTACATCAGTATTAGAATTAAAAGGTGGAAAATTAGGCAAGTTTTATAACACGCTATGGTTTCCTATGAAAGATGCGTTGACTAAATATAGAGAACAACAACTTATATTTACTAAACAATATTCTGATTTAGTTGCACAAGTTGATTTTGGAAATGATTCAATATTTTCTGGAGAATTAAATTATGACTTTGGTACAAATTCAAATGCTAGAGGTAAGGTGGAATTGCTTGGGGCTATGTTGCACACAGGTAATAAAAGTAATCTAAGAAAATTATTATTAGGTAGAGGATGGGGCGAATTAAGAGAAGATGGATCATTAAATACAACTAGATGGGATGCTTTTGTTACTCGTATGATTGAAGAAGGTCATTTAACAAAAAATGATTATGATTTTTTACAATCAGTTTGGGATTTAAATGAAAAAATGAAACCGCTTTTACAAAAAGCGCATAAAGAAACTGAAGGATATTATTTTAAAGAAGTTGAAGCGTCACCTATAGTTAATAGATTTGGTTCTTATAGAGGTGGATATGTACCAGCAAAAACTGATCCATTAATGGTAGATCAACCAGTAGATCAAGCAATAGAAACAACAAAATTACAATTTAAAATGTCTTTACCATCTGCACCAAAAGGCATGACAAAAAGTCGTAATGAATCATACGCTGCTCCTTTGTCATTGCATTTAGGTTATATGACTAAACATATAGATGACACTTTGCGTTATGCGTATGTGCAGCCAGTTTTAAAAGACACCTTAAAAATATTAAAATATAAAGATTTTGAAAAAACTTTAGAAGTTATAGATCCAACAATAATGAAAGGCATGATAATGCCTTGGCTTCAAGCTGCTGCTAGTCAAACAACTTTTACACCTTCTGGACTAGATGCAAACATTGATAAATTGTTAGTTGCACAAAGAAGAAGAGCAGGTGTAGGTATTATGTTTGCTAATATTTCTAACGCAATACAACAATACACAGGTATATTTCCTGCAAATTTAAAAGTAAAAGGTAAGTATTTAAATGGTGCTTTAGTTACTTATACAAAAGACAGGCAAGGTATACAAGAAATGATTGCAGGTGCATCTCCATTTATGGAAGACAGACAAAATAATCAGATGTTTGACATACAAGGCCGTTTAAATGAATTAATTATTGATCCAAATAAATTTCAAAAATTTAAAGATTGGTCTACAAAACACGCATATTTTTTGCAACAAACTTTTCAAAACCAAGTTGATGCTGTTGTCTGGTTAGGAACATTTAATCAAGTTCACGCAGAATTAGGATCAGAGTTTACTAACGAAGAAGTAATGACAGAAGCAATTAAACAAGCTGATGCAAATGTACGTCTAACGCAAGATAGTTTATTGCCAGAAGATAGAGCAGCATTCCAAAACTCCACTCCAATTGTTCAAGCTATAACTCAGTTTACTGGTTATTTCAATACAATGGCTAACCTTAACGCAACTCAATTTAAAAAATTAATTCAAGATGACATAGGTTTTAAAAATAAATCTAAACAAGGCGCACAAATGGTTTATTCATATATATATTCTGTGTTTATGCCAGCGGTTATAGCAGGGTTAATTGCTAGAACTTTTGGTGGTAATTTAAGTGATGAAGATGAAGACGGTTATTTAGACGATGTAGCAGATGCGGTTTTTGGTGATGTTTTAAAATATAAAGTTGCTTTTATACCAATCATTGGTCAAGCAGCAATAATACCAATTAATGCTCTTAATGATTTGCCATACGATGACACAATTACTTCAAGCCCATCATTTCAAGCAATAGAGCAAGGACTTGGAGGTACAGCAAGACTTATACAAACACTTGTACAAGGCGAAGAAATAACTGGCAGACAACTTAGAGATATATCTAGTATGCTTACACAAGCTTTTGGTGTACCTGTTACACCTTTTGGTAGATCAATTGGTTATTTAAGAGATGTACAACGTGGTGAAATTACACCAGATAATCCAGTAGATTTTATAAGAGGGTTACTTACAGGTAAACGTGGCAGACGTTAAAGGTGTGACCGTAATACAAAGATCTAAAGCTAACCTTAATAAGATAGTGAAAATGTCTAATTAATGACAATAAATTCGACTACACGAAAGACAAATAATTTAGTTGGTAATGGGAATACTAATACATATCCTTTTGCGTTTAAAGTATTTGCAGATTCTGAAATACTTGTAAAAAAATTAGAAGTTAGTACAAGTATAGAAACTACATTAACTTTAGGTGCTAGTAATGATTATATAGTTACCTTAAACTCAGACCAAAACGGCAATCCCGGTGGAAGCATAACTTTAAAATCAGGTGGTAATAATTTTAATTTACCTAATGGATTTCAAATTGTTATAACATCTGCTGTTCAATCATTACAAGGGACAGATCTTACAAACCAAGGTGGATTTTATCCAGAAGTTATTAATGACGCATTAGATAAAGCAGCAATTTTACATCAACAACAACAAGACGAGTTAGATAGATCTATTAAATTTTCATTAACCAATACTATTGGTAGTTTAGAAATTACAGAAAATGCTAATGCTCGTAAAAATAAAGTTTTA
>Ga0163179_10002349_pt1 | contig 13225 bp, 11 predicted proteins | sample AtlANTMetagenome_FD_109643 | JGI IMG/M metagenome (GOLD analysis project Ga0163179, IMG submission 109643) | Marine eukaryotic phytoplankton communities from the Atlantic Ocean - Atlantic ANT 2 Metagenome | ecosystem: Environmental > Aquatic > Marine > Oceanic | place: North Atlantic Ocean...
ATTCGCGACGAAAAGCGGGGGCATCATTACCTAGCGGGTCTGCTTCACGACGTCGGAAAGCTCGTTGTGTATCGGGCGGCAAGTGTGCGGGATGGACTGACTGCGCCCAACACAAAGCTGGTTCAAATGATGGTGGATAGACACCACCCTGCATTGAGTATGTTGGCAGCAGATGCGTGGAATCTTGGCGATAGAGTGACGGCGGCGGTGGGTTTTCATCACCATCCGATCTCAGGTCCAGATGAAGTGCAGGATTTGGCGCGGATCATTTGGGCGGCAGATGTTGCTGCCCATACGGCGCAAGCAACACGCGCGGGTCGAGAGTGCGGTGGTTTGGCCGCCTTGGAGCAACTTGAGCGACTACCGAAGCGTTCGGGTGCGGTGATCGAGAAGGCGCATGCGTTGCTTTCCACGATTGAAAAACAAGAGGCCGAAGAAGCCGCGGCTTCATCCGTCCAAGCCGGTTAAGCGATTGCCTGCTGGGAGGTAGATGTGCAAGCGCTACTGGAAAAGCTCGACTGCTACGGTGCGGAGAGGTCTCGTCTATTGAGCGGCGGTGAGGTGTACAAAGCCTCTGCAAGTGGTGGGGAGCTTCAGAGCTCCTTTGAAGATCTCGGCGCGAGTCCGTTAGTGGGCCTTTTGGTGGCCTATCCAGATTTGGATGGAATCGAGCTGGAAGACGGGGACGTAACCCTCGGCATTTACCGCGGTGCTTCTCAGGCGCAGTTGAAAGTCAGTTGGCAGACTGGAGAGACGTATGAGGAATCTCTACTGCTCCAAGCTGATGAGACCTTGAGCAGTGATGGCACACGTCCACTCTTCCAACCTGATCCAGCTACAGCACTGATTAATCCTGTCTCAGCGATTCACGATCCTTTGCAATCGGTCTATGTCGTCAATGGGGCAGAAGGTCCGGCGTATTTCGGTGCGGGTCGGTATGGAACGGGGACGGCCCTGTTGGGGGCAATCGAGCCCACTCCTCCGCTTGGTCCTGCGTGGTTCCGGGAACGCTTGGGTACCAAAGCAAACTACATTGCTGGCGCGATGGCAGGCGGTATCGCCTCGCCGGAGTTGGTCATTGCGATGGGCCGTGCGGGATACATTGGCTTTTACGGTTCAGGTGGCCTCGGTCTTGGCGCAGTCGAGGCAGGCATCCAGTCCATCAAGTCGGCTTTGGGCGACGACGTACCCGCGGGGTTCAATCTTCTGCACAATCCGGTGGAGCCGGATGTGGAAGAGAAGACCGTGGATTTGTTCCTCAAATACGATTGCCGGATGGTTTCGGCATCCGCGTTTATGGGATTGACGCCTGCTGTAGTGCGCTATCGCTACACCGGTGCCACACGGGATGCGGACGGGGCGATTGTGGTTCCCAATCGGCTCTATGCAAAGGTGTCACGACCTGAGGTGGCCAAGCACTTCCTGTCCCCAGCGCCCGAAAAGCTGATTCAAGAACTTGTTGCAGCGGGTGCATTGTCCGAGGAGGCAGCGAAAATCGCAGCCGTGTATCCAATGGCCGACGGGATTACCTGTGAGGCCGATTCCGGTGGTCACACCGATGGGCGTCCACTTCCAGTCATCCTTCCGGTAATCAAAGCGCAGCGCGACCGGCTTGTGAAAAGTCACAACTACGCGGCTCTTGGTGCCCGGGTAGCCATCGGTGCTGCTGGTGGTCTCGGTTGTCCTGAATCGGTGGCTGCTGCCTTCGCGATGGGCGCTGACTACGTGCTGACGGGGTCGGTCAATCAGTGCAGTATCGAGGCCGGCACATCGGATTTGGCTAAGAAGCTTTTGCTGGATGCAGGCTTGGCGGATGTGGCCAATGGCGCTGCACCGGACATGTTTGAGATCGGTGCGCATGTGCAGGTGCTGTCACGCGGGACCATGTACGCCAAACGCAGCGAGCGCTTGTATGACCTCTACAAGCGGTATACGGCCTGGGAAGAAGTTCCCATCAAAGACCGAGAGCGCGTTGAAAAACAGATGCTGACGCGCTCTTTCGAAGCGGTGTGGGCAGATACGCAGGCGTATTGGCAGGAGCGAGATCCGCGTCAAGTGGAGCGGGCAGGTACGGACGGACGGCACAAAATGGCTCTGGTTTTCCGTTGGTATTTGGGCATGAGTTCTCGGTGGGCGCGGATGGGAGAAGCCAGCCGGAAAAAGGATTTTCAGATTTGGTGTGGCCCTTCGATGGGTGCCTTTAATGACTGGGTGCAGGGCACAAGCATGGAAGGGTTGCAGGGGCGTTCAGTCGTGCGTATCGCAGATGCCCTGCTCAAAGGAGCGGCAGCGATTCAGAGGGCGCGACGATTGAACGAGCAAGGTGTCCCATTGCCAGCGGGGGCAGACACGTGGCGGCCCGCTTAGCGCTGTGCGCAGCGCTGAGTCTCGCTTGTCAAAGTAGTGAGCAGGGCTCGGGGTCCCTCCCGGACCATCAGATCTACGTGGAGGCGACTACACCCGGTGTACTCAGCCCAGAGGAAGGCTTGTCGCGGTGCAAGCAGTTGAAGAATGAGCGGGCCATGGGAGACTGTGGTGCGGTGGTAGTGCTGAATGCTGCCAAAAAAAAGCATCCGAATCCGGAGAGTCTGTGTGAGGGAGTGGTCGCTGGTCCGTGGCGTGCCGAGTGCTATTTCGAGATCGCAGAATTCTGGCGTCGGAAGAAGAATTTGAAACGCGCGGCGGAGTTGTGCGCTCAAACTGGGCCCTTTCGCAACGATTGCAGTCAGCATTTGTGGCAAGATGAGGTGCGTCAGCTTGTACGCAAAAGATTGGGCCGAAAGCGGGGCGAGGTCTTGGCGGCGCCCGATGACCAGTTGTGGCAAGAAGTGCTGCGCGAAGGTCAACGCGTGTATTTGAGGTGGGACCGACTGGTGGGTGAGTCGGAACAGGTCAGTACCGATTTCGAGTCGCGGTTTTGGCGGCGTTTGTTCCAGAATGTTTTTGAGCCAATTGCACGTTTGAACACGCTGGATTGCCCTACACATGATCTGGAGATGCAGCAGCGATGTCGACGCGCAGTGGCGCATCTCTACCTCCGGCGACTTCAAGAATGGATTCGGCACCCGGAGGCCATGGACATTTTTTGCGGGCTGTCTGGGGATGGATACCGAACGCTGTTGGAGGGCAATTCGAAAGCGCCAAATCTTTCAGCTGAGGAAAACCCAGGTCTTATCGAGGTTTTGGAGCGAGCAAATCAGCACGCGTGTGTTGCGAAACTTCCTTTGCCGGTCAACGGGGATTGGCTTGTCAAAGAAAGCGCTGACTGAGTCGAGAATTTCCCTCAATCTTTAGGAGGTTTTGGACGATGAGGGATTCAGCGGTGGTGTGCAAGCCACCGATTGAGGTTTCTATGCGCATCGCTCTTGTCTCGGACGCTCCCATTGCGTCCCTACGTCGTCCACTTACCCAAGCCCTTAAGGCGTTGGATATTTCCCCCCGCTACACGGTAATCGAAGACGCCCGTGGGGATTATGGTGAAGCGGCGACTCATCTTCATGAGATTCAACCCCAAGTCACGCTCTTGTACACGGAAGTCGAGCGCCTTGTGCCCGATCTCTTCCAGGTCTCGACGCTCACATCGCCTCCAGCGTTGAAGCGTAGAATCTGTGATGCGGCCGTTGAGCGGCTCTTCGATCGAATCGGTTCGATTCGTACAGGTACGGGGGGCACACTGTTGGTGACCGATTTGCCGATTCCGTCACGCTCTCCGCTCGGTATTCAAGACACAGCGGTGGAGTTGGGCTTGCGGGCCTGCGTCGAGCGAATCAACCGGGAACTCGCCAGGCGATTGCGCCGATTGCCGCGGGTGAGAATCATCTCATTCTCAAATGTTGTAGCGCGCATCGGTGAGGAGGCCGTCGACCTGTCGATGTGGAATTTGGGCGGGTCCCGCTGGACGTCCGGTGTCTTCGAGGGACTTGCTGAGGAATGTTCCCGCCATCTCTATGCGATGTTGGGTCGCACGCGAACGGTTCTGGTCGTTGAAGGGGATGGCGTGCTGTGGGGCGGCAGTGCGGAAGAGCGCGGTGCTACCGGCATTCAACTCGATCAGCGGGATCGGAGTCGTCAGTACGTCCGCGTTCAAGAGATGTGCATCAACCTGAAGCGGCGTGGTGTGCAGTTGGCATTGGCGACGCGTACAAGTCGCGAGGATGTTCTTGATGCCCTGACGCAACACCCGCAGATGCGTCTGAAGCCCACCGATTTTGACCACATGGAAATGCGGTGGACCGATAAAGCTTCGATGATCCGAAACATCGCAGAAAGTCTGAATGTGGACACGGACAAGATGGTCTACGTGGACGCAAATACTTCCGAGTGTAGTTGGATTCGGTCCACACTCCCGGAGGTCGAAGTGCTGGCTTTCAATACCGCGACTGAGCTCGCGGGACTTCTGGAAAATCATCCTACCTTTGAGAGTGACCGACTGTTCTTGGAGGCAGAGCCACCACTGACCCATTTAGAGCCGTGGACAACAAGCAACAAGAGTGCTGGGATTGTCGAGGGCATAGAGGGGTATCTCGAAAGCTTGGAGACCTCGGTGACGGTTGGGCTCGCCAGCCGATTTGATCTTCCTCGCTTGTTGGCGCATTTCAATGACGAGGATTGCGTGGAACTCACCGGTCGAGAGTTGCTCCCCAATCCTGCCGAAATGGCGTCGCAAAACCCGCGCTGTCAAGTGTGGTGGGTCCGCATGGAGGACCGTTTCGATGAGTCCAAGCTCGTGGGTTTGTTGGTTTTTCATCGGGGAGAACAGGTGTGGACGCTTCAGCACTACATGCTGACCACACAGGGATTGGCGAGAGGTGTAGACTCCGCCGTCTTAGGACGTCTCGCCGAAATCGCCCAAAAGGATCAAGTGGATCGCATTGAGATCCATTGCCTTCGCGGTGCCAATCCAGCCGCTTTGCCCGGCTCGAGTTTCGAGGCAATGGGGTTGAAGCGGAGTGGATTTACTCGAGATGGGTTGAGTTATGCGTTGTCACTTCAGGAATCGCAGGGTGTGAAGCTCTGGCGCCCATCCTATGTGCAGTGCAAGGTGGAGATGGGTCAGGCCAACCAAGAGATAGCCGCCTAAGAAAGCAACTTAGAAACAGGTGAGGTCGCTGCTGGTCTCGACCACAGTCGCGCAGGTCTCTTGTTGCTTTTCGTTTGCTTCCCAGTAGGTGTCGTAACAGTCATCTAAAGTGGTCCAGCCCTGTTCTTCGAAGGCTGTAGACCATCCATATCCGCAGTCTTCTAAATAGACTTCATAGGCCTGACACATGTCGAGACAGCGGTTGCTAGCGCACGCGAAGGCGAGACTCAGGCTGCAAGCGGCAAGAGCAAGGCGCAAAAAAACTCCTCGTAGGGGTTCGTTGAGCCTATCGTAGCGTCTCTGCGGCATTTTTGCTGGTTTCAGGTCGTACAACGGGACGGACTCGTGCACTTCGTCTCGGTGGGATGTGCTCAAAAGCGGAATTGTTGAACGCGTCTTCTCGCCCGTTTTCCAGTTGAGCTAGCCGCTGGAAGTAGTCGTCGACCCATTGGAGCATTTCGTGCCTGGATTGCGCATGGAGAAGATGGCGCTGGAAGGAGAGGCCGTTGGGTAGATCGCTGGTGAAGTGTTTGGAGAGCATCTTCATCCGGCCCAGGGTTCCTTTTTCATTGCGGTCAAAGGCTTCGTAAATGCTGTCGAAATAGCGCAACATGATCGCTTTTTTCTCGCCGCTACTCACCGTCAAATGGGGAAGGCCTTGTTGCCAACGGCTGATTTGAAGGGCCAGCCAGGGATTGCGAATGGCTCCACGCCCAATCATCAAGCCACTACATTCGGTGTCGCGAAACATGCGCTCTGCGGATTCAAGATCCACGATGTCGCCGTTGGCGATGACCGGAATCGAAAGCCTATTTGCAGCTGCTGCAATGCGATCGACCTGTCTCTCGCCCCCATAACGGTCTTCGCGGGTTCGCCAATGAATGGTGATGGCTTCTGCGCCTTCTTCTTGGCACTTCCATGCGAGTTCGGCCGCATTGCGATGTTGAGCGTCGAATCCGGAACGCATCTTTACAGTCAGTGGGATGTCGATTGCTTTACGAACGGCGCTGACGATGGAGAGTGCAAGTTCCTCGTCCTTCATGAGTGCGGAACCACCGGAATGAGCACAGACCTTTTTTGAAGGGCAGCCCATGTTGATGTCGCAGATGTCGGCACCCATGTCCTGAACGATGCGTGCAGCATCAGCCATCGTGGCCGGGTCCTTTCCGTAGATTTGGATGGAGACAGGCCGTTCGTCGGCATCGAATCGGGCCATTTCATACATCTTCCCGTGGCCTTTTTTGAGGCCAGATGATGCGATAAATTCGGTGCACGTCAGCCCGACTCCACCAATGCTTCGGACGAGCCGGCGAAACGATAGGTCTGTGACCCCCTCCATCGGGGCCAGTACAACATTCGGAAAAATCCGGATGTTTCGAATGTGCATTTCCGTTGGGAACATGGCAGTAGCACCCTTCCTAGGGTTAGAGAACGCGCCGCGCTGGGCTTCATATAATCGAATGGTGGCTTGAGCGAAAGAAGGAGCCTACGCAGTGATTCCCCCAGTAAAAGCTTTTTCGGTAACCGAAGACGGTGAGGCCGATGGATTTGAGAACCCGCTTTTGTATGCACAAGAGATTGGTCCAGATGGTTCGACACGGATTTTGGTGTCTTGTGGACCGGATAGGCTTCAAGAGCTTCATGAGGCCCTTGTCGAGGGATTGCAGGCTCCATTGAGTGTGCTGTATGTCCAGGTGGTAGACAGGGTGACTGGAGAGGATCAGAATGCAGATCCAAAGCGTTGGTTGAGTCTGGAGCAGCCCAAAGAGCGTGTGCTCACGGCGATGCGAGCGGCGTCGTTGTTGTTGTATCGCGATGCTCGCGCCCAGCTTTGGGTTCGGGGCGCCTTAGGTGAGCAGTTGGTCTTGGACGAGTTGGGTCTTCTCTACGTATATCCGGATGACCCGTCTTTCCGCGACATTCTAGATGCCCGACAGGTGCCCCAGATTGCCGCGCCCACAATCGCAGATCGCGATTACGTCCGAGTGGCATTTTGTTCTGAGGCAGATTCAGAGGAACAGGCGCTACTGCAAGCGTTAAATCTTTCTCCGCTGGAGGGATGAAAGCACAAAGTTCGCGTGCTGCTTCCCGTGGGGCTTGAGGTCGGCTCCTTACTGGGGATAGCATTCGGACCATGGCACACAGCACTCGCATGACACCTCCGTGGAGGATTCGGACAGCGGTCACCTTAGGTTGGTTGATTGTTTTGTCGGGTTGCGGCGGCAGCGAGGCGCCCCAAGAGGTCCCTGTCGATCGGGTTTCCGCCGACCGGCTGCTCCAGAAGGGAGAGGTGGATAACGCTTTGGACATCTGGTCGAAGCGCTATGCTGCAGATCCAACGTCGACATCGAGCGCCACCGGCTTGGCCTACGGGGCCATTCTTGAAGGGGATTATGCGAAGGCCGACAGGTTACTTGAAAAAGTAGAGGGGCTTGCCGGAGAGAACAAGGACCTACTTGGCGATACCCGGCTACGGCGTGTTCTCGTGGCCATCGAACAGTTGAAAGACCCGAACAATGCTGGCGATGCGCCGCTTTTGTTAGAGCGTATCGCTGAGTTGGGCCAGAAATCAGGTTGGCCTCAAGGGCAAGTGCTCGCGGCAGAAGCTCTGTTGTGTCTGGAAGAAATCGAAGATGCTGAAGCGTTGTTGACCGGCCTGGGCAGTCAGGAAGGCGCGGTAGGGCGTGCAGCGAAGACGTATACACAGCGCATTTCTGAGGATGGCGAGAGTTGGCAGCGCTTGGCTGAGGCTGAAGCGTGCTGGGCTGTGGGGCAGTATCAATGGCCGATGGAGACCATCGTTGACACGTTTAAGGGACTCAAAAAAATGGTCCACAGCGGCAATGAATGGGAAATGCGCGGTGACGAAGAGGCGGTGGTCTGGGCGTCTCGCGCTATCCGTCAAGGCCAGCTGGATGTGGCGGAGAAGTTGTTGAAATACAATTCGAACTTCGACGCATCCCAGCGCTGGCGGGTGGCGGCCACGAAGGCCCATCTGGCCTGCGCACGGGGCGACGTTCGACGATGCGTGTCGAAGTTGAAAGCGCTCAAATCGGATGTGCCGCTCGGCGCTTCGGATGCGCGGGTCATGGGAGCGTTTTTATTGGGATCACAACATGCTGAGGCTGCTTTGGAGCTTCTAGCCGAAGATAAGACGGTGCCGGCGGCATTTGTAGCGGGTCTTCTGGCTGGCCCAGAAGCAGCGCGTCGGCATGCTCCGGAATCCGATTTCAAGGATTCCATTGGGAGGGAATGATGAAGGCTTTGTCGGTTTTACTTTTGATTTTTGTGGGCTGTGCCACCACGCCACAGGGCACGGGGACAGGGACGCGAATCCAGGTGCGAGTATTAAGTGAAAACGGCGAACCAATCCCAACTGCGGTGATTCGGCATCCCGATGAAGAAGAACGGCACCGGGTCAACAGTGTGACGGGAACATGGGAAGAGGAAGTGCTCTACATGCCGGATGGTTCTGAGCTGATCTTCACCCCAGGCCTCTTGTTGTATCTGGAGATTTCTGCGCCGAACTATGAGTCTCAAGTGGTGCAATACCAGGTGCGTCGCCGACGGAACTCGTTGTCCGTCACATTGAAGCGTCTGGAAATGCAAGAGGTCACTATCGACGAGCCGATGATGTCTTTTGGGCGGGATAAGCCCATCGACGCTTCGGAAGGGGGAGGGCCTTCGAACTAATGCGTCTCCGTTCCGCCACTACTGTGTTGCTCGGTCTCGCCTTTGTCGGCGTAGGTTGGGCGGCAAAATCGGGCACGGCTGAGGAGCCATCGCCTCGGTTTACCTCTCGCCCCTGTCAGGACGGGTGGCTGGGTTGCATTGTCGACGGGGAGCGGGTGAGTCCTGAAAACGCTGTCGACACCAAGAAGCGACCAATGCCCTCGAGTATGCGATTGGGCTTCTTCGATTTAGAGCCCACAGTATCGTTTTCAGTGCATGAAGGTCTGTCTCGATACAACGGTGAACCCGTTGCTCAGATTCAGGAAGAACCCGAAGCGCCGCCTCCGGAACCGACTCCGGAAGTGAAAGATACTGGAGAAGCGTTTTTGGGTGATGGGAGTTCAGTGGAGCCTGAGGAGAAAGTAGCGGTGGTCGTCGATAAAACGCCGGAGCCACCACGCTATTCGACTCCGGACAACAACGATTACAGCAGCAGTCCTGAACCAGTGAAAACCCCACCTAAAGACAACTACGGTGGAAGTAAGACCCCGGATAAGGGCGTAAATGATGCGGTGGTTCGTGTGGACCCGGAGCCGCCCAAAGCGCCTGTAGAAGAGATCGTCGCTGACTGCGATGACCTACGGCAGCTTGAGGGCACGGCGCTGTTGGGCGCACTGACCAAAGGGCACACTGCTTGCTTGGAAGGGAGAATCAAGACCGAAAAGTCTCAGACGAAACGGAACAAGATTTCTCGGGTCTTACTCATTAATGCAGAAGCTTCGAAGAACGGTGAGTGGGCGCGATTGATGCGTCGACATTTAGAGGATATCGACCGCTCGGATCCTGACATGTGCTTCAAGTACGCTTTTTATCTGTCTAAGAAGCGGGGAGCCTCGAGCGCGTACGGGGTGATCAAATGGGCTGGGTATGCCTTGGAGAACAAATCCAGGTGGTCCGGGCCGACGTTTACAAAGCGCGTCTATGACCTCATGAAATTGCGGGCGCATGCGGCCAATCGCTTGTGGCAGCGGGCCAATGAAGATTTGTTGAATGCGGGCTCCAACCGCGAAGAACTGGCAGGAAAAGAAGAAAAGGCCAGGGGTAAGGCCAAGAGTCTTGCGCGAGAGTGGTTGGATTTCGCGAGAGCGGCTTCTCAGAACACCTCGGAGGCGATGTCACTGTGCATCTCCACCGCGGGGTCAAAGAAGTTCTGTAAGGATTGATTATGGTGCGTCTGTTGTCCGTAGTGCTGATGGTGTCCTGCTCGGGCTCTCCGAAGCAGGAGTCGCGCGCGGATGTGCAGAACGCGGTGTCTTCAACGCTTTTGTCCTCAACGTGGCAGGCACAAGTCGCGGTACCCGGAGCGCTCGATGAAAGGGAGTCGCTGTGGATGGACTACTACAACTGGTCGTATGATGCGGCCATTGATGGTTTGGGCGCACAATCCGCGGAGGCCTTGGCACGATTCCATGCGGAACTCTCCGGGTTGTATCGACAGGCGGCCCTGCTTCAAGCACATGCCATCTTAGAGACGTACGGTCCGGACCAGATTCGGAAGACCGACCCGGATGAAGTGCAGTATTTGGTGGGTGTGGCGCACTGGATTCTTGGGGATGTTCAGGCTGCTGAGAAACACATTCGTTTACCGCAACTCGCCGCAAGCTCGGTTGCTGGCATTCAGAAGGCGGTTGGTGCTTGGTCTGGTGCGGGAATGGATCCCCTCAAGACCGGATTGTTTGATTTGGGCGCAGTCCAGACGAATGGCTTGCCGACGGTTCGTCCTGCCCCGCATTACGAATTGCCTGAGAAGGTCGATGACCGCAGTGTAGGGGTGAGTGATCCGACCGAGACAATTCTTCTGGCAGATTGGCATGAACGGGCCGCCATTGAGGCGCTACCCACGATTCGGCCATTGCTGGAGTTGTGGAGTTTTCCTTGGCAGAAGATTTCGGAGGACAAGGCAAGCCTGAGTACCGATGGGCTTTTCTTGGGACCGTGGAGCAGCAATGGCGACCTCGATTTCGTACGGGCGATTGAACGTGCCAAGCGGAATGAGCAGGGTATCGACGTTGAGAACTTTATGGCTGTTTCGCCGGCTGCAGTTGCTTTGGCACCATGTGTAGGCGAGAAGGTCGACGTGGATTGTGTGTTGGGTGCAGGCAGTGACTTGCAGAAGCAACTCAAGCAGGAACTTAAGACCGTCTCTGGAGCAGAGGATGGTCGTCATGCGATGTTGGCGAGCTACGCCAAACAAGGACTCCTGCAAGCAGGAATGCGCTATGCAGGTTTTCTGAAAGATGAGGAGTCGGAGAGCCGGCTTCGCCGTATTGCGTTGGATGACATGTCCAATGACCATCGTGGAAAGGCACCGTTGGCGGCCTTGGCAAAAGCGGCGTGGGATGCCAAAACGCGCAATCCGCATCATGCGCAAGATCTGCTTCATGGGCAGGTTCAGGTCGCTTCTGGCCTGAAAGCCGCCCGTTATTCTTTAGACGTACTCTACCTACGCGTGACTCGCGATGTAGGTGGTGGACAACCGATGCATTAGGAGCGAGTCGTGAGGCTGAAGAAAAATCCATTGCTTGTTGTGGCGGGGCTCGCGGCCGCGCTTCTGACGACCGGGCAGAGTGTGAATTTCTATGAAGAGGCCCTGCCAACGAGTATGAATCCGCTGTATGCCAAGTCCATGGTGGATACGCGGGTCAACGAACTGGTGCTGGACCGCTTGTATTATCACTCGCCCATCAACAACGATCTTACGTCGCGCTTGGTGAGCCAATGGCAGATGAGCGAGGGTGGTAAGGCCATGAAGCTCACCCTTAAGAAAGGGATAAAGTGGCACGATGGCAAGCCTCTGACTGCAACAGATGTGTGCTTTACAATCGATGCGATGCTCGACAAGGGCACGCCAAGTCCAATTGCGGTTGCGAAGCGTTCGGTGTTTTCGGGTTGCGAGGTCGTCGAAGATCATGTGGCGTTAGTTCGCTTCACGAAGATCTTCCACAACCCGCGGTATCGGCTGGACTTCTATGTGATGCCCGCTCATGTTTTTGAGGGCAACACGGCGATTTCGCCCGACCACGCTTTCTCAAGTCGCCCAATCGGAACAGGACCCGTCAAAGGCAGCAAAGGGCGTCGCGGCGTAAGCTTCAGCAAAGTGCCCAACAAGCACCACTCGGCCAAGATTCCCCAGATGAGTCTGCAGGAGGGTGCCGATCCACTTGTGCAGGTGCGCACACTCCAGAACAATGGAGTGCAAGGCATTATCACTGTGCCGCCTCCCTATCGGGCAGATGTCTCCGCTTCGGACGAACTCTCGCTGAAGTCCTACGATTTGCGTTCGTGGTGGTTTGTTGCAGTCAACACAAGCAAGACGCACCTCCGTGACAAACGGATACGGCAGGCGCTCAACAGCATCATCAATCGGGTGGAATTAAGGCAGTTGTCGATTGGTGTAGGCCCGAAAGAGAAGAACTCTCCTTGTGAGTTCATTTCGGGACCATTTGTTCAGTCCTCGTCCTATTACAACCGTGGGGTTGAAGTCCAAGAAACATCGGATCTCAACGCTGCGATTCGCTTGCTCAAGGCCGCTGGGATGCGGAAAGTGGGTGGCAGTTGGCAGTATCGGGGCAAGCCTGTGAATCTGAAGATTGGCATCAAGGCTTCTCTGGATGTGGAAGCGCCGGATTTGCTTTCCCAGGTCAGTAATCAGTTGGGTGCGGCGGGTTTTCAGCGCCAGCAGCATAAGATCAGCACCGATGATTGGAATCGCAAGGTTCTGACTGGCAAGGCCACGGATTACGACTTGATCATTGGCAAGTGGTCCTTTGGTTTGGTGGAAGATGTCAATCCGTTGTTCCACAGTCGAAAAGGCGGCCGAGGCAACCTGAATATTTTCAACTACTCGAGCACCAAGGTGGACACCTTGCTCGCTCAGTTTGATGGCGCTCGAACCGATACGCAGGCCCAGGACGCTTATCACAAGCTGCATGAGGTCCTCGCGGAAGAGCTGCCGTATCTGTTTTTATGGAAACTCGACACCAAGTCCGCTTGGCAGACAAGTGTGCGAGGGAACAACATCTCGGCCTATTATTATTGGACGGAATTCTCCTCCTGGAAGTACGTCCAGTAGTCGATAGAGGACACGATTTTGGAACGGTGGTGGATTCGCCCTGTCATTCGACTGGTGTTGGCTTTGGGGCTGCCGTTGCTTGTGCCACTTTTGATTGCGTGGATGATGTGGGCGATGCCCGGCGATCCCGCATCCAATCTATGTCCAGATTGTCCCGAAGAGCGGATCGAGATCCTCCAGGTCGAGCGCAATTTGGATGCGGGTCCGATGCAGTTTTACTCGGACTGGATGGGCAAGGCCTTCTCGGGTGATCTTGGATACTCGTGGAAGAATGCCGGGACGACGGTCAACAGTCTCTTGTTCGAGCAGGATGGGGTGTCCAACACCTTGATGCTTGTGGG
>Ga0163179_10002351_pt1 | contig 13223 bp, 14 predicted proteins | sample AtlANTMetagenome_FD_109643 | JGI IMG/M metagenome (GOLD analysis project Ga0163179, IMG submission 109643) | Marine eukaryotic phytoplankton communities from the Atlantic Ocean - Atlantic ANT 2 Metagenome | ecosystem: Environmental > Aquatic > Marine > Oceanic | place: North Atlantic Ocean...
GATGCTCATGGCACTAACGATAAGTATGAAAGAGAAGCCCAGAATATACTTAAAGTCTGGATGGAATCTCCAGAGCATCCCATTCTCAAAGCCGCAATATTAGAGAGGAGTGTATTCTTTGTATTACTACCTTTCTATAGGTTTAATGGAGATATAGGCTTGAGGACACTTTCTCAGGACGTGTCAAGGGATGAGGTCTGTCATGTTGGGATTCATGGGATGGTTGCTCATGACTTAGGTTTAAAGCAACCTGAACATTTAAACAAAATAAGAAAAGCCACTGTTGCCTGGGTCATGGATGGTCTAGGAGTTAACAACAATAAATATATAGATAAAGACTTTTGGTTAAATCAATCTGACTCTCTCTACCACCGAGGTAAAGCAGAGGGTCTGACAGATACACAGAGAAGTCGAATGCCATCATTCTTTGAAACCTCAAATGTAAACTTACCCTCATATGGATGAATTAAAATACGAGGATATTTTTGAAAATAATCACTATCAAATTAAAAAGTTGATGGAGGATTTAGACGATATCTTCCCACCGTTTTACCCAACACCAACCCATAGTATGAATGATATTATGTTCCGTTCTGGACAGAGATCAGTCATTGATTATTTAAAAGACAAATTAGAGCCTTAAAAACATGTGTTTTCCTAAACCGCCTAAACCACCTAAAGCTCCCGAATTACCACCACCAAATCTTGAAGCTGTAACTCAACCTCAAAGATTACCAACACAGGGTCCACCTCCAGCAGTTCCAGCAATGGCAATACCTGTCACACAAAGTTTACCCCCTATAAATACAGCTCCATCACCAGACATAGATATTACACAAACACCTCCCCCTCAATTAACACAAACAACTACTGAAGATGCTACTTTAAAGAAAAGAAAGTCAAAAAGACAACAATTACAACAAGCAAGTAGAGGGACTAGCGCTTTAAGAATTGAGAGAGATAAATCTATTGGTACTCAAACGGGTGGGACAGGAAGCACTGGATTAAATATTCCTAAATAATAAAAATGAAAGAATTAGCTCAAGCCCGATATCAGTATTTAGTTACTGATAGGCAACCTTTCTTAGATGCTGCTAGAGATGCTTCAGCCTTAACGCTACCTTATCTTCTACCAGAGGATAACTTATCGTCAGGCGGTGCGCTTCCAGTTCCTTGGCAGTCGCAGGGCAGTCGCGGAGTAAACGTCCTCTCCGCCAAATTAATGTTGTCACTCTTCCCTATAAATACAAGCTTTTTTAAGCTCCAAATAAACGATGCTGAGATAGCTGGTCTACCTAACGTAGACGCTCAAGTACGTTCAGAGATAGACCTTTCTCTGTCAAAAATGGAGAAGATGATTATGCAACAGATCGCTGAATCTAGTGATCGTGTAATCCTTCATGGGGCTATGAAACATTTAATAGTTTCAGGTAATGTACTGTTATTTGCTGGGAAGAAAAACCTCAAACTATTTCCAATGGATCGCTATGTCATTAATCGCGATGGAGATGGGACATGTATCGAGATAATTACTAAGGAGAGTATTCATAGATCACTCCTACCTAAAGAATTTCAAAAGCCTCTTACTGGTAGTGAGGATTCTAATTCCCCTGGAGAAGATGGACCTAAGTTTGGAACAGTAGGAGGATCAGCTAAGAAAGATGATGCTGATGTTTATACATGGGGCAAACTAGATAATGGTCAATGGAAATGGCATCAAGAAATAGATCAAAAGATAGTCAACGGATCACATTCAAGTACCCCTAAAAAGATAAGCCCTTGGCTCCCCCTCAGATGGAATATCTGCGATGGAGAAGCATGGGGTCGAGGTCGAGTAGAGGAGTTTATCGGAGACCTTAAATCACTAGATGGTCTAATGCAAAGTCTAGTGGAGGGCAGCGCGAGCGCCTCAAAGGTCGTCTTTATGGTATCTCCCTCAGCTACCACTAAGGCGCAAAGTTTAGCCCGTGCATCAAACGGTCAAGTCATACAAGGACGGGCGGATGACGTTTCGGTAGTGAATGTGGGGAAAACGGCGGACTTCCGTACAGCTAGCGAAATGATAGCGAGCCTAACGTCTAGATTATCTGATGCTTTCCTTATCCTTAATCCAAGGCAATCAGAACGCACAACCGCGACTGAAATCCAAGCTTTAATACAAGAGTTAAATGAACAACTTGGAGGTATATTTGGAAATCTAACTATCTCCTTATTAACTCCTTATCTAGATAGAAAGTTATATCTACTCTCTAGAAATAAATCTATCCCTAGCCTCCCTAAAGGTTTAGTCATGCCTACTATTGTAGCTGGCTTAAATTCTGTAGGTAGAGGTCAGGATAAACAATCTCTTATGGAGTTTGTAACCACCATTGCACAGACAATGGGACCAGAGGCTTTAATCCAATATGTCAATCCTCAAGAGTTCTTAAAACGTCTAGCTGCCTCATCAGGTATTGAGACATTAGGACTAATTAAAGATGAGCAACAGATACAAGCTGAGAAAGAAGAAGCGATGCAACAAGCTCAACAACAAGAGCTATTAAAGCAAGCTGGACAATTATCTAAATCACCAATAGCAGAACAGTTTATCAATGGACAACCTCAACCAACCGGCCAAGAAACCTAGGAAGCGCCGCAAGCGCAACCCTGATGGTACATTCACAAAAAATGAAATCAAACCCGTAGAGGCAGAATTACTAGAGAAACCAGCTGGTAAGTATTCCATTACTAAAAAAGTTAAGGGTACTACTGAAGGTCAGACAACAGCTGGCAAATATTCCAACAACAAAAAGGAACCTGTAAGACCTGACTTCAAAGGAATTAAGACTATTTATCATTAATGGCAACTACCACATTTGACCCAACCTCAGACGCACCCTCAGTAGAACAACAGGAAGCTGAGGCCGCTGCATTAGCTCAAGGTGAAAAGATAGCTCAAGCTCAAGAGGAAGATAAGCAACGAGCGTTTGAACAGAACGAAACCTCAGAAGAAAATATAGATCTAATTGGTGGGAAATTTAAAAACCAAGAGGAACTACTTAAGGCTTATCAAGAGCTAGAGAAATCTAGATCTCAAGAAAATACTGAAGAGGAAGAAACCCCTAACGCGACCTCCGAAACTGAAGATAAAACTGAAGAGCCTCCCAATGAAACTGTTGAATACATGGGGAGGTTAAGTCAAGAATTTGATGAGAAAGGGGAACTATCTGAAGAGGCTATAGATAGTCTTAGTAAGATGGACTCCAAAGATCTAATCAAAAATTATCTTGAATACTACGGAAAGGTTCAAACACAACAACAGCAACAAACAGTACAAGCTACTGAATTAGAAGCTATTAAAGATAGTGTTGGTGGTTCTGATAAATATTCCTCTATGACCTCCTGGGCCGCTGAGAATTTAACTGCTACTGAGATAAATGATTTTAATACTGTTACCAATAGTGGCTCTGTTGCTGCTATTAAATTTGCAGTAGAAGCTTTAAATACTCGGTATGTAAATGCTGAGGGATATGAAGCCCCTATGGTTACTGGTACTAGACCAGCAACAACCGCAAAAGCATATAGAAGTAATGCTGAACTATCGAGAGATATAGCTAACCCTCTATATAATACTGATCCAGCTTTCAGGCAGGATGTAGAACAACGACTAGCACAAAGTACAGATCTTCTTTAAAACAATGGCTAAACAAAAAGGAAAAGGTGTAGATCAAGGAGCATTTAAAAAATGCTTTAACGGAACCAGTAAGCCTTACCCAGGATACAACCCTCAAAAAGGTGTAGGTAAAGAATACAAACCTTAAATATGAATGTGGCGACCTGACCTATCATCCTCGCCTACGTTTTTTATTTACACAAACAGATGCGTAATAACGTATATGGAAAGGAAGTAGCAGTAGCTGAGACTACCTCAGAGAGCTACTTAGAAGGAGCTGAAAGAACTAACGGTCAGCTAGCAATGATTGGAGTTATAGCAGCTCTAGGAGCTTACATAACAACAGGTCAAATCATCCCAGGTATTTTTTAAAAATGAAAAAACTTTCAATAGCTTTAATAGCTTCTTTATTTTCAACTCCAGCATTCGCTGGCCTTTATGTGAATGTAGAATCCAATGCTAATCACACTGGCTCAACATCTAGAGCTACTGACCTACACGTAGGTTATGAAAATAATATTGGAGAGCTGGCTTACTACGCTCAAGGCGGTAAAACAATTAATGCTGCTGATGGGATTGATACTGAGTCTAATTTCTCTGGTAAGTTTGGTGGTTCTATCTCTGCTACAGATAAACTTGGAGTCTATGGTGAAATCTCTTTCTCTCAAGTTAAGGAAGACGATAACAACTATGGATCAAAATTAGGATTAAAATATTCTTTCTAAATAAATGACAGTATCAACCCTTAAACAACAATCTAATTGGAATAGCTTTTGTGACTGGGTGACATCTACTGATAATCGTCTGTATGTCGGCTGGTTTGGGGTTCTTATGATCCCCTGCCTCCTGGCAGCAACAACCTGTTTTATTATTGCTTTTATAGCAGCTCCCCCAGTGGACATAGACGGTATCAGAGAACCAGTAGCAGGCTCACTGATCTATGGAAACAACATCATCTCAGGGGCAATCGTCCCGTCAAGTAACGCAATCGGATTGCATTTTTACCCAATATGGGAAGCTGCAAACCTTGATGAATGGCTCTACAACGGAGGGCCGTACCAACTCATCGTCTTCCATTTCCTCATTGGTGTCTCATCTTACATGGGACGACAATGGGAACTTAGCTATCGACTAGGCATGAGGCCGTGGATATGTGTAGCTTATTCAGCTCCTGTAGCGGCTGCCTTTGCAGTATTTCTAGTCTACCCATTTGGGCAGGGGAGTTTCTCTGATGGAATGCCTCTTGGTATTAGCGGTACTTTCAATTTTATGTTCGTATTCCAAGCCGAGCATAATATCCTCATGCATCCTTTCCATATGCTTGGTGTGTTTGGGGTATTCGGCGGCGCTCTTTTCGCTGCAATGCACGGATCTCTCGTTACGAGTTCGCTCGTTCGGGAAACGACTGGCCTTATTTCACAGAACTATGGATATAAATTCGGTCAAGAGGAGGAGACGTATAACATTGTTGCGGCTCATGGCTACTTTGGGAGGCTTATCTTTCAATACGCCAGCTTTAATAATAGTAGGAGTCTTCACTTTTTCCTTGCTTCTTTCCCCGTCGTTTGCATATGGATTACCGCTATGGGAATCTCCACTATGGCTTTTAATCTCAACGGCTTTAACTTTAACCAGTCAGTCGTCGATGCCAGTGGAAGGACAATCCCTACATGGGCTGATGTCCTCAACCGTGCCAACTTAGGTATGGAAGTAATGCACGAAAGAAACGCTCATAATTTTCCATTAGATTTAGCAGCTGCTACAGAAACATTGACAACTATCTCTTAAACCACGTCCGTTCGACTTATCTTTTTTAAGTTGCAGGTCATCTAGTCATGGAACGGGGGCTAGATAAAGAGCTATTACCAATGACTGTAACTCTTACTTATCGCGGTGTTGCTTACACAAAAGTAACCCGTAAGTAAAACAAAGGAAGGAGAGCACCTCAGAGTCAGACTCTCCTTTCATCACCCTTTAGCCCAGTGAGCTGGATAACTATGGGGTAGCTACCTTGAGAAGGTTAAATCTCAAAACAAAAACTTTTGAATCGATTCGGGAAAAATTATAAACATTTAATAGTTAAAAGAAAATGACTAATATGGCAAACATTACCCGCCCAAGTGCGGTTAATGGAAACCAAGGTAATACCTACGCTACCAAGTATGCAACAGCGCTCAAGCTGTTTAGTGGAGAGGTATTTACTGCGTTCAATAACGCCTCAATCTTCAAGGGACTCGTAAGAGGTTACACCCTTAGAGGATCGAAATCAAAACAATTTTTACTAACGGGTAAGCTCGCCGCGGGATTTCACACTCCAGGCCAACCAATTTTAGGCGATACAGCGCTAAAGGCTAACGAAAAGACGCTATTATTAGATGATCTCCTCGTTGCGAGTCAATTCGTCTACGACCTTGATGAGGTAATTTCTCAATGGTCTACCAGATCAGAGCTTTCAAAACAGATCGGAGAGGCTTTAGCAAATTTCTATGATATTAGAATTGCTCGTGTCTTAGACATGGCAAGTAGGGAAGCATCCGTAGTTACTGGAGAGCCTGGAGGCTTTGAGGTTTCTATCGGTTCAGGTAAGCAGTTAGACGCTCAGTCAATAGTGGATGGCTTTTTCGAGGCGGCAAGCGTTTTAGATGAACGCTCAGCGCCCCAAGAGGGACGTTCAGCTGTTCTATCTCCTAGACAATATCATTCACTAGTATCCTCTGTAGATACAAACATCCTTAACAGAGACTTAGGTAACTCACAAGGCGACCTAAATAGCGGTAAAGGATTAGTGAGCATTGCGGGAATTAAGATCTATAAGAGCAATAACCTCCCATTCATGGCTGCTTATAACTCAACTGTTTCAGGTGAGAATAACGACTATGCTGATGCCAATGCTACTTGTTGTGGACTTATATTCCATAAGCAAGCTGCTGGTGTTGTTGAGGCTGTAGCTCCAACTATCGAAACTACATCTAACGATTTCAATGTCCAATATCAGGGTGAACTAACTTGCCCCTCTATCTAGTAATAGGTAGATAAACATCGGATGAACTCAGAGAAACCTAAGTCAAAAGATAAGGCAATTCTGAGCCAAGCCTCTTAAGCGTAAGAGGAAGGTGCATCGACTACATGGTGGAACACGCTTGTTCCGTAATACATGATTAGCGTCCGATTTCCTACATGGAAAAAGATATAGTCAGCTCCATTAGAAATAATGGGTTTAAGCGCAGTTAATCGTCGGAAAATTAGCGATGGGTGTTGGATCACTCGACGTTAAAGTCGCTGGTTCTTTACAAGCACAATAATTTATTTAGCCCTAGGGGGTGCATCCCCCTCGGTGCTTCTCGTTCACTAGAAAATTAACGAAAACATGGCAAATATAGCTAAGGCTACAAAACTAGCTGCTGTAAATACAATCATCTCAAATATAGGTCAAGCCCCAGTAACAACCTTAGAGAGTGGAAACCCATTAGTAGAGATGGCTGAACAGATACTCGATGAGATATCTAGATCAGTTCAATCTGAAGGATGGGTGTTTAATACAGAATTTCATTATCCATTTGGTAGAGATGGTAATAAATTTATAAGAATACCTACCAATGTACTAGCTTTAGATACAGCCAAACATCATAAGAACAGAGCAACCATTAGAAATAATCAACTCTATGACAAGGTAAATCATACCTTTGAATGGGATGATGATATGGAGCTTGATGTTATATGGCTTTTCTCTTTTGAAGAATTACCAGAGGCATTTAAAAACTACATCACAATCAGATCAGCTAACGTCTTTGCTGGTAGATCAATAGGATCAACAGAGGCGGTTAAGTTTGGAGAAAGAGAAGAGATATTTGCTAGAGCATCTGCTTTAGAACATGATACTCAACAAGGGGATTACACCGTATTCGCAGATAAGGATAATGATCAGTCTTATCAGAGTTACCTACCTTTTAACGCTATAAGAAGATACTAAATTATGTCAGCTATCTCGCAGTCAATTCCTAATTTATTAGGTGGAGTATCACAACAACCCGACCCTTTAAAACTTCCAGGTCAAGTAAGAGAAGCTGAGAATGTCTTATTAGATCCTACGTTTGGTTGTAGAAAAAGACCTCCAACAAAATTTATCAATCAACTTGCAACAGACATACCACAGAATGCTACTTGGTTTCCAATATTTAGAGATGAATTTGAAAAATATATAGTAGCCATTTATAAAGATGGTAGTAATAACACTCAAGTAAAAGTATGGGATGCTGATACTGGAGTAGCTAAAACTGTCAATATGCAGGGATCAGCTGCTAATTATCTAAGTGTTAGTAATGTTCAAAGTATTAGAGAATTAACCATTAATGATTACACACTTCTTTCCAATTCTGAAAAGCGTGTATCAATGGATAGTTCAACAGTAGATTCTACTAATCAAGAGGCTTTAGTAGTTATTAATCAAATTGCATATAATACGAATTATTCCATTGACTTTTTAAAAGACGGTCAATCAGCCTCTCAACAGAAAATCTATAGAGCTAGCAAACTATCAATCAGTCCAGCTACTTTCCAAGATGCTGGAGCAACTTCTAATAGTAACTGTACCAGTGCTGGATCTCAATCATATACACATTCAGATGGAAGTAAAACAGGATTAGCTTTTAGTATTGCAACTACCTGTAGCTATGCACAAGAAAAGACATCAACAGACGGAGAACCATTTCCAACTGGAGTTGAATTTCTAAGAGTAAATAATAGTTCTAGTGGTCCTTCAGGTTCCAGTAATGATAAAAATAATTTGCAATTCTACGCTGAAAAGACATTAGGTTTATCAGCTAATCATACTGGTGTTGTCTTAGGTGATGAGAGATTTAATGATACAACTACAACAACTACCTCTGGTAACATTACATATAGAACTCATTGGAGAGCGGTTACAGATGAAGATCAACCTACATCTGATTGGACATTAGATAGTAATGTTCAATATTCAGGACCAGGATCTATAGGAGCTGTTCAGAGAGAGCCTTGGGGTTTTATTAATGGAGTTCAAAATTATCGCTATCATTTTTGGTGGGGTTATACAAACTTAGGACAGGTACAAGCTACTGCTAATGAACCTGAACCAGTTTTATATGTAGGTGGAAGTGGTGATGAAGCTACAGCCACTGAGAAATATGTAGCTTATCATGGAGCATGGGATACAGGGCCAAATGCTGCTAACCATAGTCATTTTGGTATCAGTAAATTTGAAAAATCAAACACACCAACAGCTAGAAGAAAATGGGATTTACAGAGAATTGAACAATTAAGTTATACAGATGACAATAGTTCATCGGCTCCTGATTGGTCTCAGGGAAAAACCTTTAGTGATTCAGAAACAACCTCAAGCAATTATACATTAGGTAATAATGATGTAATCAGCGCCAATACTACTGTTTATGCTTGGTTTTCTATATCAGGTGTTCAAAGTCCTAATCCAACAATCACCTACCCTCAATTTTCTGTATATACATCAAAGGTTACTCTGACAAATTCAGGGGTTGGATGGCGACAAGGTGATTCATTTACTAAGACATTAGCAGGCAAAACATATACAATTACTGTAGAAGAAGAAGCATTCAGCTATAACTTTGCATCAGATAATTCAGTTACCTATACAAGCCCAGCTGATACAGCAGCCGGTCAATTAAATATAGGAGCAATAGTTAGTAGTTTAGTTACTTCAGTAAATGCATTATCAGCTTATACAGCTCAAGCTATAGGTAATGTTATTTATATAAAACGAACAGGAGATACTAGAGAATTTAATATCCAAACAAGAGGAGGTACTAATAATAATGCTATGTATGCACTTAAAGGAAGTGTAAGTAATGTCTCATTACTACCTTCTCAAGGTGTTTCAGGTATGATTCTCAAAATTCAAAATACTGAAGATAGTACTGCTGATGATTACTATGTAAAATTTACTGCTACTAGTGGAAATATCCCAGGCCAAGGTAGTTGGGAGGAAACAGTAAAGCCAGGTATCACATTAAATTTAAACACCTCCACCATGCCTCATACAATGATTAGAGAGGCTAATGGAACTTTTACTATTAGACCCTTATCTAATCAATATAGTGACACCTTATATTGGGCATCTAGAGAAGTAGGTGATGAGGAGTCAAATCCTGAGCCATCTTTTGTAGGTAAAACTATAAAGGATATGTTCTTCTTTATGAATCGTCTAGGTTTCTTATCTAGTGATTCTGTTGTTTTAAGTCAACCTGGAGATTATTTTAATTTCTTCTCTAGTAGTGCAATAACTATTTCAGATGCTGATCCAATAGATATGACAGCATCAGCGACTAAACCATCTAAAATTAAAGCAGCTCTAGGAACACCAAAAGGGCTTTTATTATTCGCAGAAAATAGTCAGTTTCTTCTGTCTTCTCCTGATACTGCTTTTGGTCCAGCAACAGTACAAATAAAAGAATTATCTAGTTATTCGTATTCCTCCGATGTAAAACCATTAGAAACTGGAGTATCAGTAATCTTTAGTACTGAGGCAGATACCTACAGCAAGGTGTTTGAAATGGCTGTTGACTCTGTAGATAATAGACCTTTAGTAGCTGAGAATACCAGGATCATTCCTGAATATATACCACCTAATTTAACCACTTCTACTACAAGTCCTAATAATAGTTTTGTAGCTTTTGGAAATGATACCGATACCTTATATACCTTTAAATATTTCAATGTAGGTAATGAAAGAAGTCTTGCAGGCTGGGCTAAATGGAAAATGCCAGCACCTGTAAAACTATTTGGATTTGACCATGACACTGGATACTTTGTTTTATATAACGGTACTTCTCACATCTTGACAAAGTTAGAGATGTTAGACGATGCCGAGACCTCTCCAATTACAGCAGCTGGTCAAAGCTTTATACCTAGATTAGATAATTATCTCTTTAAAAGTGAAGTAACTCAAGAAGCTAGTGGAACTACTAAAAAGAAATTAAGGTTTCCAGCTGGTAGTTATGTAGTAGGAAAACAAGCTAATGTAATTATCACTCAATCAGGTCAAGAAACTTTATTTATACGTCCACCTATTTTATCTGATAATACTGGATATTATGTTGAGGTATTAAATGCTGATGCTGCTGAGGATTTCATCTTAGGGTTGGAATATGATATGAGTGTTACTTTACCCTCATTCTTTGTTACTCAAGATAAGAGAGTAGATAGAACTAATATTCCGATGGTAGAAACAGCTTATCTAGATCTTTACTATTCAGGTAGATATAACATCACAGTTTCAAAGACTGGATATGATGATATCAATCTAGATTTAGATGTAACACCGGCTGATATTTATAAAGCTAATGAAGTAGCTGTTCAGGAATTAACCACTAAAGCTATTCCTGTATTTAGTAGAGGTGATTATGTGACTATTAAAGTTACTGCTTCTGATCCTTTACCAGCTTCAATAACCAGTTACAGCTGGGAGGGACATTACAGCAATAGGGGAATATCCAATATTAGATAAACATGAAACTATACCGCGAAGCCACAGTTAAAGATGGCTTTTTGGTAGCTAATCAATTAAGACCAGAGGATAAAAGGGAAGTAGAAGGGATGGGTCATACCCCCTTTCACATCCCTCTTTGTGTCTTAGCTAGTGAACAAGCAACCGTTTTTCATTCACCAGATGGAGAAATAGCGGGGGTTGCTGGAATTGTTCGGTTAGATTCCAAAACAGGCCAAATCTGGATGCTATGCACTCCAGTTATCACTAAATATCCACACATATTTGTACGACGATCAAAGAAATGGTTGAGAGAAGTACAGAAAGAGTATCAATTAATTTGGGCTCTTGCAGACGTAAGAAACCAAGTACATCACAAGTTACTCAAACACCTAGGGTTTAAAGCCTTAAGGACAGTACCCGTAGGACCAAAGAATCTTCCATATTATGAGATCGTAAAATTATGTGCGATATAGCATCAGCTACATTAGCGGTATCTGCAGTAGGAACAGCTGCATCAATAGGTATGGGTATAGCGTCAGCCAATCAACAGGCAGCCCAAGCCCAAGAACAATTAAACTTCCAAGCTCAACAAGCTAGAAATCAACAAGACCTAGCTACTCAACAAGCTCAATTAAGTCAACGTCAACAAAGAGACGCTCTACTACTTCAACAAAAACAAAGCACTCAAGCATATAACCTTCAAATACAACAATCAAATACTCAAATTGCTAATCAATATCAGCAGCAAATTCAACAGGTAAGAAATGAAAGGAACGCATTACTAGCAAGAAATACAGCTGAAAGAAATGAATTTCAAAAGTCAAAAGAAGCAGCTGAGGCTCAAAATAAATTAAACAATGAAGCCGCTAATAGAGCATATGTTGGACAACAAACCAAACTAGAAGAGGCAAGGAAAAAAGCTGCCTTTGCTCAACAAACATTATTAGCTAAAGCTATTGGTTCAAAAGGTTCTATTCTTGCATCTGGAAGAACTGGTCAATCAGTAGGTTCATTAGCTAGAGATGTTGATAGGCAACAAGGATTTGCAACAGCTCAAGATCTAGCTTCCATCGACTCAGCCAGAAACGCGGCAATAGTCGCTATGGAGGGAGATTATCTCAAGGCTCAAAGTGCTAACAATGCTGCTTTAAGTGGTGTTAGTGCTGACCCTGGAGATCCATTCCTACCTGATCTACCTCAGAAACCTAAATTTATTGAAGGTATAGGTCTACAAATCAATGATCAATATAGTTGGGCTTAATAATGGCAACACAAATTTCAAGTCGTGGAGGTTCATTAAAAAAGGCTGATATAGCGGGAACCAGATATCAAGGATCAGTAGGTTCATCTGGATTTCAACCTGTAAAAGCTGTTAGTGAAGAGAAAGCAGCTAAACAAAAAACACAAGCTGTAGAACGTGAAAGTCAAGTAAAACAAAGAGCCTTAGATAGAAAGCAACAAGCCGAGACCTTAACGCTACAAGCTCAACATAAAGCCATATCAAGTAAACAAACTCTTGATCAAAAGGTAGAGCTAGGTGAGTTAAAACAAGATCAACTCTATGAGAAGAGTGTCTTTGATCTTAAGAAAAATTGGGTAACTCTAAACGATAATTTAAAGCTTTCAGAGATGAAAGCAGGGCATCAAGTAGAGAGTACTAATTTAAAAACGATTGGAAGTATTATTCAACTTTCAACCTCGTTTGCAAAGAGCTATCTTAATTACTCATCTCAGATGAATGAGATAAAAGAGAATCAAGCCGCTGTTAAATTATTTCTTGATGGTGGATCAGCTGAGGTCTTAAGGAAGGGAGAAGCAATAGAGAAATCTAATACTGAAATTGAAAAGATAACAACAGAAGCAAATATAAAAGGTGCTGATGGTGATCTTCCAACACTAGCTTCTATAAACCAAGATAACTCCCAAGTCAGAACAGAGAGGATTTCTAAAAAGAAGTCAGCTTTTGAATTTGCTAGAGATTTTGGATCTTTATATAGAGATGAGTGGCAAAATAGTGATCTCCAAATCAAGCTAGAAGATGGAAGAGTTATCTCTCCTCAAGAGGCACAAACA